>Ga0315900_10005534_pt1 | contig 17316 bp, 13 predicted proteins | sample LakEriMetagenome_FD_203521 | JGI IMG/M metagenome (GOLD analysis project Ga0315900, IMG submission 203521) | Freshwater fungal communities from buoy surface, Lake Erie, Ohio, United States - Buoy 12 MA114 | ecosystem: Environmental > Aquatic > Freshwater > Lake > Lake biofilm | place: USA: Lake... | reverse complement strand
TTTTAAATTAATTAGAACTAACAAACATAATATTACGATTACTATTATTACTATTTCATATGCGTTTGCTGTTAAAAAATCTACTATTTCACTCATATATTATCATTATTTAAAAACTTTAGGATAAATTATTTTATTCGTATAATTTATAATGGCTCGTCATAAACATCGTAAACATCATTCTTCCAAGGGAAGAACCTCTAAAAATATGATTAATAAAGCGGTTGAACAAACTGTTTCTATTACTAAATCCACTTCAAAAAAATATATGCCAAAGGTTAAAACTGGACTAGAAAATGTTGGTTCAAAAGTAGTTAGTAGCACACAAAAAAGCGTTCCTTATTTGCAACGCATAACGCGTAAATTCTTTGGGTTATTTTCTGGTAAGACTAGAAAGCATAAAAGAAATTGATAATTTGTTTATTAGGTTTGCACTTCTTCTAGAACAATCCCAATAGTAGCCTTTGTTTTTTTATATTTTTTGTTAGTTTTATGTATTTCATCATGACACTTTTCACACAAATTTAATAAATTAGCCTTATTATTCTTATTAAAAGTTAATCCATTCGTTTTTATTATTCCTTTATCATCTGCTTCATTTTGAAAAATCATATGATGAACATCTATTGCTGGGCTTACTTTACATTTTTCACATATACCACCTGTTATATGTTTAGCATTATAATGCGAACTTTTTCTTGTTAAAATACTACCCGACTCTGGATGATATTTCATTCTAATATTATGCGCATTATCTAAGAAATCTTGCGGTAAACTTAAACTTTTACAAACTTCAAGCCCATACATATTATTTCCAGGACCATCTTGGAGTTTTCTATTATAAACTAGACATCCTTTTTCTTTATCATATATTACACTCATATGTTTCATACCTACATTATGTAGGGAGGTAATTTCGTCATAACCGATGATTTCGTGAAGGTGTGTAGCAAATATAAAGGAGCAACCTACTGAGGCTAATTTTTGAACCCCTGCTACAAAAATACTAACAGCACTAGAACTTTCTGTTCCTGAACATAATTCATCTCCAAGAACTAAACTATGTTTATCAGCTAATAGTAATATAGTGCGTAATTCAGACATCTCTACCGCAAATGTAGATAACCCTTTAAATAAATTATCATTTCCTAGAATTCTTGTAAAAATATATTTATATGGGCTAAATTTAAAACTCGTTGCTGGAACGTATAATCCAGATTGAGCCATTATTACAGAAATACCTAATGCTCTTATAAAACTGGTCTTTCCAACGGCATTTGTTCCATATAATAATATTCCATCTAAATTTTTATTATTACCGTTACTATTACTTAATCCAATAGATATATCATTTGCAATATATAATTCTGTTTGTTGAATTTTTTCTATTAAACAATGTCTTAAATCTTCTGCTAAAATAAAAGATTTGTCGCATTCATTAGATACTATTTCTGGTTTGCAATAATTATATTTAGTAGCAATAAATGCTTTTGCATAAATTAAATCTATATATGTAATAAAAGCACTAATTTCTTGTATATCTTCTTGATAATCTTGTAGTTTTTTTATAATATTTTGATATACTTTAGAAACTATATCTATCAAGTTTATTTTAATTGAACTAACATTTTTACAAATGGAACTAATTTGTTTGTTCGTAATTGTTTTATTTGATGATGTTTGTTTATTAAATTCTAATTCCAATGAAAGAGTAAAAGAAGTTTCAATATTTGAATGAGAGGAATTATATTTTAATATAACACTTTTTTTATCCTTTAGTATCTCTTCTAATATTTTACATCTTCTATCAGTTGCTAATAAAGTGAAATTATTCTTTTCAGTTTCGTGTATTTTAACATATGACTTTGTTTCTCCTTCTTCTTCGTCGTCTTCATCTTCGTTTATCGTTTTTTGAACTTTAGATTTTTTATTTTGTCCTTTTGATTTATTCTCATAATTAGATATTAAATTACTAAAATAAGATCTACATGTTTCTAACTGATCTTGTGAATCCATTAATAATTTAATTTTATCATCTAATTCTATATCTACACCATCTTGTATAAATCTTTTTTCAATCTTTTGAATATTATCAATATCTTTACATTCTTCGATTATAAATGATGTTTTTAAATAAGTAATAATTCTATCTATATAGGTTGTCAAACTAACAAATTTTGGATTTTTTTTATTTAAATATTCATTCAAATATGGTTCACTATTTACTAATTCATATATTATTTTTGTTTCACAAATAGTTGAATATAGTTGATATAATGATTTTGGTGTGATTTTTTGCAACATAATTTGGCGTAATATTTTGGACACATCTTTTATATTATATAAAATTTTTTTTATATTTTTATATTCATTATGTTCATTATGTTCATTAAACCCATTATGTTTTAATATTTGTTCAGTAATATCATACTCTTCTTGTAAATATTTTTCGTCTGTAACTGGGTTTAAAAAAATAGATTGAAATTGTCTTTTTCCCATAGGAGTAATACATTCATTTAACATTTTTACAACTGAAGAATATTTTCCCTTAAAATTATCATCTTGAATTATATTTACTTGTTTTAAGGAATGATTTGCTAATATCAATTTTTTACTATCATTTTCAAGTATAGGTTCAGCAATTTTATATATTAAATTTGGGTTATGTTGGTAAATAAAATCTAACAAATAACAAAAAGACTGAGTTGCATATACATTTTCATTAAATATACCCATAAACGCATTAATATCATTTATTTTATAAAATTTGTTTAATAGTTCTGTTTGATATGTTTGTTTCTCACAATTAGATGCACGTTGAATATTTTTTGTTCCATTTAGATGATCATTTAAATTAATAATATGTAATGATTTGCTTTTAATATTTGCGTAACTAATTATATCATCTATTTCAGAAACAGGTAAATTAGAAATGACAATACTTTCACTAGGGTTATAAATAGAAATAAATCTTTCTAATTCGTCAAAGGTTGTAGGATTTTTAATATATTCTTCTTTATATTCCATTATACTTGTTGATCCTGTAAAAATATCAATTATTGATGCACCTATATACACATACATTTTATCCCTATTTTTAAACGTGCCTTTTTTGTTTTCAACCCAAATACAACAAGTATTGTTAGTTATATTTTCCGTATCGGTTGAAAAATAAGTGCCAGGTGAAGAAATACGAACTAAACTTCTAGTAGTATTTGCACATTGTTCGTCTTGTGTATATACCGCAATTGTGTATCCTGCATCTTGTAATTTTTTTTCATATTTATCTAATAAATGGTCTTTAAAACCAGCCATAATAACTTGTTCTGAGCCACAACACACTTTTTTATCTGCAATATTTAAATCACAAATTCTTGAAAAATCCATAATATTGCTTCCATGTATATTATCATAATTATCTTTTAATCCATATACTTCAAAAAACGCTCCAACTTGCATTAATACAATTGTTAGTTCGCCAAATTCATCTATATGTTTTTTTGTTTTTTCAAAATAATCCTTTATTAAAGCCATAATGGTATTAATTATAGTATTATATCTTTAATTTTAAAATATATCTTTAATATCTTTTTCTAATAATATTTATTTTCTACACCTTATGTTTGTTTTAATAATAGAAACACAGATTCTTTCTTAACCATCATTTCATTTAACACATATCTTTTTAATTCTACATATATATTTTTAGGTATTAATGGAATTTGATAATAAAATAATTTTAATAAATACAATAAGAGAGTTGTTAGTAGCGTTTTATGTTTTATAGGTATATCAAATTCATTTATAATTTCATCTTTAAAATCATTATTATAAATAGCTATTTCACATTTTAAATCAATATATTTTTCACAATGTATTTTATAACCATATATCATTTTACCATTTAATTTCCATACTATCTTATCAAACGCGTTTTGTTTAACTTTTAAAAAATGTTGTAATTTCGCCATCATACTATACTCATTGTCTGTAAAAACAGCAACATCTATATCACTCTTATTATGTACATAATCAGTTCTTTTTACAGAACCATAAAAGTATAATTCTGTTTCTATATAATTTTCTAATTGTTTAAAAAAATCGTTTAATTCTTTTGGTAAATCATCTCTTATACCATTCATTTAATATAAGAAAAGATTTTAATTAGCACTTAAAAAATTATGTAAAAGTGTTTCCTTATTTGTGTTAGTTACTTCTCCAGCTAAAAGAGCGGATTCAAATGTTTTTCTTAAAATATCTGCGGGACACGTAGTACCAACTTTGATAATTCCGTGTTGCCGTAAATATCTACGCACATCGGTAATATCTGTTTTTTTTAATTCTTTTTGTGTATTTATTATATTTTTTCTTGTTTGTCTATCCTTTATTAATACTGAAATTCGTCTTAGTTTATCCGATTTACCTAATGTAAATTTTCGTTTTACTGTTTTCTTTAAATATTGTTTTGGGTTCATTGTTTCAATCTTTTTTTCTCGTTCTTTTATTAACTCATCAATATTGTTTGTTTCGTTGTCTGTATAATCTAATTCAGGTAATAACTTTGCTTCAATTGTTTTCTCCATAGTATTAAAATCTTCTATCGCCTTTCTTTTTATAGCAGTTTCTTGGTCTTCCATTTTTCTTAATTTATTTTTAATTTGTTCTAATCGTTCTTCTCTTGATAAAGATATATTATTTGTTTTTTCTGGTTGATTTGTTTCAATCACATTTTTAATATTTGTGAAATACATACCATCTGTTTTTTTTGGGGGGGTTGGTGGTCTTACTAGATCAGGTAATTCAGGATAAGAGGAAGACGACGACTCTTCTTTCCATTCTCTATAGGTTTTCTTTTTTCCATTTTTTAAACAACCATAAGGAACACCATCGTTTGTTTTATAATTCATATTAAATATTTCATTTGATATTAGTTGTGTTTTATTTGGTTCAGTTAATTCAGGTGGAAGGTCTAAAAAAATTTGCGGATTAATATTCGCAGTTGAAGACGCGGATAAATTATTTATGGTGTGATTTTTTAAAGTTTTATTATTTAAAATTTGTAGTTGTTTTTGCTTATGTTTTAACCCAGATAAATAATCCATTGCACCATAAAACTCATCCGTAAATGTTTCATTATTTTCATTTTTTAAAGAAGACCCTTTTAATTCATTTGTTTTATGTTCCTTTATTCTTTTTAATAACTTATTTTTTAAATTGCTGGGACTAACAACTGGGTTTAAGGTAAGTTCTTTTTTTTCCTTATTTTTTCTAGTTTTATTTCCAGGCATTTTAAATAGTTCTGGATTAATTTGTATTGTTTTTTTAGTAGACATATGTTATAGTAAAAAAACAATTTTATAATTAAAACACAAAATACAATTTATTTAATAAATTTTGTTTAAAAATTTTAGATATACATACTACTAATAATGCTTTCAAATCTCTCCTTTTCTTTATGTTTGGAGGTTTCATTCCTTAAAAATATCTCCAGTCCTTTGTCTAAATCTTTAAGAGTTATTTTTTTTTTGATTGATTGTTCTAAACAAAAAACTCTTCTACTATGAACTATTTTTGTTTTTGCAAATAACGTTTCAATATCCCGACCATAAAATTTAAAATGGGATTTATTCTTTTCAAACCATTTTGTATTAATATTTGAATCTTCATCTAACGACCATCCACCATCATTTACTTTTTTAATAAATATTTTATATAAATCATCCCCAGTATATTCATCTGTTTTAAATCTCCATGTAAATCTTGAATTTAAACCTTGATTATAGTTAAAAAAACAATTATTTAAATCGGTTTCATATCCAGCAATAATAACCATTAAATTATCTTTATGGTCACTTAATGCTTCACATAAAGTATCTATACATTCTTTTGAAAAACTATCTTTTTTTTCTTCATTACCAAGAGAATAGGCTTCATCTATAAATAACACTCCCCCTAAAGATTCTTTAATAACATCTCTAGTTTTTAAAGCGGTTTGACCCAAATAACCAGCGATTAAATCTGCTCGAGTAACCTTTTTAAATGTACCTTTTGTTAAAACTCCTAATTTAGAAAAAATAGAACCAATAATTTTGGCGATTTCAGTTTTTCCAGTTCCAGGAGGCCCATAAATAACAGTATGCATAAAATCATTACCTTTAATACCTGCGTTTAATGTGTGTAAATTTTGAATATAAAATATAATTTGGTCTATAATATTTTCTTTTAAGTCCTTCATTCCAATCATATTTTGCAATTCAGTTAATGGCGGTTTAATTTTATGTAAAGCATCTATATTAATATTATATTCTATATCTGTATCATTTGGATATGTTTCAATAATAGATAATAAATCATTGATATTATTTACTTCGCTTATAATATTCACTTTTTTTTTACAAACAGGTGTTGTTAAATGACATTGTTTTGCATTCGTAATTGCATTTTTTTCATCACTTTGATATAAATTAGGGTCTATATGACTATCAACTGCCTCTAATAATATATCCAATGCAGTTAATCCAGTAAAATATTTATTATTATAATCTGATTCAATAAATTCTTTTCCTATATTTTTAAATACTTTATTAATTTCCATTTTAGACGAGGCTGGATTGATAATTATGGGTTGTTCTTTTTGTTTTTTATCTAATTCTAATAAAAAATTATTATAATTATTAATATCTGTATATGATTTAAAACGGCTACACTTTCGTCTAGAATTACTAGTCATTAATTATATGATATAATTTTATATTTAATATGATATAATTATATCATTTATATTGCCTTTTTATAAAGCGATTATAATATATTTGAAAACTATTTAAAAAAAAATTGATATATAAAATAACTCTAAGAATGGATTATATATCTAGTCAGACGAGTTATATATCTAATATGAATAACGAATCAATTAATAATAAAGCAATAAATAACGAAGAAATAAATAACGAAAGTTACGATATTAAAAATAGTCCTTATATTGAAGACCCTTGGACAATTATTGAATCTTATTTTAGAGGTAAACATTTAGATAAATTGGTAAGACATCAATTAGAATCTTATAATAATTTTGTTGGCTACCAAATTTTTAAAACGATTGAAATGTTTAATCCAGTCCATATCAAATCTGAGAACGATTATGATGAAAAAAGTGAAAAATATGCATTAGAAATGTTTATCACGTTTGAGAATTTTCATATATATCGTCCTCAAATTCATGAAAATAATGGAGCTATTAAAATAATGTTTCCACAAGAAGCACGATTACGTAATTTCACATATTCTTCTGCAATGACCATCGATATTAATATTAAATATATTATAAGAGATGGTGATAATTTAGAAAATGTAAAAACACTATATAAAAGTTTTCCAAAAATTCATATTGGAAAACTACCTATTATGTTAAAGTCTAATATCTGTATATTAAACCAATATAAATATGTAGATAGTCGACACACTGGTGAATGTAAATATGACGCGGGTGGACATTTTATTATTAACGGGTCTGAAAAGGTAGTGTTAGGACAAGAACGTGCCGCTGAAAATCGAGTATATTGTTTTAACATATCCAAAAATGATACAAAATATACATGGAAAGCAGAAATAAAATCTGTCCCTGATTTTAAATGCATTTCTCCAAAACAAATAAATATGATGATCAGTTCTAAGAATAATGGATTTGGATTTCCTATTGTATTACAAATTCCTCGTGTTAAAAAACCAATTCCTCTATTTATTATATTTCGCGCTTTAAATATCTTATCGGATAAAGAAATTTGTGAATATATTCTATTAGATTTATCTATTGACAAATATAAACTTTTATTAGAAAATCTCCAAGCATCTATTATTGAAGCAAATAAATATATGACATATGAAGATGCTATTAAATATATTACAGTACACGTAAGTTATACTCCTATTAATATGGATAAAGAAAAGGGAGCACTTAAAAAACATCAATTTACTCTTGAAGTTTTACAAAACGATTTATTCCCTCATTGTCAAAATGTCAATCAAAAAATATACTTTTTGGGATATATGGCTAATAAGTTAATGCAATCAAGTTTTGAATGGATTAAAGGCGATGATAGAGATTCTTATATTAATAAACGAATTGATTTAACAGGTATATCTCTAAATAACCTTTTTAGAAACTATTTTAATAAACTAGTTAAAGATATGGAAAAACAAATCATTAAAGAAATTAATAACGGTTCATGGAGATCGAATGAAGATTATCTTAATATTATTAACTTGACAAATATTTATAAAATTATAAAATCGAATACTATTGAAAACGGATTTAAACGAGCATTATCTACGGGTGATTTTGGTATTAAACATACCAATTCAAATAAAGTAGGCGTGGCGCAAGTATTAAATAGATTAACCTATGTTGCTAGTTTAAGTCATTTGCGAAGAATTTCTACTCCAACTGATAAAAGTGGAAAATTAATTCCTCCTCGTAAATTACATAACACCTCGTGGGGATTTTTATGTGTTGCAGAAACTCCAGAGGGTCAATCTGTTGGAATAGTTAAAAATATGGCTTATATGGCTCATATTACAATTCATTCTAATAGCAATTCTTTATATGAATATGTTGAACCACATATTATTAATTTGAATCTATTAAAACCACACCAAGTGTATGATAAGGTCAAAGTATTTATTAATGGGTCATGGGTTGGAATAACAGAAGACCCAGAGAATTTATACAAATTATTAAAAGATATGAAATATAAAGGTATTATCAATATTTACACATCTATTATATTTGATTGCAAATTGCAAGAAATAAGACTTTGTAATGATAGTGGAAGAATTACCAGACCTTTGTTAAGAGTTAAAAATGATAATATTCTTATCACTAAAAAAATATTAGAGGATTTAAAAAATGACATCATTTCTTGGGATGATTTATTAACAAATTGTAAAATTGATGAAGCCGTTATTGAATATGTGGACCCAGAAGAACAAAGTTTTAGTATGATTGCTACTAAACCAAAGGATATTATTGGAGAAAATGATGGAATACATATTTATAAATTTACACATTGTGAAATTCATCCATCAACTATTTTCGGTGTTGTTGCGTCGTGTATTCCTTATCCCGATCACAATCAATCCCCTAGAAATACTTATCAATGTGCGCAAGCCAAACAAGCGATGGGTGTTTACGCCACTAATTTTAATGAAAGAATGGATAAAACTGCGTATGTTTTGAGTTATCCCACAAGACCTTTGGTAGATACTCGTATTATGAATTTAATCAAATTAAATGAAAATCCTTCGGGATGTAATATTACTGTAGCGATCATGACGCATACTGGTTATAATCAAGAAGATTCATTACTTGTAAATAAAGGTTCTATTGATCGTGGATTATTGCAGATAACTATTTCACATACTGAAAAAGATGAAGATAAACAGAAAATTAATGGGGATGAGGAAATTAGATGTAAACCAGACCGAACAAAAACAAAAGGAATGAGATTTGGTAATTATAACAAAGTTAATTCAAAAGGGGTTGTGCCTGAAAACACATTGATTGAGAATCGTGATATTATTATTGCAAAGGTATGTCCTATTAAAGAAAATAGAAATGATCATACAAAGGTAATTAAATATGAAGATGGAAGTAAACAATATAAAACTCTTGAAGAAACATATATTGATAAAAATTATATTGATAGAAACGGAGATGGCTATACTTTTGCAAAAGTTAGATTGCGTTGTCTAAGAAAACCAGTTATTGGTGATAAATTCTCTTCTAGACACGGACAAAAGGGAACAGTTGGAAATATTATTCCCGAGGAAGATATGCCTTTTACTGCATCTGGAGACAGACCAGATATTATTATTAATCCTCACGCAATTCCATCTCGTATGACCATTGGTCAGTTAAAAGAAACGTTGTTAGGAGAGGTATTAGTTAAATTAGGATTATTTGGAGATGGTACAAGTTTTGGTGAATTAACGGTTGATGAAATTTCAAAAAAATTATTAGAATTAGGACACGAATGCCACGGTAATAAATTATTATATAGCGGGTTAACTGGAGAACAAATAGAATGTTGTATATTTATGGGACCAGTATTTTATCAGCGTTTAAAACATATGGTAAATGATAAACACCATAGTAGATCAGTTGGTCGAATGGTTAATTTAACAAGACAACCCGCAGAAGGTCGTAGTCGAGATGGCGGATTAAGATTTGGAGAAATGGAAAAAGATGCAATGGTCTCTCACGGTGCGTCTAGATTTACAAGAGAAAGGATGTATGATGTATCGGATAAATATCATGTATATATATGTAAAAAATGTGGATTGGTCGCATCGTATAATAATGAATTACATATTCATTGTTGCAAAACGTGTGATAATCGTGTTGATTTCGCGTATGTTGAAATTCCATATGCGTGTAAATTGTTATTTCAGGAACTAACTACTATGAATGTTGTGCCAAGAATTATTACGGAAAATGTGTAAATAAAAGTTTATAGTATACAATATTTTTTACACATTTTAACATTTACTACAAAGTGAAACGACGATTATTTATACATCAATCAAATTACAAATAAAATATTTAATAAATATGTAAAAAAGTAAATAAGTTTTTTATTGGATAATAAAAAATTGAATTAAATAATATGACTAATATTAGTAGTAATATAACTTGTATTATTGAAGAAATGGATTTAACCAAATTGTCAAGAACAAAACTTTTAGAGAAGTGTGAAGAACATGGAATTAAAAAGTGTAAATCTAAAAATAAAGGTGAATTGATTAGTTTAATAAATGATACGATACAAAATGATAAGTCTCACTCAAAAAAAGAAGACCATACTGATTTAAATAATAATGAAAATATAATAAAAATTGTATCTTTATTTGCAGGGTGTGGAGGTCTTGATTTTGGATTTCATAATAATCCTAAATATAAACATGTATTAGTAAATGATTTTGATAAAGATGCTTGTGATACTTATGAAGATAATTTTGGAATAAAACCTAATTGTTGTGATGTTAAAACTTTAACAGATATACCTGATTTTGATTTATTAATGGGCGGTTTTCCTTGTCAAGGATTTTCTATGGCAAACCCATTCAGAACAGAAGCAGATGAAAGAAATAAGTTATATTTAGAAATTTTAAGAATTTTAAATCAAAAAAAACCATCTTATTTTATTCTTGAAAATGTAAAAGGAATATTAAATATGGGAGGTTACGATACTAAATTGGATAAAAAAAATAAAACAGGAAGAATTGTAAAAAATATAGTTGAAGACTTAAAAATGTGTGGATATAACGTTCAATATAAATTATTTGAACTAAAAAAATTTAACATTCCACAAAAAAGAGAAAGGGTTATATTTATTGGGGTGCGAAATGATATAAATTTTGAAATAAACTGGCCAGTAGGAAACAATAAAGAAATAACATTAAAAGATGCTATTGGAGATTTACCCATTGATTATATAAATGAAATACAGCATATTGGAACTAAACATAAATGTAATATTAATGGGTTTTTAGGAAATCGTGAGTTAAAATGGGATGAACCTTCACCAACTATTACTGGAAGAGGTGGTGGAAGTGGTGGTCCAGTTATTCACAACCATCCTAGTTTAAAAAGAAGATTAACGGTTAGGGAATGTGCAAGAATACAAACATTTCCTGATAATTTTATATTTAAAGGATCAGTATCATCTATGTATAAACAAATTGGAAATGCAGTTCCTTGTAACTTTTCAGTATATTTATCTAAAATATTTAATTAAACTAATAAACGAAATCTCGGATGACCTCGTGTAATTCTTTCAAACTTAATATTTGATATATTATCTAAAATACAATAACCTTTTTTTTCATCTACAAATATAAGTTTTAATCCTGAAAATATTGATACAAGTGAATTTAATGAATTATATAATTCATCGGGGTTTATAATATATTCATGTGAAATATCATTTAATAATAATAGAATATCATTAAATTTATTATATTCTTCTGGAATATCTTGTTTCAATATTAAACATATATTATAATATTCAAGTAAGTTCATCTCAATAATATTTCCATCTTTTTTTATAAAAGGTTGTATGTTTGGAAGTGTTGAAATAATTTTTTCTCTTTTTTTGTGTAAAAGATGTAATATTTTATTTAATTTTTGTATATTTGAAACACACAATTCGTCTGGACTAACATCTTTAAAATTTTGTAAAATTGTCATTTCTTCTTGTGTTAATATATTTGAACCAAGTATTTTTCTAAACGAATTTAATAAATCTGTAATTTTTGTTTTAATCGGTCTAAGTGCATTACGTCCTTTTACTCCTGTATTAAAAGTATAATTATCTAATTTTTTTACATCACAATCGTGTTCATTTCCTTTAATAATAACTCTCATATCAAAATCACTATTTTGTCCTAGAATGTTTGTATTTAATTCACTTGCTACTTTTTGCTCACCATCTCCAACCCCTTTAATGGTGGTTTTAAATGAAATATTTTTTGATTTATCGGTCCAATTTATCCATACAATTTGATTTTTATTTATTGGTTCTAAAATTTTTTCATCATCTTCTATTATTAAGTCTACTTTTTTCTTTAAGTGTTTCTTAATTTTTAACTTTGGAATAGAAGAAACATCATAATTGCTCATTTCAAGTTTGGTCTCCATTTTGCTATATTGTATTATGATATGTATTTTATTTCATAACTTGTGAAAAAAAAATTCAATTTTTTATAAATAATTAAATAATATGTATGTCTAAACATAAGATCGAAGATTTCAAAATCTCTTTTAATTTTTGTTTTCTTCATCGGCGTTTGAAAATTTACAATTGTTCAAAATAATATTTACACTCATCAATAAATATATCTAATTTTGCAAAATTATAACTATATAATGAATTAAATCCTCTATTTAAACTTCTAGAAATTTGTTCTAAATTATCAATCTTTTTTTTAATAGTAAAATGATAAACTATGTTATCGTTAATATTAAGTGTTCTATCGTTACATAATATACTAATATGTGTGTAAAAAGGTTGATATACTATTTTTAACGATGCCCATCCATATTCTTGAATAATTCCTCCATATTCGTTAGTTTTTACCAAATATGGTCCTCCATTAATAATAAATTCGTTATTCATTAATTATATATAGTATTAATTTAATATAATTACTATTTTAAATTCAATTTTTTTACAAGATAATAATAACAATAACGATATAAAAAGAAATTAATTTATTAAATAACTAATATGTCACTTATAAATACCGTAAAAGTAATGAGTAAAAATCATATAATATTTAATCATAAAAATAAAAATTATTATAAAGAAATTGATAATGATAATAAATTAAATATATTTAATAAAAATTTAATGAATATTTTTCTTGATCAATTTTCAGAAAGCATTGGTAAAGTTACTTATGATGATATAACAGTGATTTCTGTTTTAGAAAATCGTGATGAGGTTATTAGAGATTTACCAAAAAATTTAAGACATTTAATTATGCTATCAACCTATTGCCATAGATTTGAGTTAAATAATGAAGTATGTTTAACTATAGAACATATTAGTATAGATCAATCAAATATTACTAGCTTTCCTGATATCAGTAATTGTGTAAATTTAAAAACTTGTAAAATATCTCATTCAGCTATTACTAATTTAGATTTATCTTATGATTTACCAAATGCATTATATGAATTAAATGTACAAGGTAATTTAATAACCAATTTAAATTTTGCTTATCAAAAACTATTGGATAAAATAGAACAAAAAACTCTACGTAAAATCAATTTGTCAGATAATTATTTAGATTACGATAAATTTCCTGAAACATTAAGACTTAAATGCAATTTAATTAGACAGCATACTTACAAACATAAAAGAATGTACCGTGACAATGTAGCGAATATAAATATAGCCAATATAGTGAATATGAATATGAATATGAATATGAATATGAATATGAATATGAATGATGTGTTACGATTGCGTCCTACAGATTTTTTTTCCAGTCAAAATGTACATCTATCGTCTATTAATAAATCAGTATTAAAATCAGTGAATAATATTAAAAAACTAATTGAGGATAATAGGATAACCCCAGTTAGTTTGTCATTAAATGACTGGTTTTCATGTTTATTTTCTAACCAGAATGAACCGCAGAAACTATTTCAGTCATATTTTAATAATAACTTTATAAATCATAAAGTATTATGTGATGATTTTAATAAGGATAGTAAAAATAGTATTACTAATTTAACATATAAAGAGACATTTGAATTAATATGGTCATTAGTATGTTTTATGCATAAAAAAGAAGAATGTAATTTAGATGATGTTGTTAATAGAATTAAAGCTGAGATAGAAGATGGTTCAAAAATGTGTTTTACTGGAAAATATAACAGATTAATTAATTCTATGGTTGGTATAATTGAAGGAGTTCAAGTTGGTTTTAGCGAAGGTGAAGAACTACAACTGGAATTTGGAAAAATAATACAAAGGTTTAATAATGATGAAGATAAAGAATATACATTTAACAATCTATTATGTGATTCAAAAGAGTTGTTAAGATTTGTTAAATCGGAAGAGTTAAAACAACCGTGGATAGATGCTATTAATGATTTAATGCCTGAACCAGAAATTATTAAATATAATGGAACAGACTATTGGAGAACATTTGATTACGACGTATTAGATATATATGATAAAACCTTGGTAGGATATTATATGGAAAATCCAGACAGGGTATTATACTTACATTCATTTGGCGAGAATTAATATATATTTGAAAACAACTTAAAGGGCGCAATGACGCGTAATTTCTTCATATCATTTTTATAATTGTTGTAGTTAATGCAAATAATATGCCTCCCCATAATGTATCTATTAAAACGGTTGTCCATGACCATTTAGAGAATAATGCCATATTAGTAGTTTCATATACACCATAGATAATTAACCCCAATAAAAACGCATCTAATATACTACGATTTGGAATAATAATAAAATAGTTAATTCCAAAAATAAGAATTATATAACATATTATCATAGCGTAACTATTTATTTTAATTGATGACCCTTGAATCAGTTTAACCTGGTTATTGAAATAATCTTTGATAAAATTTAAATATACAGAATCAATCACAATAAAGACGATTGAACTAACAAATATATAAATTAATTGTTTTTTTGTAAGTAATTCAAACATTATACTATTAGTTTAGAAAAGTTATTATTTATTATTATCCACTTTTCTAAAAAGCGGAATTTTTTTTATTCTTCTATAATATAAATGTCTAATAGTATTGGAACAGGATTTTCACAAACAGCAACAGGTTCTTCTGGTTTTACAACTGGAAGCTTAGGCAGTTTATTAAAATTTGTATCTGGCATTGGTTACCCATATAATGGACCAGGACGAAAATTGGGGGGAGGACTCCCAGGATTAATGCCTCAACCAATTATTGACCACGATAATTCAGATGCTTTTGCAAGAACTCGTTTCACATTAAGAGATGCATGGAACACTACAAGTTACTCTGGTAGTTCAAATCCTAAACGTATTATAACCCCTTTTAGAGCTGTAAATAATGCAGGTGATTTACTCAGTCGTGAAAATTTTGCTTGTGGGGGAACGTGTCAAACACCCCAAAGTCGCCCAGGCTTAAATGGGTTAAGACAACATTTTGGTTCAACTTCTACCTCGTGTACACAATCTGTCGTTTGGAGTGCTATTCAGCTTGATAATAAAATACCGTCTTCTACATGCAATGTTAAATACGTATATGATGGTTCAGATTATACTAAATTTAAAAAAAACCAAGCAGTTAATAGAAACTATAACGACAGATCATTTGGAGGAAATGATTATAATACATCACAATCAGCAATACGTCATATTAGAAGATATTAGGGCAACTTTTACAATCAATTTTAACTTAAAGATATTTTATTACTTATATTTAATCTTGGAAATTGTTATATATAAACCCAATAATTTGTAATGCTTTTGCATCATCAAAAATACAATTATCATTTAAAAACTTAAACTCTCTACCATCTATTAATTTTTCATTTATATAATGTTCATATTCCAAGCAGTCATATTTATTTACCCAATATACAAATTTATGATAATTTTCATACTTTTTATCATATATACTTATTTCATAAACAATTGTTTTTTTGAAATCTTCTTTATATGAACCACATTTAGTGGTTATTGTATAGTCTTCAAATACCCAATCTGGATACGCATCTTCAACCATTTTACGAAAAAGATCGTGTGTTTTAACTTTTATTTTTGAATTTGTAAAGTTATATAAACAAATTATTGATTGTTCAGCATTTTTTATAACTTGTGTTAGTTCATCAATATTCATTTGACTTAATAATTCGTCTACTTGTTCTACTAAATTTTCACACATATATTATTATGATTTATAAATAGTAAAAATAAATTCAATTTTTTATTATTCTTCATAATCATCAAATTCTTCAATACCCCACCCAGAAAAGTATTTCATATTCTTTGGATGGAACCGATTTTGAATAATCTCTTTATTGATAGACCATCTGTGTTCCGCAATTTGTTTATAATCATATGTAAAGATCCCCGGATTAAATGATAAATATTCCCAATAAATAATGTTTAGGTTTTGTTCCAAAAGGTGAATTGCTGCTGGATTTATAGCTAATATACTCCAATTAATTTTGTCTAAATTTTTTTCTAATAGATGAATTGCTGCTGGATTTTTTGGTAACCAATGCCACACGATTTTGTCTTGATTTTGTTCCAGCAAATGAATTGCTTTAGGATTAATAGATAACGATTCCCAATCAATTTTGTCTGGATTTTGTTCTAGAAGATGAATTGCTGCTGGATTAGTTGATAACTCATCCCAATAAATTTTGTTTGGTTTTTGTTCGAGTAAATGAATGGCTGCTGGATTTAATGATAAGTGATACCAACAAATTTTATCTGGGGTTTGTTCTAGCGCTTTGCTTATTAGATGAATTGCTACTGGATTGTATGATAATCTATCCCAATCAATTTTGTCTAGATTTTGTTCTATTAAATGAATGGCTGCTGGATTACTTGATAAGCTTTCCCAATTAATTTTGTCTGGATTTTGTTCTAACAATTTAATCGCTTTAGGATTCATTGATAACATTTTCCAATTAATTTTGTCTGGGTTTTGTTCTAACAATTGAATCGCTGCTGGATTGTATGATAATTTAGACCAACTAAGTTTTTCTAACGGAACCCAATCTA
>Ga0315900_10005533_pt1 | contig 17319 bp, 13 predicted proteins | sample LakEriMetagenome_FD_203521 | JGI IMG/M metagenome (GOLD analysis project Ga0315900, IMG submission 203521) | Freshwater fungal communities from buoy surface, Lake Erie, Ohio, United States - Buoy 12 MA114 | ecosystem: Environmental > Aquatic > Freshwater > Lake > Lake biofilm | place: USA: Lake... | reverse complement strand
AAGATTTTCGCGGGTTGTAAGATACTTGCTCAACATCCGCTCCCAATCTTCGCGTATGGAACGTGAAACTCGGGCAAAACCATAGCCAGGCAAATCGACCAAATACCAAGAAGAATCAATCAGGTAGTGGTTGATTGTACGCGTCTTTCCCGGCTGTGAAGAAGTGTGGGCGAGTTCTTTCCGGTTCACAAGACAGTTGATCAAAGATGACTTACCAACATTTGATCGTCCGATGAATGCAAGCTCTGGCATCGCCGGCGCCGGCAACTGATCAACCTGCGATGAACTTTTAACAAACTCCGCTTTCCGAATAATCATGGACCCCATATCTAAGCTGCAAAGGATTGATTAGCGGATGACCTTTTTTTCACGACCGAAATCGCGGGCAAACTGCCGTATCCGGTCTGCCATTGAAGCATCAGCTGTCGAGCGCTCATAGGTTTCGGCCATCCCAGCCAAGGTTTCGTAGAAAAAAAAGTCCATTTCCTCGACTGTCATCTCGTGGGTCCACAAATCGATCCGCATGGTGCTTTTCTCAGCTGGATCCCATGCAGAAAACATCAGTGAACGGGCTTTCTTCTCCCCTTCCAGTCCGGCATCCTCGGCGTGCCACGCTAGACCGACGGGCTGCTTCTCGGCGTTTAATTCGACTGCAATCCGGATTTCAGAACGGCGGGCGGGGGTCAGGTCTTTGGACATGCAGATACAATAAAACGGGTGGCTACAAAGGTACGGAAAGCAATGCGGGAAAGGCGCTTTGAAATACTTACCTTCGCAAGGATGCGTAATTCCATCCGATTCAGGCGTATCATTCCGCTTTTCGTATTCATCTGTATGCTTTGCCCAACAAAGCCAGCAGAGGCGCAATTCACGCGTGGCGTGCAAATGAATTTCGGAAAAAACAGGGTGCAGTACAACGATTTCCTGTGGACATTTTACCGCTTTAAGTCCTTCGACACCTACTACTACCTAGGGGGGCAGGAGCTTGCGGTATATACTGGACGAACCGCTGAAACCGAAATTGCGGAATTGGAAAAACTGTTCGATTACCGCATAAACGGACGGTTCCAGTTCATCATTTACAACCGACTTTCGGATTTGAAGCAGAGTAATATCGGGTTGGAGGGCGAAGAACAAAACACCAACACGGGAGGACTTACGCGCATCATCGGCACCAAAGTGCTATTGTATTTCGATGGCGACTACAGGCACTTTCGGGAACAAATCCGATCGGGACTTACACAGGTAATGATCCAGCAACTGATGTACGGTGGAAGTATCAAAGACCGCGTACAAAGTTCTGTGCTACTTCATTTGCCCGATTGGTATTTGAATGGATTGATTTTATATGCCTCCCGCGGTTGGAATGTCGATCTGGACGGCGCAGTTCGTGATGCTATTTTATCAGGCCGATACAAAAACCTGAATAGCCTTTCAGGTGAAGATGCATCAATTGCAGGTGCATCTTTGTGGAATTACATCGTAGAGACGTATGGTGCTGGCGCTGTTTCCAACTTGCTTTACATGACGCGTGTCAACCGGAACATTGACCAAGGGTTTCTATACGTTTTGGGTGTTCCGCTTAAGGACCTCGGGAAGAACTGGAGCCAATACTACACAGAGCTTGCTGCTGCCGATACAGTCGGACGTGTAATACCAACCAACACCATCCAACTCAGGACACGAAGATCGGGATCCATTGTGAGCCAATTGAGCATGAGCCCTGACGGGCGCCTAGCAGCCTACGTCACCAATGAATCCGGAAAATACCGCATATGGTTGTATAATACATCCACCAACAAGCGAAAACGCATTTCGAAAGGCGGATACAGAAGTGTAAGGCAAGACGTGGATTTAAGTTTTCCCAGTCTCGCCTGGCATCCATCGGGGAAATACCTTGCTTCTATCCGTGAACGCAAGGGTAAACTTTGGCTCGATTATCACATGGCCGACAACAAGTTCAAGCGGGAATCATCCAAGTTCTTTTATTTTGACAAGGTCCTTGACTTTTCATTCTCATCGGCAGGAACCGAATTCGTATTATCGGCAGTACAAAAAGGACAATCCGATCTATTCACATTCAGTCCGCGAACCAAGACCTATACCCGACTAACCGATGACCGTTGGGATGATTTACATCCGCGCTATGTGCTGGATGACCGATACATTGCATTCAGCTCGACACGAACTGCTGACAGCCTGAAACCAACACCGCTGAGGCAATCAGCAGATTTGGAACGCCCAGCTTCAACAGATCTTTTCCTGCTTGATGTCGTGAACAAATCACCAAAGCTTATTCCGCTGTCCCAGACGGCGGGAATCAATGAGACCTATCCGTTGGAAATCGATGATGCACACTTCGGATTTTTGAGTGATAAAAACGGCATTGTTAACCGCTACGAAGCCCGACTCGACAGCACGATTGCATACATCGACACGACAATCCACTACAGATATATCGTGGAGAGCAAACCGATGACTGACTTTTCGTTCAACCTCCTTGAACAGGATGTGACCCGTTTGTCGCCAAGAATCGGATTGCTGAGCAAGGCTGACAAAAAGTACATCCTGCAGATCATAAATGCGGCTGAATCCGGAACCGAACCTTCTAATCCTTTACGACCCACTACCCTATCACGCAAACTCCGTTCAGAAACCGGATTCGCACCATCGGTAAAAGGCAGCAAAGTGATAACAACCTCCAGTCAGGACGGAGTTGAAAAGGATAGCAGCTTTGCGAAATCAGATAGCACTTTGGAATCGCCCAGGCCTCGTATCCTGTTTCAATCCGAGTTCACAGAAAAGCCAGGAGCCCGCAATCAAACCACGAACAAGCCTAGTGTACCGGAATCGAACATCATTAGGATAAATTCTTCGTATGGAAACGATACGCTTTCTGTTATTGAACGTAAAACCAACACTACCACCGACTCCGTTGCTTACCAATTGCCAAAACAACGCAATTACGAAATAGCATTCGGTCCCAGTTATGTTTTAACACAGCTTGACAACAATCTCCTCAATGAAACGTATCAGACCTTTACGGGAGGAGCCGTTTACTTCACCCCTGGACTGAATGCACTCTTTAAAATCGGGATTAGTGACCTCTTAGATGACTATCGCTTTGTCGGAGGACTTCGTCTCAGTGGAAACCTGAACTCAAACGAATACTACGTCGGATTCGACAATCTACGTCATCGTCTTGACAAGCAAATTTCGTTCTACAGACAGGCTCGTGAAGAATTTACTCCCTTCTCATTCCTGAAAGTCCATACCCATGAGGCGAAATATTCTGTTCGCTGGCCTTTCAGTGACATTACATCACTCAGGGGAATGGTTGCCTATCGCCACGACAGGGTCGTAGCCTTGAGTACTGATGCATTCAATCTGGTTGTACCTAATCAATACACCAACCGGATATCCATGCGTACCGAATATGTGTATGACAATACGTTGTCAACAGGTTTAAACCTTTACAACGGCACCCGCTTCAAATTATTCGCTGAAGGATTCCGTAGACTCGACGGAGGGTTTCTTGGCGTTTTGGGTGCAGATATCCGGCACTACACGAAAATCTACAAGCAGTTGATCTGGGCGAACCGTTTTGCCGGTAGCACCTCTTTCGGGGATGAAAAACTAATTTATTATTTGGGAAGCACCGATAACGCATTTACGCCAACGGACAATTTCAATACCGAGATTCAGATTGATCGGACTCAACAATACTCCTTTCAAGCACTTGCAACCAATCTGAGGGGATTTGTACAGAACATCCGGAACGGTAACAGCTTTGCACTGATAAACAGTGAAATCAGAATACCCGTCTTCCAAGTACTAGTTAACAAGCCGATCCGATCCGACTTTGTCCGCAATTTTCAAATCGTCGGTTTTGGTGATATTGGAACTGCATGGACTGGGCCATCGCCATACAGCCGCACGAATGCACTTTTTCGCAAAGAGTACCCTGGAAATCCGATCAGCATCACTGTGACCAAGGACATCGAGCCGATTGTTGGCGGTTACGGTTTCGGCTTTCGTAGTCGGGTGCTAGGGTACTTTTTGCGTGCAGATTGGGCTTGGGGAGTTGATGATGGTGCAATCCAGGAACGGATATTCTACTTCTCACTTGGCCTAGATTTTTAACCTGACGATTGACCAGAGCTACATTCAACCTACAGAATAATTGACCTTCAACTTCTATGATTCGCCCGGAGCACATTCAAGAACTTGCCGCAACCATTCAATTGGATGTTGTAGCACACCGACGGCACCTGCACATGCATCCGGAGCTCTCATTTCATGAGTATAAAACAGCTGCTTATGTTTCGGAGTTTCTGAAAAAAACAGGCATTTCATGCTCGGGAGGAATCGCAGGTACGGGTGTGGTAGGAATCATAGAAGGAACGAATCCCGGAAAAAAAGTCGTTGCGCTACGAGCGGACATGGATGCCTTACCGATTCATGAACTCGGCTCAGCACCATACAAGAGCCAGAATCCGGGCGTGATGCATGCTTGTGGTCACGATGCGCATACAGCCTCACTACTTGGTGCTGCAACAATTCTTAATCGGCTACGCGATCAATTTGAAGGAACTGTAAAGCTCATCTTTCAGCCGGCAGAGGAAAAACTTCCCGGAGGTGCATCAATGATGATACAGGAGGGCGTATTGAAAAACCCTACACCCGATTGTATTTTTGGCCAACACGTAATGCCCCATATTCCGGCAGGAAAAGTTGGTTTCCGATCAGGTACATACATGGCGAGTACCGATGAACTCTACCTAAAGGTTATCGGCAAAGGTGGTCACGGAGCGATGCCACACATGAATATCGATCCGGTCCTGATCTCGTCTCACCTAATCATAGCCCTTCAGCAAGTAGTTAGCCGAAATGCAAATCCAACCGTCCCCAGTGTACTCTCATTCGGAAAAGTGATTGCTGATGGTGCAACGAACGTGATTCCTGATTACGTTCTCATCGAAGGCACCTTCCGTACCCTCAGCGAGTCCTGGAGATCATCTGCACATGATCGCATGACGACATTGGCCCATCAACTGGTGGAATCCATGGGTGGCCGCCTGGAGTTTGAAATCAGAAAAGGCTATCCGGTTCTGGTAAACGATTCGGAACTCACTGGGAAAGCCCGAACCCGTGCCGTTGAATACCTTGGACCAGAAAATGTAACTGATCTCGACATTTGGATGGCTGCCGAAGATTTCGCCTATTACACCCACGAGACCAAGGCTTGCTTTTACAGACTTGGAACACGGAACGAATCCAAAGGAATCACCTCATCCGTACACACCCCTACATTCGATATTGAAGAAGATGCTCTTCAAATCGGGTGTGGATTGATGGCCTGGCTGACGATATGCGAGTTGACGGAATAAAAGCCCCAGATCAAATGAATTGTCTGTGGAAACAAGAAACACAATGCTTATAAATCCAAAGGGCGAATGATAGAGTTATACCTCGTCTTGCCTGGAAGCGGAGATTGAAAAAGTCTGATTTTATGTGATGACTGAATGATGAATTCTTTGGAGTGGATGGAAGCCAGGATAAACTGTTTTATATTTTCCGATACTAAAAAGAGGAAATCCAGTTTGAGGATGGATTCAAAACTGAGACCAGGTTAACTTCTCCAGTCACTAAGGGGGCCACCGCACCGCCCTCCCCAAAGCAAAGTTCGGGGTATTTTTTAAAACAACCTTCCGATTAGTCGTTTACAAACGGATAAACTCACCAACATTAAGACGCAGTCGTTTCCTGCTCCTGTCGCATATACGCCTCGGCTGTATTAACCAACTCGGGTGAACCAATGAACAAAGGAGTACGCTGATGCAAGGATTCCGGTTGAAGTTCCAAAATCCGTGTCCTGCCATCGGAGGCCAATCCACCGGCCTGCTCCATAATAAAGGCAAGCGGATTGCATTCATACAGTAAACGTAATTTCCCCGATTTCGCTTTTCCGGTAGATGGGTAAATATAAATTCCACCCTTAATCATGTTACGGTGAAAATCCGCGACAAGTGATCCGATGTAGCGTGTCGTGTATGGACGACCCGTTGACGTATCCTCCTCCTGGCAATAGCGAATAAATGCCTTCACTCCCTCCGGAAAATGAGCATAATTCCCCTCGTTGATACTATAAATCTTACCCGATTGCGGGATTTTCATATCGGGATGTGACAGGCAAAACTCACCGATTGAAGGATCGAGTGTGAACCCGTTAACACCACGGCCTGTGGTATAAACCAACATGGTGCTGGATCCGTAAATTACATACCCAGCCGCAACCTGCTCAGTACCCTTCTGCAAAAAATCCTCCACACGAGCCGAGCCATCCACTTCGCTTCTCCTCCGGTAAATGGAGAAGATTGTTCCGATGCTGACATTGACGTCAATGTTGGACGAGCCATCCAAGGGATCGATGCATACAACATAGCGGGCATTTTGCGAGACTGAACTACTGATTTCAATCAAGTCTTCGTTTTCCTCACTTGCAATAGCGATACATTCACCACCGGCCCCCAATGCCCGTATGAATTGTTCGTTGGCGTACACGTCCAATTTCTTCTGGTCTTCTCCCTGAACGTTGGTCTCCCCATGTTCACCAAGGATATCGGCCAGACCAGCCTTATTCACTTCACGGTTAACAAGCTTGGCTGCGATACCGATGTCGCGTAACAAGCGCGATAATTCTCCCTTTGCGTACGGGAAGTCAGCCTGACGCTCAATGATGAACTGGCCCAGTGTAACAAACCGCCTGGAAGGAATTAGTGTCGACATGGTAAAGGGGTATGAACAAAGATAAAAATTCGGAAGGCAACCCCAGCGGTTAACGGAACCTTGTTCAAAAAACCAGGGTGTTGTGATGAAAGCAGCAGCGAGTATAGCCTAATCTTGTTGAATGCAGACTTCTGTTCCCAGAGATAAAGTCAAGGTCCTCCTGTTGGAGAACATACACCCCTCTGCCATAGCGATGCTCAAATCCGCAGGTTTCACCGACATTGAAGCACACACCGGCTCCCTGACGGAAAAAGAACTGCTGGACCGCATAAGCAAGGTGCATCTGCTCGGTATCCGATCGAAGACCCAACTCAATGCCAATATCCTGAAAAAAGCTGAACGGCTTATCGGTATCGGGGCGTTTTGCATTGGCACGAATCAAATCGATGCAGCGGTTGCAAGGCAACAGGGAATTGCTGTTTTTAATTCTCCTTTTTCAAATACCCGCTCAGTGGCCGAATTGGTCATCGGATTGAGCATTATGTTGATGCGACGCGTTTTCGAAAAAAGCGAAGGGGCGCACCGTGGACAATGGCTGAAAGAGAGCACCAATTGCTACGAGGTTAGAGGAAAAACACTGGGCATCGTCGGCTATGGCCATATCGGCAGCCAAGTTTCGGTTTTGGCCGAATCGCTCGGAATGCAGGTGATTTTTTATGACATCGCGAACAAATTGACACTGGGTAACGCAAGAGCCAGTCGATCTCTCGACGAGTTATTAAAACGGTCTGATATCATCACCCTCCATGTTCCAGGCAGCCCTGAAACCAAGAACTTGATCAATGCGCAACGCTTGAAAAAGATGAAACCGGGGGCTGTCCTGATCAACTTGAGCCGGGGCGATGTGATGGATACCTGGGCTGTGAAGGATGCTATTGAACGCAAACAGATCGGAGGACTGGCGGTGGATGTTTTTCCGGAAGAACCCAAGAGCAATAAAGACCTGTTCGCATCACCACTTCAGGGTCTACCGAATGTCATCCTAACTCCACATATTGGAGGAAGTACCATTGAGGCACAGGAGGCAATCGGTGCCGATGTCGCCGAAAAAATGATCGCCTTTACCTGCCACGGCAATACAGGGGGGTCACTCACCATTCCAGAGTTAACGCTTCCGATTGTGCAACATGCCCATCGTATTCTTCATATTCACAGGAATGTGCCCGGCGTGTTGTCGCAGATAAACGGTGTACTTTCAGGAATGAAGGTGAATATCCTGGGCCAGTACCTGAAGACAAACGAGGAAATCGGTTATGTAGTTCTGGATATCGACAGAAAAAGTAGCAGCCGTGTAATGGCTGAACTTGGCAAAGTAAAAAACACCATCAGAACCCGAAGCCTTTACTGATTGAGTCCGTGTTGAAGGCACGACCTGTACCGGGCAATAGACTCTTTAAGGCCCAAGTACAGCGCATCACTGATTAGCGCATGTCCTATACTCACCTCGTCTAGGTGAGGGACGTTCTGTGCAAAGTAAGCCAGGTTATCCAGATTCAAATCGTGACCTGCATTCACACCCAGCCCACATTCATGTGCGGCACGAGCAGCCGCAACAAAGGGCTCAATAGCTTGGTAAGGATTAACCGGGTAACCAACAGCGTACGATTCGGTGTACAACTCAATGCGGTCGGTTCCAGTGGCGGCGGCAGATTCGATTAAGCGGAAATCAGGTTCCAGAAAAATGCTCACCCGACAGCCTATTGACTTGATACGGGCTACAATCTCCTTTAAAAAACCAGCATGTTTTTTCGTATCCCAACCCGCATTGGAAGTCAGGGCATCCGGAGGGTCGGGAACCAAGGTAACCTGATCTGGCCGAACATCAGACACCAGATTCATAAACGATTCCGAAGGATAGCCTTCAATATTGAATTCTGTGAGCACAACCTGTTTAAGTGCGACTACGTCCTCAAAACGAATATGCCGACCGTCGGGTCGCGGGTGAACAGTAATTCCATCCGCTCCATACTCCTGAATTCTTACTGCAGCCAGTACAGGATCGGGAATCTGTCCTCCACGGGCATTGCGCAGGGTAGCTATTTTGTTGATGTTTACGCTAAGTCGGGTCATTTCGATGCAAGATTAGCAAGACCACGGAAAACAAAGTGCGTTGGGTGGCCTGTTGAAGAAAAAAGTTCATGGAATCTTGCAAACAGGATGTATACGCTTATGTTTGCCCGCAACCCTTTCTGACCCCAGTTCGTTCAACCACCTGTTATGTTCGCATCTAAGCTTCTCGCCGACAATATACCGTCCCTGAAACCAGGCGATTCCTGCGGCCGTGCCTTGGCCTGGATGGAGGAACTGCGCGTGAATGCACTTCCCGTCTTGAACGGAAAGGAATACATCGGACTTGTATACAAGTCCGAAATTGGAAAAACGGAACTGGCAAAATCCAGCATATCCGATTCGGGTGCACGATTGCACAAGATTTTCGTTCGCGACAATCAGCACGTTTACGATCTCACCCGACTTGCCTCGTTACACAAACTCGACCTAATCCCCGTATTGGGTAACCACGACGAATACATTGGGCTGGTGACGGTGAACGACCTCGTTTCGTATTTCGCTGAAAGTAAAAGCGTATATATGCCTGGAGGTATCATCATGCTGGAGATGCCTTACAACGATTATTCCATGAGCCACATCGCTCAAATCATCGAATCAGATGGAGCACACATTCTGAGTGCAGGCATCTCGGCAGCCTCCGATCCTTCCCGAATCGAGCTCACTTTGAAAATTGACAAGCAGGACCTTAGCAGAATTCTAGCAGCATTTTACCGCCTCAATTACAATGTAACGGCTTCTTTCCACCAAAGCGAACATTCGGAAGACCTCCAGAACCGATACGACGCCTTGATGAATTACCTCAACATGTAAGTTGAGACCCCAAGCCCTCCCATCGATTCAATTTCACCAATTTCGTGGCGTGGGCATTCGTTTACTCCTGCTACTGTTCATCCTCACCCTATCGGATTTGTCCGCCCAGACCGTATCCGATAGTCTGAACTTACAGGCCTCACACATCCGGCAAATCATAATAACGGGAAACAAGCGCACCAAGGAGGCGATTGTGCGTCGTGAACTCACATTTACCGAAGGTGATACACTGCCAAGCTACGTTTTGGAAGAAGCCAGCGCACGAAGTCGCCAGAACCTCATCAATACCGGACTATTCAATTTTGCAGAGATCACATTCTTTCGCGGGCAAGGACTCGAAACCGTGGTTCATATTGACCTGACGGAGCGGTGGTATCTGTGGCCGTCCCCGATTTTTGAAATATCGGATCGGAATTTCAATGAATGGTTGGTCAGAAAAGACTTTTCAAGGACCAATTACGGATTGGTTGTGCGCCAGGAAAACCTGAGTGGGAACGACGATATCCTACAGGCTCAAGGTATTTTCGGCTATACGAACCGATTCGGACTTGCCTATTCCCGCCCATTCATCAACAAGCGCATGGACCTGGGGCTGACTGTCGGTTTTGCTTACTCCAAACAGGCTGAAACATCCTACAATACCACGGGGAACAAACTGGATTTTATAAGGCTCGATGATACACCTGCCAGGACCGAACGCACAGCCTTCGTGCGGTTGGTGCGAAGAAAAGGGCTCTATCAGTATTTCACTACCACCGCCGACTATCGTCGTACTGATGTAAACGATACGGTCATTCGCCTTAATCCCACCTATCTCTGGAGGGATGAAACGCGACAGCAATATTTCGGACTTACATGGTCCTATCGTTTCGACAACCGCGATTATCAACCTTACGCCCTTGAAGGACGGGTCTTTGAAATTGAAGTGAATAAAACTGGAATCGGGTTGTTTAAAAATGAACCGAACTTATTGATGATTAGCGCTGGGCTCCGCGTGTATGGCCAATTTGCGAAGCGATGGTATGCCGCAGCAGCTATTAAAGGGCGCCTGACCCAACAGGAGTCCTCGCCATTCACAAACAGGAAGGCCCTGGGCTATGGTGGTGATTACATTAGGGGGTATGACCTATATGTCATCAACGGACAAAACCTCGTATTACTTAGAAGCGCAGTGCGATACAACCTGCTCCGTAGACGAGTTTATCAGTTACCATACCTGAACAGTAATAAATTCAAAAAGATCCCCATCACGATTCACATTACAGGGTTTCTTGATGCAGGAAAAGTGGATGACCCCCTGGCAGGCGCCCGAAATCCGCTGAGCAACAGCTGGCAATACGGGACCGGCATCAGCCTTGATTTGATTTCATACTATGATGTTGTGATGCGTGTTGAAGCTGCAGTAAACCGTCAGGGTGAGCGCGGGCTGTTTTTACGCTTTGGTGCGCCGTTCTGAACATAGCCAGCGGCAATTCGTACCTTCGGGTCCATGAAAGTGGCCGTTTACGCCCGACAGGTATCCAGCGAACACCATGGATTGTTTGCCAGGCTGTTTGCAGAATTGGAGCGGCTGAAGTGTGCAGTGTTTATTCACCAACCCCTCCTCCATCAGCTGCGTGGAGCCGGAATAAAACCGGAGTGCACAGCATTTCATTCCGGCACGGAAATCCACGGTCGGGTTGATTTTTTACTCAGCCTGGGTGGAGATGGCACCATACTCGATACACTCACCCTGGTTCAGGATAGTGAGCTACCGGTGCTAGGGATCAACTTGGGGCGTCTGGGCTTTCTGACCGGAGTTGGACAAGACGAGCTCATTTCTGCACTGGAAGCCTTGCAGAAAGGGCATTTTTCCATGGATAAGCGTGGACTACTTAGACTTGAATCAGACCGAAACCTGTTCGGCAAGGTCAATTATGCCCTCAATGAACTGACCATTCACAAAAAGGACAGTTCGAGCATGATTACCATAAACACCTACCTGAATGGTGAGTTTCTGAATTCCTATTGGGCCGATGGATTAATCATTGCCACTCCTACCGGATCGACCGGATATTCAATGAGTTGCGGAGGGCCTATTGTCGCCCCTTACTCCGGCAACTTCGTCATTACGCCCATCGCACCGCACAACCTGAGCGTGAGGCCGATTGTAGTTTCAGACAAAAACGTTATTTCGCTCGAAGTAGAGAGTAGAACACCCTATTTCATCGCAACACTTGACTCACGCTCTGTGACAATTGACACCGCTATTTCATTGGCAGTTCGCAAGGAGGATTTCGCCATGAACCTGATTCGATTGGGGTCCTCGAACTTTTTGGATACCCTCCGAAGAAAGCTCAACTGGGGTTTGGATACGCGAAACTGAGCTTTTGCAGGGTGAACGCAACCGGATTTTAACAATTCGACGGAAATGTTATTTTTGTCCGTTACCCCTGAACCTGAACTATGAAATGTAGACTATTATTCGTGCTTTCCCTGGTGCTGCTCAGCGGATTTACCGCTGATGCTCAGCGCATGAGAGCCCGCTGGAAAGCCTATCGCTACGAATGGAGTGCCGGTATCGGAGCCAGCAATTTCTTGGGGGATCTCGGAGGAGCCAATGCCATTGGCACGAATGGCTTCAAGGATTTGGAACTCAGCCTTACACGCCCGGCCTTGACGGTCGGCTTCCGATACAAAATCGCCCAGAATTTTTCCCTTCACTCCCACTTGACTTACGGCCACGTTCGCGGTGATGACAAGCTTACTGAAGAGTTTTTCCGGAACAACAGAAACCTCAATTTCAAGTCTGATATCTTCGAATTCAATCTGAATTTCGAAGCTGCGTTACTGAATCAGCGCCAAGGGGGTATTTACCGCCTTCGTGGAGTAAAGCGCTTGACCACCTATGAAACCTCCATTTATGCATTTGCTGGTATCGGCGTCTTCCGATTCAACCCAAAAGGAGAACTCAATGGCGAGTGGTATCGACTTCAACCTCTTGGAACGGAAGGACAAGGTTTGTCACCTGCCCGTGAACGCTACGACCTGGTCCAGATTTGCGTGCCCATGGGTATCGGCGCCCGATACTTCTTCAACCGACGAATGGGTGTAGGATTCGAGTTCGGCATTCGCAAGACATTTACGGATTACATCGATGATGTAAGTAAAACTTATTATGACAATGAGGCCATCAAGCAGAAGTATGGACAGGTAGCCGCCCTTCTTGCTGACCCTAGCGCATCCTCACTTAATGGTACCGATGCTGATGATGTTATCACTGCGCCTGGACAACAGCGTGGGGACCCACGTGATAATGATGCTTATATGTTTGCCGTCATCAGCATTCATTACAAGTTGCGCACCGGCCGCTCCAATTTCCCGGTATTCTAAATCGGGTCTCACCGGAATCCGGGAGAACAATTTTTTAAAAAACTTCTGCGTTAGGAGCTAGAACCGTGAGACTTGCCACCCTAGCATTTCTGTTTTCACTGCTCATCGTGACAAATACCCGTTCTCAATCCAGAGAAATGGGGTTGATGCTTGGAGCCATGGGGTACCGTGGTGATCTGGACCCCACGATGTATGACACCCGCTTTATTGATCCAGCATTGGGTATCCTCTACCGCAGGTCGTACAGCAACCACTGGGCTTTTAAAACAGGGATCAACTACGGCAAAATCCATGCAGATGACGCGGAAGCCGATAACCAATGGGAGAGGAACCGGAATCTGCATTTTCGCTCCTCTATTCTGGAACTGACAAGTCAGGTTGAATTCAACTTTTTCCCGTACCAGACCGCAAGCCCGTTCTCTAAGTTCAGCCCTTACCTCTTTTTTGGTGTTTCTGCTTTTCATTTTAACCCCAAAGCGGAAATCAACGGATCGTGGGTAAAACTTCAGCCTTTGGGAACTGAGGGCCAGGGCACTGAATTGTATCCGGACCGTAAGCGTTATGGCCGAATCACCGGCTCGTTCGTGTACGGAGGAGGATTCAAATTCAAGGTGATGCGGCGTTTTGGTGTAATGATTGAAACTGGCGTAAGACCCACATTCACCGATTACCTCGACGATGTAAGTTCAACCTATGCGGACCCGCTGGCCATCCGACGTGAATACGGCAAAACGGCGTCAGCGCTAAGCGATCGCTCCTTAGACAAGGATCCGGGAGGAAATATAGGTCGGCAGCGTGGCGACCGCAGGCTGCGTGACTGGTATGTGTTTACAGGAGTACAAATCACGTACACCCTCTCAAAAAAATACATCGACAGCTGCCAGCCCTTCCGGATCAAGCTGTGGTAAGTCTCCAGTTAAGTACGGGTTAATGCCCCGAAGCACGGTCAAGCGGGAAGCGCATTTACTACCTTTGGCCTCCCGATTATGTCCTCCCCTCTAAAAGAACAAATCAATCCGCACCATTTGCCCAGGCATGTGGCCATCATTATGGATGGAAACGGGCGTTGGGCGAAGAAGCAGGGGAAAATCAGAACCTTCGGGCATCAGGGGGGAGTGACTGCAGTGAAGGATACGGTGGAGGCTGCTGCCGAGCTCGGCATCGAGGTGCTAACCATGTATGCATTCAGCACCGAGAACTGGAGTAGGCCGAAACTTGAAATCGATGCCCTCATGCACTTGCTTGTTGAAACGATCAGCAAGGAAACACCGACGCTGATGAAAAATCAGATTCGTCTGGACGCAATCGGAGATATTGATGCATTACCCACCAAGGTGGCCCGTAACCTGAGAAAAACGATTGATGCAACCGCAACCAACACGAGAATGACCCTCGTGCTTGCGCTTAGCTATAGTTCACGTTGGGAGATCACCAAAGCGGTAAAGGCAATTGCATCCGAAGTTAAAGCGGGAATACTGGAACCTGAAGCAATAACTGAGGATGTTGTAAGCAAACACCTTGCTACTGCCGAATGGCCCGATCCCGAACTGCTCATCCGCACCAGTGGTGAATCCAGAATCAGCAATTACCTGCTATGGCAAATTGCCTACGCGGAACTTTATTTTACGCCGAAACTATGGCCTGATTTCCGGAAAGAGGATTTGTATGAGGCTCTGCTGGATTTCCAGCAACGCGAGCGACGCTTCGGAAAAACAACAGAGCAAGTAAAGTCTGAGCATGCGTAAAAAGCTGGTCCTTTTGTTCGTCCTAATTGGGATGTGCGCCGGCTTGGTTAGCGCTCAGCAAGTCGGTAGCGCCGAAGGCGTTCGCATTGATTTCAGTAACCCGAAAGAATACGAACTCGGAGGTATTACAGTTTCCGGAGTTCAGTTTCTGGACGAAAGCGTACTAATCACCCTAACAGGTCTGAACGTAGGCGATCGCTACCGTATTCCAGGGGAGCGCATTTCAATGGCCGTTGAAAACCTGTGGAAGCAAGGTTTGTTGTCCGACATTAAAGTAATCGCCACCAAAGTCATCAGCGATCGTATTTTTCTCAACTTCCAGCTAAGCGAGCGGCCTCGCTTGTCTCGTTTCGCATTTCAGGGTATATCGAAAAGTGAAGCGGACAAGTTGAGGGAGAAACTGCAACTCGTAAAAGGAAAAGTCATCACCGAAAACCTGGTATATCTGACCCGGAATCAGGTCCGTGATTACTATATCGACAAAGGATTCCTGTTCATCGATGTCAGCATCCAAACTGAAAGGGACTCCACTGCCGGCGCAAACCAGGAGCTGATGCGGATTACCGTGGGCAACAGAAAACGTGTCAAGATTAACGATGTGATTTTTCACGGCAATTCGGTACTGAGCGAAAAGAAATTGCTCAGCAAAATGAAGGGGAGCAAGGAGTCTGCCTGGTATAAAATCTTCAGCAACTCGAAGTACGGGGATGAGGCACTCGAGAAAGACAAGGAAAAAATCATTGCAACCTATGCGGGCAAGGGAATGCGCGATGCCAGCATCTTAAAAGACAGCGTATATCGGCACGATGACCGCACTGTCAATATCGAATTATGGATTCAGGAAGGGCCGAAGTATTACTTCAGGAATATAGACTGGGTCGGAAACACCAAGTATACTTCTACACAACTGGGGCAGATCCTGAGTATCAAACGAGGGGATATTTACAACCAGCAGAAACTTGAAGAAGGCCTCTTCATCTCCCAAAGCGGCAGGGATATCAGCTCCTTGTACATGGACGATGGTTACTTGTTTTTTCAAGTGACTCCTGTTGAAGTCCTTGTTGACCAAGACTCTATTGACCTGGAAATGCGCATCTATGAAGGCAAGCAGGCCACAGTGAACAGGGTTACAGTAAAAGGCAACACCAAAACGAATGACAAGGTGGTGCTAAGAGAAATCCGCACCAAACCGGGGCAGTTGTTCAATCGCTCTGACATCATCCGCACCCAGCGTGAACTTGCCCAGCTCGGTTATTTCGATCAGGAAAAACTCAATGTAAACCCCAAGCCCAATCCGGCCGACGGAACTGTCGATATCGAATACACCGTAGAGGAGCGTCCGTCAGATCAGCTTGAACTATCGGGCGGTTGGGGTGGTGGCGCCGGTGTTGTGGGAACTCTTGGTGTTTCCTTCAATAATTTTTCTGCACGCAACATTTTCCGCAGGGACACCTGGTCTCCTTTACCCACAGGTGATGGGCAGCGTCTGTCTATCCGCTTCCAATCGAATGGACGATTTTTCCAGAGTTACAATGCCAGTTTCACCGAACCGTGGTTAGGAGGGCGCAAGCCGAATTCGCTCAGTGTTTCGGCCTTTCGGTCTATCCAAACAGACGGACTTCCAAAGGACGATGCGAACCGCTCCGTCCTTGCTATCAGTGGTATGTCGGTGGGTTTAGGAAGACGCCTTACCTGGCCTGACGATTTCTTCCAGATCTATCACGAGGCGGCATTTCAGCGCTACTCACTTGATCAGTGGACCGGCACCTTTTTGTTTACGGACGGGAACTCGAACAACTTGAACTTCGAACAGACCATTTCCCGCAATTCCGTTGATGGGTTAATCTGGATCCGGAGTGGTTCGCAGTTGTCGTTCACCCTTCAACTTACACCTCCCTTCAGCCTATTTAACAAGACCACCGACTATGCCTCGGCCCCATCTGAGATAAAATACAAATGGATTGAATACCACAAGTGGAAATTCAGTGGTAGCTGGTACCGTTCTCTCGGTAATAAGTTTGTGTTGTTTTCACGCGCACAAATGGCCATTTTGGGCTTCTACAATCCGGATATCGGTCCATCCCCCTTTGAGCGGTTTTACCTGGGCGGTGACGGATTATCGGGATTCGCCCTAGACGGACGTGAAATCATCGCCTTACGGGGTTATGAAAACAACACGATTACACCCAGAATCAAGGGGAATCCCGTTGGAGGAACCGCCTACAACAAATTCACCATGGAGCTGCGCTTTCCGGTCTCCCTTAACCCCTCAGCAACAATTTACACCCTGGCCTTCCTTGAAGGAGGTAACAACTGGCTTGGAACACGATACTTCAACCCCTTTGTTCTCAAGCGTTCTGCCGGAGTCGGTGTACGGATATTCCTGCCCATGTTCGGTCTGCTCGGCCTTGACTGGGGTTATGGATTTGACGAGGTTGAGAACCTACCGGGTGTGAACGGTGCCAATTTCCACTTCACCATCGGCCAGCAGTTTTAAGGTTTGGCACCCCAAGGTGCAGGGCTGCATTGGCTG
>Ga0315900_10005532_pt1 | contig 17320 bp, 15 predicted proteins | sample LakEriMetagenome_FD_203521 | JGI IMG/M metagenome (GOLD analysis project Ga0315900, IMG submission 203521) | Freshwater fungal communities from buoy surface, Lake Erie, Ohio, United States - Buoy 12 MA114 | ecosystem: Environmental > Aquatic > Freshwater > Lake > Lake biofilm | place: USA: Lake... | reverse complement strand
GCGCGGTTATAGCCAGTTCGTTACCCCCAGTTGCCAAAAGCTCAGTAAATTCGGCCCCGGACTTTCAACGAGCCAACGTTTATCTGAGCGGCCTGCCATGGTGGCGTAAAATGACCAAGGACTGGCGCGACCTGCACTTTGCCAATCCGCATTAGGCTGTCAGCACACCCCAATAACAATTGTTTTCAAAAGGGGAAAATGGGCGGTGGTACATTTCTTGATGATATCGCGCTGTGCGCTGTTGGCCAGTGCGATAGCGCTCCCGACAATGGTGCAGGCGCAAGACGGGGCCGAGCCGACCCTTCCCGAGGCCACATCCGCAGATGATACATCGCCCGAAGTACCTGAAATTGTCGTCACCGCGCAGAAACGCGCTCAGAATATCCAGGACGTGCCGATTGCAATTTCGGCGTTTAGCGGCGCGGCCCTTGCGGATCGCGGCACACAGACGATCGACAGCCTGACATCGCTCGCACCTGGCCTTTCCGGCCATGCGACATCGTCGGCGCAACAATCGTATACGATCCGCGGTGTTGGCAGCAACGATTTTAGTGTTGGCAATGATCCCGCCGTCGGGATTTACCTCGATGAAGTCTACATCGGGCGCGCGGCCGGGGCCATCACCAACGTATTTGATCTGGCGCGTGTCGAAGTGGTCCGCGGACCGCAGGGGACGCTGTTCGGCCGCAACGCGACCGCCGGTGCCATCAGTGTGTTTCGCAACGCACCGTCTGACAAACTCGAAGGCTATGCCGAAGGGCAATATGCCCGCTTCGACGATTACACACTTAGTGGCGTCCTGAACCTCCCGGTCTCGGACAGCTTTGCACTGCGCGGGTCGCTCTACTATCGATCAAAAGATGGTGACCGCGACCGACCTCTTGGAGGCGTTCCGTTAGAAGACGTCGATACCTTCTCCGGGCGCATTGCAGCTAAGATGGAGGCAAGCGACGCGGTGCGGATCGACCTGAACTTCGACTATCAGCGCGATCGGAATAGTCCCGCTGCACTCCAATCGCGAACCTTTAATGGAACGCTGACCAATATCGGCTTTTACGAAACCGCGTCGAACGGAACACGTGACGAACTGTTCAACGACCGCGATATCTACATGTTAAACGGTAAAATCACAGCCGATCTTGGTGCCGCTACGCTAACATCAATTTCTTCGTTTCGTAAATATGACCTCGACTATCTCGAAGACTTCGACGGCGGGCCGACGACCATCGTCAGGACCGGCGGACGTGAGTCTCAGGATGCCTACAGCCAAGAAATCCGCTTGAACGGTAGCACAGGCAATCTCAACTGGACTGTTGGTGGTAATGTCTATCACGAAAACATCAGCCAAGTTTACTCGGTCATATATGACGAAGAAGCGATTTGCGGTGGTCTCGCCCGTGCTTCGGGGTTTCCGACGGTTTCGTGCGGCGTCCTACTTGCAGCGCTAACAGGTTCGGCAACGCCGCTTCCTTTTGTCGGCAAAGCAAATGTCAATGAAATCAACTACTCAGATGGAAATTACACGAGCTGGGGGCTCTACGCCGACGCGACGTACAACTTTAATGACCATGTCGAGCTGACGCTTGGCGGCCGCTATTCGCACGACGACAAGCGGATCGACATCAACACTCCTATTCCGGGAGCCACCTTGGCTCCCATCGTCCTTGGTGCGCCGAGCATTTTTCAGCAAACCACCAACGGGACTCTTCGTCAGAGGCAGTCCTGGAGCGATTTCTCCCCACGCGCAGTGGTGCGCTACATCGTCAGCCCCGACCTCAATGCCTATGCAAGCTTTTCACGCGGTTACAAATCTGGCGGATTCAACACGCTGACACCTAGCGGCGGCATCTTCAATCCTGAAAATGTAACCTCTTATGAGGCTGGACTGAAGGGTCGTGCATTCGACAACAAGGTCCAATTCAATCTGGCGGGCTACTATTATACCTACACCGATCTTCAGGTGCAGGTCATCAGCCTCGTTTCCTTTACTCAGAATGCCGGCAAGGCGCGCGGCTATGGCGTCGAGATGTCGCTCACGGCCCGCCCGTTCCGTGGTCTGACACTTTCGCCGACCCTGTCGCTGCTCAATGCGGAGTATCAGGAATACACGCCCAGCGTTGGGGTGAGCTACGCCGGTAACAAGCTGAACCGCTCGCCCGCAGTATCTGGCTCATTTTCTGCAGCTTACGATTTTGGTTTAGGCGATGCCGGGAGTTTGGAGATTGCGAGCGAAACACGGTTCCAGAGCAAGCAGTTTTTCGACCCCAATAATAGCCCACTGCAGACTGGCGATGGCTTTGTCGTAAACGACCTCCGGGCGACGTACAGATCGCCAGACGACAGGTGGGAACTGACTGGCTTCGTCAAAAACCTGTTCGCTGAAAAATACATCGTCACCACTCGTGTCATCGCCGCAGTCGACATCGCAACCTTTCGGGCAGGCGATCAGCGTACTTTCGGCATTCGCGGACGCTACAACTTCTGACCCCCTCAACTGGGGCAGGCTAACGAACTTTCGAGAAAGGAGAGGTTCCGTGAAACTTTACGGCACCATCAAGACGAGGTCCTATCGCAGTATATGGGCCTTGCGCGAACTATCGTTGCTGAGCGAAATCATTCCGGTCGGTCTCAGTCAGGGCAAACTGACGGACAGCGAGCTCCTGGCACTCAACCCGAATGGGCGCGTCCCGGTTCTGGAAGACGAGAATGGCGCATTCTGGGAGTCGATGGCGATCAATATTTATCTCGCCAAGAAAGCGGGAGGCTCGCTTGCCCCTCAAAATCTCGTTGAAGATGCGCTTATGACCCAGTGGAGTATCTGGGCTGTCAATGAGATCGAGCGCCCCTTGTTCATTATTGCAGCCAACCTCGTGATTTTCCCGGAAGAAGCTGATCGTGGCGAGATTGCTAATGCCGAGCGCCGACTCAACCGCCCCCTGACAGCTCTGCAGGCAAGTCTGAAGGACGAATATCTCGTTGGAAACCGATTTACCATCGCTGACCTAAATGTTGCTTCTGTACTCGCTGCGGCGCGGATGGCCAGTTTCAGTTTAGCGCGCTGGCCAGTGGTCGATACTTATCTGGACCGTTGCCTGTCGCGTCCTGCGGCATTTGATCCGCACGAAGTTCTTTCACAGCAGCCTCGTCCGCCGCAATGGGCGGATATCATCGCATGAAGTGCGGGATGCAGGCGTGGCCGCTGGTTGTGCCAAGATTGATCGATCATGCTGCCCGCAATTTTGGTGCCACGCAAATTGTCACTCTTCGCGAAGATGGCAGTCTCGACCGGTCGAATTGGCATGATGTACAAAGGCATGCAAAGCAGCTTGCGCATGCGCTGCAGCGCTATGGAATTCGACCAGGCGATCGTGTTGCCACATTGGCCTGGAACACGCGGCATCATCTTGAGTGCCTTTACGGCATCGCTGGCGTGGGTGCGATTGCCCATACCGTCAATCCCCGCTTGTTCAGTGAGCAAATCGTTCACATCATCAACGATGCAGAGGATCGAATTCTGTTCATTGATCCCTCCTTCGTCGACCTTGTTGCAGCGTTGGCCGCGCAACTCCCGACTCTGGAGATGGTCGTGATCTTTGGCTCTCCGAAGGAGCCGGCAGGCGACATGCCATTTCCGGTACAGGACTATACAACTTTCATCTCAGCCGGTGATGTCGAGTTTCCCTGGTTTGAGGCAGACGAGACGGCAGCGTGCGGTCTTTGCTATACCTCGGGTACGACGGGACGGCCTAAGGGTGTGCTCTACGGTCATCGATCAACGGTGCTCCATGCAATGGCTGCAGTCGCCCCAGATGCACTGCATTTGTCCGCATCGAGCTGTGCATTGCCCGTCGTTCCCATGTACCACGCCAATGCTTGGGGCCTTCCTTATGCCGCTGCACTGGCAGGTGCTAAACTTGTACTTGCCGGGGGACATTTCGATCCACCGACGCTTCGCAGGCTGATTGTGGAAGAACGGGTCACCATGACAGCGGCCGTTCCGACAATCTGGACGGCAATGCTTCACCACCTTGATAAGGTAGGTGAGAATCTCGGTGCGTTGGAGCGTGTCGTGATCGGGGGCTCGGCTGCACCCCGGTCAATGATTGAGACTTTTCAAAAACGCTTTGGCATCGTGGTCGCCCACGCATGGGGCATGACCGAGACCAGTCCACTCGGTACTGTCGCGTCGCTGGGGCACTCCGCGCAAAATCTCACAGGAGACGAAAAATTGGATCTGCTTTGCAAGCAGGGAAAGCCGATATTCGGCGTTGAGCTGGAAATCGTCAGCGATGATGGTGTACCCAAGCAGTGCGACGGCATTTCGTTTGGAAAGTTGTTAGCGCGTGGACCTTGGATAGTTGATCATTATTTCAAGCAGAAGGCACATTCAGCGATCGACGGCGCGGGTTGGTTTGATACCGGCGACATTGCGACAATCGACGCCCATGCCTTTATGCAAATCACCGACCGAGCCAAGGATCTCATCAAATCGGGAGGCGAATGGATAAGCTCGATTGAATTGGAGAACGCTGCAAATGGTTGTCCAGGCGTAATCGAGGCAGCTGTGATCGGTATTCCTCATGATAAATGGGACGAGCGACCACTGTTGATCATTGTTAGGGAACCTGGCTCAGCTATCGAAGTGCTCGAAATAATTGATCACCTTAGTAGCAAGGTTGCGAAATGGTGGTTGCCGGAACGGGTGGAATTTGTCGATGCTCTACCGCATACCGCAACCGGTAAGATTGACAAAGTATCGCTTCGCAAAAACTTTGCATCTTAGAAACTACTTATACATTCATGAGATAATAAAGTACTCAAAAATGAACGATTATGGTAACTATCAAAATGAAATTTATGGCGCCGGTTTGCGTGGTTTATTGCCCGACGTGCCAGTCGATTTCACAACACTTGAGGCGCGGGCAACTGAAGCGCTTAGTCCCGCGGTCCGTAGCTATGTTAAGGGCGGGTGCGGCGACGAACTAACGCAGCGGCGCAACGCGTCGGCGTTCGAACATTGGGGCATTTACCCCCGCATGATGGTCGACTGCAGCGAACGTGATCTTTCCATCGAATTGTTCGGCGAGACGCTCCCCAGTCCGATCTTCATGGCGCCTATAGGCGTAGGTGCCTTGTGTACGCCTGATGGTCACGGCGATTTGGCTGCCGCGCAGGCCTCGGTTGATACCGGGGTGCCCTTCGCTGCATCGACGCTTTCAAACGATCCGCTGGAAAAAGTTGCTGAGGTCATCGGGCTGCGGCCGAAATTCTTTCAGCTCTACACGCCCAAGGATGCCGAATTGACCGCAAGTTTGATTGGTCGTGCGGAGGCGGCGGGGTTCGACGCGATTGTCATCACGCTTGATACTTGGGTCACTGGCTGGCGTCCGCGCGATCTCAATTCGGCGAACTTTCCGCAGCTTCGCGGGGCGGTTCTGGAGAACTACTTCTCTGATCCAGTTTTTCGTTCACGCCTTGCAAAGCCGCCGGAAGACGATCTTTGTGCCGCTATTGACCTTTGGCGCAGCATCTTTGGCAAGGTGCTGACCTGGGACGACATAGGCTGGTTCAGATCAATGACAAAGCTGCCAATCGTCTTGAAAGGCATCTGTCATCCCGATGATGCAAGGCGTGCTGCCGATTGTGGCGCAGACGCGATCTATTGCTCCAATCATGGCGGGCGGCAAGCCAACGGCGGAATCGCGGCCATAGACATGCTACCTGCGGTCGTCGGTGCGAGCGGCGCGTTACCTGTACTTTTCGATTCCGGGATTCGGTCGGGCACTGATGTCGTCAAAGCGCTTGCTATGGGGGCAAGAGCAGTCGGTATCGGCCGGCCATGGGCCTATGGTTTGGCTCTTCAAGGCGCTGCGGGTGCATCGCATGTCTTACGATCAATCCTTGCTGAAGCTGATCTGCTGATGGCCATCAATGGTTACCCAACGATTGACCATCTGCGCGAAGCGGGCGTCGTGCGCCTTGCTGCGTAGTTTCCTGAATAAGGTAATGGGTTGATGGCAACACTGGTCGCTTCTCCTATTTCCCGTCGTCAGTTTGGTAACGTAATTCCATAGGTACAATGCATGGATACTAATTTTGATTTTACGCTCGGCGAGAGCGCCGACATGATCCGCGACGCAACACTGCGATTTGCCACCGATCAGATCGCACCGCTGGCAGCCGAGATCGACGCGACCGATCGTTTTCCCATCGAACTCTGGCCCGCAATGGGCGCGCTTGGCCTGCATGGCATTACGGTGCCCGAAGCCGATGGTGGACTTGGCCTCGGGTATCTCGAGCATGTCGTCGCGTGCGAGGAAGTGGGCCGGGCCAGCGCATCGGTCGGACTCAGCTATGGCGCGCATTCGAACCTGTGCGTCAACCAGATCGCGCGCTGGGCGAACCCAGAGCAAAAAGCGAAATACCTGCCCAACCTGATCAGCGGCGACCATGTTGGCAGCTTAGCCATGTCAGAGGCGAACGCGGGCAGCGATGTGATGTCGATGAAACTAAAAGCCGATGCCGTGCAGGGCGGCTATGTGCTGAACGGCACGAAATTCTGGATCACCAACGCGGCTTATGCCGACACGCTCGTCGTCTATGCCAACACCTCGGGTGGCGGGCGCGGGATCACCACCTTCCTGATCGAAAAGTCGATGGACGGGTTCAGCGTCGGCCAGAAGATCGACAAGATGGGCATGCGCGGCTCGCCCACCGCCGAGCTCGTTTTCAACGACTGTTTCGTGGACGAGGAACAAATTATGGGTCCGCAGAATGGCGGCGCGGCCGTTCTAATGTCGGGGCTGGATTACGAGCGCACCGTACTGGCTGGCATCCAGCTCGGCATCATGCAGGCATGCCTCGATGTCGTCCTCCCCTATATCCGCGAGCGCAAGCAATTCGGCAGACCCATCGGCGCGTTCCAGCTGATGCAGGCCAAGGTCGCCGACATGTACGTCGCGCTCAATTCAGCGCGTGCCTATGTCTATGCTGTCGCCAAGTCGTGCGACGCCGGACGCACCACGCGCTTCGATGCGGCGGGCGCGATCCTGCTGGCGAGCGAAAATGCGGTGAAGGTCGCGAACGAGGCTGTTCAGGCGCTGGGCGGTGCAGGCTATACCAAGGATTGGCCGGTCGAACGTCTATACCGCGACGCCAAGCTGCTAGATATCGGCGCAGGGACCAATGAGATCAGGCGGATGCTGATCGGGCGCGAACTGATTGGAGCCGCATGAGCGCGCCAGTCCTCTCGACCTCCTACAATGCGGACAGTGATACGGCCCGGGCCAACTCTGCGCGCAACTGCGCGTTGCGCGATGAGCTTTGGGCGAAGGTCGCTGAAACGGCTTTGGGCGGTAACGAGAAGTCGCGCGAACGGCACACCGCGCGCGGCAAGCTCCTCCCCCGCGAACGTGTCGAACGCCTGCTCGACCCCGGCTCTCCCTTTCTCGAAATCGGCCAGCTCGCCGCAAACGACCTCTACGGCGGCGAAGTCCCCGGCGCTGGCTTGATCACCGGCATCGGCCGCGTTTCGGGCCGCCAGTGCATGATCGTGTGCAACGACGCGACGGTAAAAGGCGGCACTTATTACCCGATTACCGTCAAAAAGCATCTGCGCGCGCAGGAGATTGCCGAGGCCAACCGCCTGCCGTGCATCTATCTGGTCGACAGCGGCGGCGCGAACCTGCCGCATCAGGACGAAGTCTTCCCAGACCGCGACCATTTCGGGCGGATCTTCTTCAATCAGGCCAATATGAGCGCCAAAGGCATACCGCAAATCGCCTGCGTCATGGGCAGTTGCACCGCGGGTGGCGCTTATGTCCCGGCGATGTCGGACGAGAGCGTTATTGTCCGCAACCAAGGCACGATCTTCCTCGCTGGCCCGCCTTTGGTCAAGGCCGCGACGGGGGAGGAAATCAGCGCCGAGGATCTGGGCGGCGGCGACCTGCACGGGCGCAAATCGGGCGTAGTCGATCATGTCGCCGAGAATGACGAACATGCGCTGACAATCGTGCGCGATATCATCAGCCACTTGGGACCAATCCACAAACCCGATATCGACCTCAAAGACCCGCGCCCGCCCAAGTTCGACGCCGAGGAACTCTACGGCCTCATCCCCTGCGACGTCCGCGCGCCTTATGACGTCCACGAAGTCATCGCGCGCATCGTCGACGGCAGCGAGTTTCACGAGTTCAAGGCGCTCTACGGCAGCACCCTCGTTTGCGGATTCGCGCATATCTGGGGGATGCCGGTCGCGATCCTTGCCAATAACGGCGTGCTGTTCAGCGAAAGCGCGGTCAAGGGCGCGCATTTCATCGAGCTTGCCTGCCAGCGGCGCGTGCCTTTGCTGTTCCTCCAGAACATCTCGGGGTTTATGGTCGGCGGCAAATATGAGGCGGAGGGGATCGCCAAGCACGGCGCAAAGCTTGTCACCGCTGTAGCCACCGCGAGCGTGCCGAAGGTTACCGTGCTGATCGGCGGCAGCTTTGGCGCGGGCAATTACGGTATGTGCGGGCGGGCCTATAGCCCGCGCTTCTTGTTCACCTGGCCCAATGCGCGGATTTCGGTTATGGGCGGCGAGCAGGCGGCTTCGGTACTGGCGACCGTCCACCGCGATGCGGAGAAATGGACGCCGGAGGAAGCCGAAGCCTTCAAGGCCCCGATCCGCCAGAAATATGAAGACGAAGGCAACCCCAATTACGCCACCGCGCGGCTATGGGATGACGGGATTATCGACCCGGCCCAGACTAGGGATGTGTTGGGGCTGGCGTTGGCAGCGGCGCTGAACGCGCCCGTCGAGGAGGCACCCCGGTTCGGGGTGTTCCGGATGTGAGGGATTTGCGATGATCCAATCCCTCCTCATCGCCAACCGTGGCGAAATCGCTTGCCGCATCATCCGCACCGCACGGGCGATGGGTATCCGCACGGTTGCGGTCTATTCGGATGCCGATGCCAAAGCGCTGCATGTACGACAGGCGGATGAGGCGGTGCATATCGGGGCGTCTCCGGCGCGCGAGAGCTATCTGGTGGGCGAGAAGATCATCGCCGCCGCGCTCGCCACCAAAGCGGAGGCGATCCATCCGGGCTATGGCTTCCTCTCCGAAAACGCCGAGTTTGCGCAGGCGGTGATCGACGCTGGCCTGATCTGGGTCGGCCCGCGTCCCGCCAGCATCACCGCGATGGGTTTGAAGGATGCGGCCAAGAAATTGATGGCCGAGGCGGGCGTGCCTGTGACCCCCGGCTATATGGGCGAGAACCAGGACCCGGCCTTCCTCGCCGAGCGCGCCGCCGAAATCGGCTATCCCGTGCTGATCAAGGCTGTTGCGGGCGGCGGCGGCAAGGGAATGCGCAAGGTCGAAACGCCAAACGACTTCGCCGACGCGCTCGCGTCGTGCCAGCGTGAGGCCTCCGCGTCGTTCGGCAACGCGCATGTCCTGATTGAAAAATACATCCAGCGCCCGCGCCATATCGAGGTGCAGGTGTTCGGCGACACACACGGCAACATCGTGCATCTGTTTGAACGCGACTGCTCGCTGCAACGCCGCCACCAGAAAGTGATCGAGGAAGCCCCCGCGCCGGGCATGGACGAAGCGACGCGCGAACAGCTCTGCGCTGCGGCGGTGAAGGCGGCCAAAGCGGTGGACTATGTCGGTGCTGGCACGATCGAGTTCATCGCCGACGCATCCGAAGGCCTTCGCGCCGACCGCATCTGGTTCATGGAAATGAACACGCGACTGCAGGTCGAACATCCGGTGACCGAGGAGATCACTGGTGTCGATCTGGTCGAATGGCAACTTCGTGTGGCGTCAGGCGGATTTTTTCTGCCACCGCAGAAGAGCTTTTCCATCAAGGGTCACGCGATCGAAGTGCGGCTGTACGCGGAGGATCCCGCCAGCGGATTCTTGCCATCAATCGGACAGTTAAACTCCTTCGACGTACCACATGTATCTTCGGACGACGCAAACGTCCGGCTTGAAATGGGTTGCGACCGGGGCGATTTTATGACCCCGTTTTTTGATCCGATGATCGGTAAAATTGTCCAGTGGGCCGAAACGCGCCACGATGCGGCTGCGCAGTTGGCCTTTCTGTGCAAGCAGGTGCGGGTTTGGCCGGTCAAGACCAATCTGGGTTTTGCAGCGCGTGCGCTTGGCCATCCGGCATTTTTAAATGGCGATGTCGATACTGGCTTCGTCGAGCGCTATGGCGATGTATTGATTTTGAGTGAAATGCCAGTTGCAGACATGGCGCGCGACGCTGTTGAGGCTTTGTGTGAATTGCCACACAACAGCAGCAGCAATATCGGATTTCGCCTGAACAGGGCACCGCGCGCTATTGCACGGCTGGTGGATGATCTTGGCTCTCTGCATGAAGTCGATATGCTGCGTCCACTGATGCGGCGGTTCAATGGGCTATCTTTGCCACACCAGACTTATGTTGCATTCTATGGAGGAGAAGGCCGCTCATTTGCGCTAAGTCGAACCGATGGCTCGGCTCACAGCCCCGCATGCTCCGGCAAGATCCTTTCCCCCATGCCAGGTCGCATTATTGCGGTATTGGTCGCTGCGGGGGATATGGTCTCGAAGGGACAAAAGCTGCTCATCCTTGAGGCGATGAAGATGGAGCACACCCTAGTTGCCCCCTTTGATGGAATAGTGGTGGAAGTTATGGTCGATTTGGGACAACAAATAATATCTGAGGCGCTGCTCATTGAGGTCGAGCGGGATAGCTCCGGCAGTGGCAACCCTCACAGCGGTCGAGAGAGTTTTTTCTGAGCGTTGAAATTCTTCAATTGCGTTACGCGGTCGTAACTGCTGACGCGAAGAGCTTTTCCCGCGCGGCTCGGACCCTCAACGTGAAGCAGATTACCCTGAGCCGAAAAGTCCAACAGCTTGAGGATCGTCTGGGCGTCAAACTGTTTGAACGCTCGACGCGCGGCGCAGAGATCACAGAGAACGGTCGCCCCTTCATCGAACAGGCCCGTCGCATCGTCACCGATATCGACAATCTGCGGACGACCGCTCGCAATGTTAGCTACGGCCTTCAGGGTCGAATTACCGTTGGCTACTGCTCACCGCTGATGGCGGGGAACCTAAGGCTCGCCATTTCAGACTATCTGACCAGATTTGCAGACGTGCAGTTCGATGGCGTCGAGGCCGGATTGGATAAGCTATTTCAGGGACTGCAATCACAGACTATCGATGTTGCCGTCGCGCCGATCGGCCACGGCGAAGAGGGGATCAATTCGCGTCGGGTCTGGGCAGAGCGTCTCTTTGCTGTGTTGCCTGCTGATTATGAACTGGCGGAACGCGAACAATTGTACTGGCAGGATATGCGCCGCGAGGTCTTTGTTGTCCCATCGAGAGGTCTCGGCCCGATATTCGGCAACCTGATCGCGGCACGACTGACCGAGCAAGGGAAGCGGCCCAACATAATCGTACAGGACACCAGCCTCGAAAGCGTTCTGAGCATGATCACGGCAAGACGCTACATCTCGATCGCAACCGAGGCGTCGCAGGGCGTTGCCTGGACTGATCTGCGCTTTCATGAAATCTACGATCCCGCCGGCCCGGCCCGACTCGAGTACGCCCTTTACTGGCGCAAGGAGAACGAAAATCCCGCCCTCCAGCACTTCTTCAAGCTCATTGAAGAGCGCTATCCCGGCTGAGCCGTGCGGCGTAATCTCGCATAGCTCCGGTCGGTCGCGATAAAGCGCTCGATCATCGGCGCGATCAGCCGCTCGGGTGTCGGGGCGTCCTTAGCATTGCCGCCATTGATTGCCGCGCCGTAGGCAAGCAGTTCGCGGTGGAGGCGCGATGAAAGCTCAATGGTCAGTTTGACCGGCTTCTCGTCGGCGAGATCGGCCAGTTTCAATCGGGTCATGACCCGCCTCCCAATATCAGGTCGCGTGTCACCAGCACGCGCACGGGAAAACCCGGACGGATCGTCAGTGTCGGCCGGACATCGAGCTCACGGCTGACCACCTGATCGCCTGCCCGGCCGATGCTGTCTTGCGAACCGCGGCGCAGCGCGCGGGTGAGATTGTCGTCATTGCCAGCACCAAGTTCGCTGCCAACGCCCAGCAGGGTCGAGACGAACGCTGCGCGCAGAACCCCGCCCCAATGGAAGTCAACGCCGTCCTGCAACCCGGCAAAGCCGGATGGATCCCCGCCGGGTTGGCGTTCGAGCACTATCGACCGGCCATCGGGCAAGATCAGGCGGTTCCATGCGAGTTGGACCCGGCGCTGGCCGAAGGAAAGGTCGGCATTATAGTCGCCGATCAGCCGTGACCCCTGGGGGATGAGCAGGATGCGGCCAGTGACGCTGTCATGGACTGGCTCGGTGACCTGCGCGGTGACCTGACCTGGAAGATCGGAGCGAACCCCGGTGATGAGGGCAGCAGGAATGATGCTGCCCGCCTGCAAGACATAGGTGCCGGCCGGCGGTTCGATCCGGCTCGCTGATACCGTCCGGCGCTCGGCGGGGCGCTCGGCAAAGGCGGGACGCGGTCGCTCAGCCGCAAGCTGCGGCGCCGGCGGCCCACCGCTGGCATCGGAAATTGCCGATCCGTCACTGACGGCGGCTGCTCCTGCACCGCCGCCAAAGAACAGGTGGCTTTCGCGCGCAGCGCTACGTTCCTGCAGCAGCCGCTGCCGTTGCGTCTCGGCAGCCGTCTGCGCTGTTGTTGGTGCAGGGCCAGTGGGCGGCGCAGCGCCTATCGGCGGAAGCTCGGCCACATCGCCGCGCTGTTGTGCCGCCAGGATCGGTGCGCCGAGATCGCCGGGCAGGGGCGGGCCCAGCTTGGGGACATCACCATAGTCGCGAGGGGCATCGGCCAATGCATCGGGCCGCGCCGCGCCCTCGGTGTTGAGCAGCTCCTCGCGCTCGGCCTGGCTCGCGGGCTGCAGGGCATAGATCAGCGCACCGCCGACAAGGGCAAAGCCGCAGGCCGAAGCAATACCGATGGCTTTGCGCGATAGCCGCATCACGCGCGGTGGATCGCCGCGCAGCTTGACCGTCTCTTCTGGCGTTTGAGCAGCTTCGTCGCTCATGACGGCGTCCTCCGGCGTTCCTTGCGTATCTCGACGCGCTGCTGCGAACGGCGGTCGCCAAGGCGCAGTTCGGCGCGCTCGAGAAGGCGGTCGACGATCATGAACCGGCCCGACACCCGGTAATTGAGGAGTTCGGCCTGATTGCCTTCGCCAAGCCCGAACAGCGGTGGCATCTGACCTTGCGCAACGCTTTCCGGAAACTCGATGAAGGTCTGGCGCCCGTCATCGAACACGCGCACCGGCCGCCACGCAGGCCGATCACCCGACAGACGATAGGCAAAATTGAGCGCCTCGACCGGAATATTGGCGGCAATCGGAGCGGCGCGCGCATCGGCTTCCCGCGCCTGTTGCAAGGCTATCAGCTCGTCCTGCGGATAGGTCCAGGAAACCGACGCCATGTAGACCGACGGATTGGCGCGCAGCTCCATATGATAGGTGCGCCGGTCGGTGTTGATGACGAGGTTGGTGGTTATGTCCGAGCGGACCGGCTTCACCAGAATGTGGACCCGCGCAGTGGCCCCGCGTCCACTCACCGTGTCGCCGATCAGCCAGCGCACGGTATCACCAGCAGCGACCGGTCCGGCGCCAACCAGCTGCTCGCCTTCCTGCAGCGCAATGTCGGTCACCTGTCCCGGCGCGGCATAGACCTGATAGAGCGCGCCGGGCGCCCAGGCATAGTTCTGGATCGCGTTGATGAACTGCTCGCCCTCGGGCTGCACGCGCGCGGCGGCGTTTGCCGCTCCCACCCGATCCCGGGGCAAGGATGGGGGAGAGCGGCGCGCGGCGCGGGAGGGGGCTCGCCGCGGTTCGGATTGCGTCTGAATTGTTGCGGTGGTCGCCGCCTCGACGACAGCAGGCACCGGCTCTGATGGCATCATTTGTGCTGAAGCCGGACAGGCGGTTGTTCCAAGCAGGACGGGAAGGAGGGTCACCGCAAGGCGACCGGGAAGGGGCGAGATCATGAGCCAAGTTCCTTTGACCAGTTGATGGCATTAACGAAGATGCCGAGCGGGTTCTTGCGCAGGGCATCGGGGGTGCGCGGGGTTTGGATCGTGATCGTGAGGATCGCGGTCCAGCGACTGGTCTCGGCAAGGCTGCCATCGCGGTAGCGTCGTTCGACCCATGCAACGCGAAAGCTGGTCGGCGAGGCTCGGATCACGCTGGTGACATCGATCCCGACCTGCTCGCGGCCTACAGCCGCGAAGGGATCGTTGGTCCGGGCATAATCGTTGAGCACCAGCGCGCCGCGGTCGGTGACAAAGTCGTAGGCGCGCAGCCAGTTCTGGCGGACGATGATCGGATCGTTGGGAATGCTGCGCACCTGCTCGATAAACCGCGCCAGGTGGAATGCGATCTGCGGGTCGCTTGGGTCAAAGTCGCTGACCGCAGGGGCGACGGCCTGGGCTTCGCCAAGCTTGTCGACCTGCACCACCCAGGGAATGATCGAGCCCTGCGAACCCTGCCAGACGATGCCGCCCGTGAGGCAGGCGGACAGGCTGAGTGCGCCGAAAAAGGCGTAGCGCCAGCTTCGCGCCTGTATCCGCGCCGAGCCGATGCGCTCGTCCCAGACCTGGGCTGCGCGGTGGTAGGGCGTTTCGGGCTCGGGGGTCTTGCCATAGCGGATCGAAGGGCGTCGAAACATGGATTCAGTCCTTTTCTGAGGTGTCGACCGAGGTGCCGCCGCCGTGGCTGTCGCCCGATTTGAGCGTGTGAGCAGCGATGCTCGCGCCGTGGGTGATCGTCTGCCGGTCCTTCATCGCCTTGGCCCAGGCGGGCTGGCCCTGGTCGGGAGCGGGAGGCGGCGATGGCGGCGGCGTGTTGGGCCCGGGCGTGATACTGCCGCCCGTTTTGGTGATGGCGTCGCGGCTGCCTTCTCGGAACGATTGCTTCACGCCGTCACCGGCCTTGCGCAGCGGCGATGTCGCAGCGCTGGCGGCATATTCGCCGACGGCACGGGCGCCGCCTGCCACTGCTGCGCCGCCCGACTTGCCGGCGGAGCCAAGGGCGTAGGCCATGGTCGCGCCGCCTGCCGCGCGCGACGTCCCTTGCACGACGTTGGAGGCAGCGCTGGCGACCGCGCCGCCTGCCAATTTGGCACCGGCGAGGGCCCCGGCGGCAGCGCCGCCCGCGAGCAATGCGGTGCCTGCTGCGGCGCCTGCGCCAAGCTGCGGCCCGCCTGACACAATGCCATTGGCGATCCCGGGCCCGAAGATGCCAAGGCCGAGCAGCGCTAGGCTGGCGAGGACAATCGACAGCGCGTCTTCAATCGTGGGTTCGCCTGCAATGGCGGTGGTGAACTCGGAGAAAATGGTCGAGCCGATGCCGACAATTACAGCGAGCACCAGCACCTTGATGCCCGACGAGACCACATTGCCGAGCACGCGTTCGGCCATGAAGGCGGTCTTGCCGAACAGCCCGAACGGGATCAGCACGAAGCCGCACAGCGTCGCCAGCTTGAACTCGATCAGGGTGATGAACAGCTGGATCGACATAATGAAGAAGGCGATGATGACGATCGCCCAGGCGACCAGCAGGATCACGATCTGCAGGAAATTCTCGAAGAAGCTGACAAAGCCGAGCAGCTCGGAGATTGATTCGAGCAAGGGATAGGCGGCATCAAGCCCCACTTGCGCGACCCGGCCTGGCTGCAACAGTTCGGCAGCCGTAAACCCGGTGCCACTGGCCTTGAGGCCAAGCCCGGCGAAGCTTTCAAACACAATGCGCGCGAGGCTGTTCCAGTTGCCGATGATGTAGGCGAAGATCCCGACAAACAGGGTCTTTTTAACGAGGCGGGCAAGAATGTCGTCCTGTTCGCCCCATGACCAGAATAGCGCTGCCAACGTTACATCGATGACGATCAGCGTGGTCGCGATGAAGGCGACTTCGCCGCCTAGCAGACCAAAGCCGCTGTCGATGTAGCGCGAGAAGATGTCGAGGAAGCGATCGACGACGCCGGTGCCACCCATGTCAGCGATCCCCCGCCACATCGAGGGCGGCATCACCACTGTTGTTAGCTACAGGGGGCACGTCCGCCGCATCGCGTTCGGCTTGCCCCAGGAACCGGCGGCGCTCCGCTGCCCAGGCTGCGGTGCAGATATCGACCGATGCCGCCTCAAGGCCGAGCCCTGCGCAATAGGCAAGGGTGGCCTTTGCACCGTCTGCGGAATCCTTCGCCGTGGCGATCGCATAGGCCGGCGGCGGCGCAGGCTCTTCGCGCAATTCGAGCACGGCCATGGTGATTGCAATGGCGACGAAGGCGCCGGCCCCAATCCGCGCAAAGAGCTTGCTGTCCATCTCCTCAGTTCCCGAACAGCCGGGCATTACCCGGGATATAGGGCCGGCGATCGCCGAGGAAGCGGCGCAGCTGCTCGCGTGCCTGCGCCTTGGCTGCCGCTTGTGCAGCGGCATCGAGCGATTGTGCGCGCGCGAGCGAGGCGACCGTGGCGGTCAGGTCCGCGAGTTGCTGCGCTTGCACCGCCAGCAGCTGATTGCCAGCCTGGGCGGCCTGAAGCGCGCCGGTTGCCGACTGGCTCGAGCCAACGAGGCTGTCGATGGCGCCGCGCGTGCCGTCGATATTGCCGACCACGCCGGCCTGAACCCGCAAGGCATCCTCGAAGGCGCCGACGCTGTTCTGCCACCGGGCTTCGGCGCCCTGGACCAGCATACGCTGCGAACCCGTCATCGAGCCCGCGCGATAGTTGTTTTGGAACTCGCGCTCGATCTGGCGAACATCATAGGCCACGCGCTGCGCCTGCCCGAGCAAGGCCTGCGTCTGCCGGATCTGCGCCTGCAGCGGTTCTAGCACGGTGAGAGGCAGCGATTGCAGGTTGCGCGCCTCGTTGACGAGCGAGGTGGCCTGATTCTGGAGCTGCCGGATCTGGTTGTTGATCTGCTCGAGCGTGCGCGCTGCGGTCAGGATGTTCTGCGCATAGTTGCGCGGGTCGAACACCACGCCGCCGATCTGGGCGTTGGCAGCGGTCGGCAACATGGCGCCAAAGCTGACCGAGAGGACTGCTGCACTGGCAGCGAGCATCGAGACGAGTTTACGGGCGTTCATGGGCACTACTCCTGGAGTTGGTCCGGCAAGGGACCGGGCTGGGGAAGGGGAGTGGGAGCGGGCAGCAGCTCAGCTGCCCAAGCAAGACCGCGATGGCGCAGCCAGCGCGCCGCAAAGTCGGCGCAGCCGTCCGCCGCCGTGATCGCATCGATCGCGAGTTGATCAGTCTTTGATGAGGTAGCGGTGAAGGCGAGCGCGACTTCGCCAAGGCCCA
>Ga0315900_10005530_pt1 | contig 17321 bp, 16 predicted proteins | sample LakEriMetagenome_FD_203521 | JGI IMG/M metagenome (GOLD analysis project Ga0315900, IMG submission 203521) | Freshwater fungal communities from buoy surface, Lake Erie, Ohio, United States - Buoy 12 MA114 | ecosystem: Environmental > Aquatic > Freshwater > Lake > Lake biofilm | place: USA: Lake... | reverse complement strand
CGGCCTCTGGCGCAGCACCGTGTCGAACCCGTCGCTCGAGACGCAGGAGGTCGAGACCTTCGGCCTCGGCCTCGGCATCAACGGCGACGCGCTGGGCGGCACGTTCAACGTCGAGGTCGGCTACTTCGACACCGAGATCGGCAACCTGTTCGGCAACGCGCAGATCCGCGACGTCTGCCCGGGCGTCGACCCGACCCGCGTGATCAACCCGAACATAGTCACGCCGGTGGAGTTCTGCGCGAACTGGCAGGCCAACGGCCTGAGCCCGCTCAGCACCGCGACGTTCAACACGCGCGCGGTGCAGGACATCAAGGGCTACACGTTCGACGTCGCGCTCGACCTCGACCAGTGGACGCTCGACTTCAGCTTCACGAAGCAGGAGTCGTTCGAGCCGAACCCGGTGTTCGGCCTGACGGCGGTGCGCGCCGGCACGGGCCAGGCGCTGACGACCATCGTGCCGGGCCGCGCTGGCGGCGAGCGCTTCCGCCAGTCCGGCGAGCGCCCGGAGTGGATGGCTTCGGCGCTCCTGACCTACGAGCCGAACGACCGGTGGATCCTGTCGCTCAACCCGCGCTGGCAGGGGCCGGAGTACCTGTACGTGCAGAACAACGCCGCGCGCCTCGTCGACGCGAACGGCAACCGCACGAATCCGGACGTGAACTTCGGCGACTACTTCGTGCTGAACGGCTCGATCCAGTACTTCATGGGCGACGCGAGGCAGCACCGCCTCATGCTGCGCATCGTGAACGTGCTCGGCGAGGACTACTGGGAGCGGGGCGGCGCGACGGACCGCGCGTTCTCGCGCGCGGCCGTGCGCGGCGAGATCGGGCCGACGACCCCGGACTTCTTCTACACCTACGGGTGGAACGGGAAGCCGCGCTCGTACTACTTCCAGTACGAGTACAACTTCTGAGGGGCGGAGCACTCCCATGAGGACGACCACGGTGGCCGCGACGCTCGTCGCGGCCCTCGTCGCCGCGCTCGCGCTGCCGGGCGCCGTGCTCGCGCACGGCAGCCACGCGCAGCCGAAGGACGGCGCCGCGAGCGCGCCGCCGCCGAGCTACGTGGCCGGCGCGCCGCGCTGGTGGAAGGGCAACACCCATACGCACTCCTGGTGGAGCGACGGCGACAGCCCGCCGGAGACGATCGCGGCCTGGTACCGCGAGCGCGGCTGGCACTTCCTCGTGTTCTCCGAGCACAACCGGATGGCGGAGGGCGAGTCCTGGTACCCGGTGAACACCGACCAGAAGCGCGACGCGCTGGCGCTCTACCGCACGCAGTTCGGCAGCGAGTGGGTCGTCGAGCGCACCGCCGCCGACGGCACTCCGGAGGTGAAGCTCAAGGCCCTCGACGAGTTCCGCACGCTGTTCGAGGCGCCGGGCCAGTTCGCGTTCATCAAGGGCCAGGAGATCACGGACCGCTTCTTCGAGCACCCCGTGCATCTGAACGGCGTGAACCTCGAGAAGCTGGTGATACCGCAGGGCGGCGATTCCATCGCGCAGATGATCCAGCGCAACGTGGACGCCGTGGTCGAGCAGGGCCGCAGGACCGGGCGGCCCACCTTCGTGCACGTGAACCACCCGAACTTCCACTACGCGATCACGGTGGAGGACCTGCTGCCGCTGAAGGTGACGAAGGGCGACGGCTTCTTCGAGGTCTACAACGGGCACCCCGGCGTGCGCAACGAGGGCGACGCGACGCGCCCGAGCATGGAGCGGATGTGGGACATCCTGCTGGCCAAGCGTCTCGGCGAGCTCGGCCTCGAGCCGATCTACGGCATCGCCACCGACGACTCGCACGAGTACACGCGGTGGGGCGTCGGCGAGGTGAACCCGGGCCGCGGGTGGATCATGGTGCGCTCCGCGCGGCTCACGCCGGACTCGATCTCCGCGGCGATCAGGCGGGGCGACTTCTACGCGAGCACCGGCGTGACGCTCGAGGAGGTGCAGGTCGGGCCGCGCACGCTGACGCTCGAGGTCGAGCCGCAGCCGGGCGTCGAGTACCGGATCGAGTTCGTCGGCACGCGCCGCGGCGTCGATCTCGCGGGCCGGCCCGTCGAGACGCCTGCCACCGCGGTCCAGCCGGCGAACGAGAGGTGGCGGCAGAGCCTGCATTACGACGAGCGGATCGGCACGGTGCTGCGCACCGTGAACGGCACGCGCGCGAGCTACGAGCTGCGGGGGGACGAGATCTACGTGCGGGCGCGCGTGGTGTCGACGAAGCCGCACCCCAACCCCTACCGGGCGGGCGACGTCGAGATGGCGTGGACGCAACCGCTGGTGCCGCCGATGCGGTGACTGGGCGAGGCGCCGTGCGCGCGGATCGCCGCCCAGGGACGGCGCTCCGCGCGCGAGCGGCGCAATGGCCGCGGCCGTCGATCAGGCGGGCGTGCGGAACACGTAGTCGAGCGCGAGTCCCGCGAACACCACGAGCCCGAACCAGTTGTTGTTCAGGAACGCGCGGAAGCAGGCGTCGCGGTCGCGGCTCCTGATGAGCCACTGCTGCCACGCGAACAGCGCCGCGCCGCACGCGAGCCCGCCGAGCCACCAGCGGCCGAGCCCCGCCTGTTCGCCGACCAGCCACAGCGCGTACAGCACCATCAGCTGCATGCCGCCGATCACGAAGCGGTCCGCGTCGCCGAACAGGATCGCGGTGGACTTCACGCCGAGCTTCAGGTCGTCGTCGCGGTCCACCATCGCGTACATCGTGTCGTAGACCGCCGACCACAGCACGCCGGCGATGAACAGCAGCCAGGCGAGGCGCGGCACGGCGGCGGTCTGCGCGGCCCACGCCATCGGGATCGACCACGAGAACGCCGCGCCGAGCCACAGCTGCGGCAGCGGGAAGAAGCGCTTCAGGAACGGGTAGACGACTGCCAGCACGCCGCCGGCCAGCGCGTACCAGAGCGTCAGCCGGTTCAGCGTGAGCACGAGCGCGAGCGCCAGCAGGGACAGCACGGCGTAGACGCCCAGCGCCTCGAGCGGCGCGATGCGGCGCGCCGCCAGCGGCCGCTCGCGCGTACGCTCGACGTAGGGGTCCACCTCGCGGTCCGCGAAGTCGTTGATCGCGCAGCCGGCGGAGCGCATCAGCACGACGCCCAGGCAGAACACGACGAACACCTGCTCGTTCGGGCGGCCGCCGGACGACAGCCACAGGGCCCACAGCGTCGGCCACAGCAGCAGCCAGATGCCGATGGGGCGATCGAGGCGGATGAGTCGCGCGTAGTCCGCGAGTGCGCTGCCGACGCGCGGCAGGTCCTCGCGGATCAGCGGATGCGCGGCGAGCCGCGCGAGGCGGGACTTCGGCGCGGACGGCGAGTTCACGGCGCGAGGGCCGGCAGGAACACTTCCTGGACCAGGAAGCGGCGGCCGCGCAGCGCGAACCAGCTGCGGCGCGCCCAGAGGAAATCCGGCTCGTCTCCAGCGTCGCGCAGCGCGCGCGCCGCGAGCGGGTGCAGCGCCGGCAGCGGGGCGAACTCGAACGGACCGCGCTCGAAGCCTTCGACGCCGACCAGCGTCTCGCCGAGCGGGGAGTCGCCGAGTTCGGCGAGCCAGGGGTGCAGTTCCAGCGTGGCGTCCGGCACCAGCGTCTGCGCGAACACCCACGGCTCCGCACCCGACAGCAGCTCGATCTCGCGTGCGAAACAGGCGGACGTGGAGACCTTGAGCAGGTCCATCTCGGCACGGCCGAGGAACCCCACCCGCTGGTCGACGATGCGCAGGCGGAACGGCGCCGGCCGCGCCGCGCGGATGCGCGCCGTCAGCAGCCCGGGCTCCGTCAGCCAGTCCACGAGTTCTTCCGGAACGCCGCGCAGCAGCTCGATGCCCGGGCCGGGCACCCAGAGGTCCATCGGCAGCAGGCCCGTCACCGGGGCCGGCGCGGCGGAACGGGCGCGTGCGGTGCGCCGGGACGGGGACGAGCGGGACGGGACGTTCATCGAAGCCGGACTCCGGCGCGCGGGCTCAGACCTTGCCGTAGCGTTCGCGGGCACCGATCCAGCGCCGCAGCAGGTGGCCTATGTTATCCGGATGGCGGTCGAGCATCACTTCGGCCGCGGCCTGGACGCGCGGCAGCAGGTCCGCGTCCCGGCTCAGTTCCGCGACCTTCATCGTCATCAGGCCGGTCTGCCGCGTGCCGAGCAGCTCGCCCGGCCCGCGCAGCTCGAGGTCGCGGCGCGAGACCTCGAAGCCGTCGTTGGTCTCGCGCATCACCTGCAGCCGTTCGCGCGCGGGGTTGGAGAGCGGTGCCCTGTACAGCAGCACGCAGCTGCTCTCGGCGGCGCCGCGGCCGACGCGTCCGCGCAGCTGGTGCAGCTGCGCGAGTCCCATGCGCTCCGCGTTCTCGATCACCATCAGCGTCGCGTTCGGCACGTCCACGCCGACCTCGATCACGGTGGTCGCGACCAGCAGATCGATCTCGCCGCGCTTGAACGCGGCCATCACCGCTTCCTTCTTCGCCGGCGTCATGCGCCCGTGCGCGAGGCCGACGCGCAGCCCCGGCAGCGCGCCGGTGAGGGCCGCATGCGTGGCCTCGGCGGCCTGGTACTCGAGCTCGTCCGACTCCTCGATCAGCGGGCAGACCCAGTAGGCCTGCCGGCCTTCCGCGCATGCGGCGCGGATCCGCTGCACGATCTCGTCGCGGCGCGCCTCGGGCAGCACGACGGTCTTCACCGGCGTGCGCCCGGGAGGCAGCTCGTCGATCACCGACACGTCGAGGTCCGCGTACGCGGTCATCGCGAGCGTCCGCGGGATCGGCGTCGCCGTCATGATCAGCTGGTGCGGGAAGCGGCCGTCCGCGAGGCCCTTCTCCCGTAGAGCCATGCGCTGGTGCACGCCGAACCGATGCTGCTCGTCGACGATCACGAGCGCGAGCTTCCCGAAGCGCACGCCCTCCTGGAACAGCGCGTGGGTGCCGACGACCACCGGCACGTCGGCCCCCGCGCGGATCGCGTCGAGCGTGGCCTGCCGCGCGCGGCCCGTCAGCTTGCCGGACAGCAGCGCGACCGGCAGCCGCAGCGGGCGCAGCCACCTGTCGAAGTTCTGGTGGTGCTGCTCGGCCAGCAGCTCGGTCGGCGCCATCAGCGCGACCTGGAAGCCGCATTCCACCGCCGCCAGCGCGGCCAGCGCGGCCACCACGGTCTTGCCGGACCCGACGTCGCCCTGCACGAGCCGCAGCATCGGGCTCGGCTTCGCGAGGTCGGCGAGCACGTCGGCGAGCGCGCGCTCCTGCGCGCCGGTGAGCGCGAACGCGAGGTTCGTGCGCAGGCGCGCCGCGAGCTCGCCCGGCGGCGCGAGCGGCCACGCGGGATCGGCCTGGATCTCCCGGCGCAGCAGCCGCAGGCTCAGCTGGTGCGCGAGCAGTTCCTCGAACGCGAGGCGCCGCTGCGCGGGGTGCGCACCCGCGGCGAGCAGCTCGACGTCGGCTCCCGGCGGCGGACGGTGCACGTACGTCAGCGCTTCCACCAGCGACGGCAGCTCGAGGTCCGCGAGCAGCGTCGGCGGCAGCCAGTCGCGCACGTGCCGGTTCTCGACCGCGGCGAGCGCCTGGGCGGTCAGGATCCGCAGGCGGCCCTGCTGCACGCCCTCGGTGGTCGGGTAGACGGGGGTCAGCGAGTCCTCGGTGCGCTGCGCGTCCGTCACGTCCGCGCGGCGGTACTCGGGGTGGACGATTTCGAGGCCGAGCGAGCCGCGCCGCGCCTCGCCGAAGCAGCGGAGCTTCGCGCCGCGCACCAGCTGCGCCTGCTGGGCCGCGGTGAAGTAGAAGAAGCGCAGCGTCAGGAAGCCCGAGCCGTCGGCGATCCGCACCAGCAGCTGGCGGCGCTTGCGGAACACCACCTCGGCCAGCTGCACCTCGCCCTCGACGACCGCGCGGTCGCCGGCGCGCAGGCTGCCGATCGGCACGATCCGGGTGCGGTCCTCGTAGCGGTTCGGAAGCAGGAACAGCAGGTCCTGCACCGCCTCGATGCCGAGCTTGGCGAGCTTGAACGCGAGCGCGTCGCCGACACCCTTGAGCGTCGTGACCGGGCGGAGTTCCGGCGGCACCTCGGGTTTCGCGACCGCGGCGGGATTGCGCACGTGCGCGGGCGCGGAGCCGGGCGTGCAGACGACCGTGTCCGACGGCGGGCGCGACGCGCGCTCCGGCATCAGCCGAGCTCGAGCACGCAGTCGATCTCGACCGCCGCGCCGCGCGGCAGCGAGGCGACGCCGATCGTGGAACGCGCCGGGTAGGGCTGCGCGAAGTACTCCGACATCACCTTGTTGACCACGGGGAAGTTGCCGAGGTCCGTGACGTAGATGCCGACGCGGACCGCGTCGTTCAGCGTGCCGCCCGCGGCGGCGGCCACGGCCGCGAGATTCTCGAACACGCGGCGGGCCTGCGCCTCGAAGTCGCCGGGGACCAGCTCCATCGTCTTCGGGTCGAGCGGCGTCTGGCCGGACAGGTAGACCGTGTTGCCGATGCGTACGGCCTGGGAGTAGGTGCCGATGGCGGCGGGAGCGTCGTTCGTGTGGATGACCTGGCGGGGCATGGAGTGGCCTCGGGGTGGAGCCGGGAGGGGGAGGAGCGACGGCCGTCGGGTCGGCTAGAGCAGTGCGATCCCGAGCCGGACGGCCGCGCGGCGGAGTTCCGCATCGCGCGTCGCCAGCGGCACCGACCGGCGACGTGCGAGTTCGAGATAGGCCGCATCGTACGCCGGGAGACCTGCCGACACGGCGAGCGCAAGCGTCGAACGCAGCGCCGCATCCGCCGAGTCGGGATCGATCTCGATCGGCAAACCGTCGAGCAGTGCGAGCGCCTCGGCGAGCGAAGCCTCGTCGAGCCGCGACCGGCGGCGTGCGAGCCCGAGCATGTTGGCCACCTCGTAGCCCCAGAGAGGCGGCACGAGGGCGCGGTCCGTGGCCAGGCGGCGCAGCAGCGCGGCCGTTTCCGGTGAACTCTCGTCGCGGAAGCACCATGCCAGTGCAACGGAGACGTCCAGGACGAAGGCGCCGGCCGGCGACGGTTCGGACATCAGTACTTGCGTCCCGCGTCCCGCAGTTCGCGCCAGTCGGCGTCGAGCGAGTGGCGCTCGCGGAACGCTTCGAGCCCGCGGATCGTCCTGCGGATCGCCTCGACGTCGCGATGCTGTGCGGGCACCAACCGTGCGACGGGCTGGCCGCGCCGCGTGATCAGCACTTCCTCGCCACGCGCAGCCTGGTCGACCAGTTCGCTGAACCGGGTCTTGGCCTCGAACACGCCGTAGCTCTTCATGGGCGGAGTCTACGGTGCCAGCTGGCTAGGAAACTAGTCGGTTCAATGTCGCATTTGATAGGCATGAACGCTCAATCAGCGGATCATGCCGACTTTCCCTTTTGCCAGCATCGGAGTCAGGCCGCCGGCGATCGCGCCGACACCGCGCCGGTCGCGGCGTCGTTGCCTGCCTACAGCGGCCGCAGCAGGTAGCGCCGCACGAGCCCGTCCTCGAGCTCGAACCACACCATGAAGCCGAGGCTGCGGCCGTCGGGGCCCTCCACCGCGCCGAGGAACGCGCCGCGGCCGCGCGGCTCGTCGTAGACCATCTCGCGCACGTGGTGGCGGATGCGCGCCTCGCGCAGCTGCGCGACCCGCGCGGCGAGGAACTCCCGGACCGCCTCGCGCCCGTGCTTCGTCTCGGGCGTGCCGCGCGCGAACCCGTGGTGCGCCCAGACCTGCTGGTGCGACCACTCGATCGCGGGATGCAGCGCGCTGGTGGCGGTGGCCATGTCGCCGCGGTCGATGCCGCCGTAGTACACCGTCTCGAACAGCTCGAAGGCCCGTGTGGCCGTGGTCATCGTCGTCCTCCTCGCGCCGCGGCGATCGCGCTCAGCGCGAGATCCGCACCTGCGCCGGGTTGATCAGGCCGTGGCGCTGCTTGTCGCCCGTCATCGCGAACGCCAGCGGCACCTGCTCGAGGCCCTCGAGCACGGTGCCTAGCAGCGGTCGGAGCCGCACGCGGCCGGTCGCGACCAGCGCCACCGTCGTCTCGAACAGCCGGCGCTCGAGCACCGACGGGAACGCGAGCCGCAGCCCGCGCGGCCGGTAGACCTCGAGCGGCACCGGCATCGCGCCCTCGGTGAACGCGACCGCGACGACGGTGCCGCCGGTCCGCGCCATCGCGCCCGCCTGACGCACCGTCGCGCCGCCGGCGAGCCCGCGCGTCGCCGGGCCCGCGGCGGTCTCGAACACCACGTCCGCGCCGCGGCCGTCCGTCAGCCGCAGGACCGCGTCCACCGGGTCCTCGTCCGCGGCCCGCACCACGTCGTCGGCGCCGAGCTCGCGCGCGGTCGCGAGCGCCGCCTCGCGCCGCGCGATCGCGATCGTGCGGCCCGCGCCGGCCGCCCGCGCGACCTGCAGGCAGCCGAGCCCCATCGAGCCGAGCCCGATCACCGCGACCGTGTCGCCGAGCCGCAGGCCCGCGGCGTGCACGGCCGCGACCGCGTCGGTCAGCGGCTGGATCGCGGCGCCCTCGGTGTCGTCCACGTGCGGCGGCAGCACGGCGAACAGGCTCGCGGGGAACACGCCGTACTCCGCGAGCGCGCCCGGGTAGTCGAAGCCGACGATGCCGTCCGGGTGCGAGCCGCGCGCCGCGACGCGGTCGCCGACGCGCAGCGTGTCCACGCCGGCGCCGAGCTCGACGATCTCCGCCGAGAACTCGTGGCCGAACAGCTGCGCCGGCCCGCGCGCGAGCGCGCGCTCGATCAGCTCGTAGCCGTAGGTGCGCTCGCCGCGCAGCAGCGCGACCTCGGTGACGCTCGGCTGCACGACGCGGATGCGCACCTTCACCCAGCCGGGCCGCACGGCGGGCTCCGGCACCTCGTCGAGCCGCAGGTCGTCCCAGCCGTGGAAGCGCCAGGCCTTCATCGCGGCGCGCGCCGGGCGGCGCGCGCGACGCTGCGTTCGGCGGGCTCCGCCCGGCGGAAACGGTCCATGGACTCCCCCTTGGCGGGCCGTCGGCTGTCGCGGCCCGTGGCGCGATCCTGCGCGCTGCGGCCCGCCCCTGCCAAGTCGGCGCCGGTGGACGACGCGACGCTCGACCGGCCGGCCTGAACGCTCACTGCGAACGCGTCGCGTGCACGGCCTCGACGCCGCCGTCCTCGCCGACCTCCACCGCGAGGTCGATCGGGCGGCAGCACACCTGGCAGTCCTCGACGTAGGCGAACGAACCCGAGGACAGGTCGACCGGCGTGTCGTAGCGCTCCCAGCACCACGGGCACTCGACGGTCACGAAGCCCGTGGGTTCGCGGCCGCCGCCGGGTTCGTAGACCGGCTCGAGGCCGTAGAGCGCGTCGATCGTCGCGGGATCGAGTGCGGGCTGCGGTGCGCGAGGCGAGGCGGCGCGGGCGCCGGTCCGCGACCCGCGACCGGGACCGGACCCGCGACCGGGACCGGCCCCGTCGCCGCCGGCAGCGCGCCGCCGTGTCCTCACGCCAGAGTGCGGCGGATCGCGATCACGTCGGGCATCGAGCGGATCGCGCGCACCACCCGGGCGAGCTGCCTGCGGTCGCGCACCTGCAGCTCGAGCGTGATCACCGAGGTCTCGGAATCGCGCTCGGCGACGGCGACGTGGCTGATGTTGGTCTCGGAGCCGGCGATGCGCGCCGCGACTTCCGCGAGCACGCCCATCCGGTTCGCCACCTCGACCTTGAGCTCGGTCGCGAACAGCCGCCCGAGGTTGCGCTCCCACGCCACCGGCAGCCACTTCTCGGGCTGCTTGTGCCAGCCCGCGAGGTTGCCGCAGTTGGCGCGGTGGATCACGACGCCGCGGCCCGTCGAGAGGTAGGCGATGATCGGGTCGTAGGGAATCGGGAAGCAGCAGCGCGCGTACGAGACGACCAGGCCTTCGGTGCCCGCGATCGCGAGCGGCGCGCGCGTGTTCGGGCCGCCCGGCTCGTCGAGTCGGCTCGCGACGGGCGCCAGCGCCATCGCCGCGCCGGCGCCCGCGTCGGCCGGCAGCAGCCGGCGGGCGACCAGCGGCGCGAGCCGCTCGCCGAGCCCGATCTTCTCGAACAGCTCGTCGGGTTCCCGGAAGCCCAGTTCGTGCGTGGCGCTCTCGACGACCCCGGGCTCGAGGTTGCGCAGCCCCAGCTTGAACTCGCCGAGCGCCTGGTTCACGAGGCGCTTGCCGAGGTCCACCGCCTCCGAGCGCTTCATCGTCTTGAGATACGCGCGGATCGCCGCGCGCGCCTTCGCGGTGACGACGAAGTTCGCCCACGCCGGGTTCGGCGTGGCGCCCTTCGCGGTGATGATCTCGACGGTCTGCCCGTTGCGGAGCGCGGTGCGCAGCGGCACCAGCCGGCGGTCGATCTTCGCGGCGACGCAGCGGTCGCCGACGCCGGTGTGCACCGCGTAGGCGAAGTCCACGCAGGTGGCGCCGCGCGGCAGGCGCAGGATGTCGCCCTTCGGCGTGAACACGTAGACCTTGTCCGGGAACAGGTCGACCTTCACGCTCTCGAGGAACTCCTCGGAGTTCCCGCCCTCGCCGATCTGCATCAGGCTCTTCAGCCACTCGCGTGCGTGCTCGGCCTGCGACGGGCCGCTCTCGCCCGACTTGTACTGCCAGTGCGCGGCGATGCCGCTCTCGGCGAGCCGGTGCATGTCGATCGTGCGGATCTGCACCTCGATCGGCACGCCGTTCGGCCCGAACAGCGTCGTGTGCAGCGACTGGTAGCCGTTGATGCGCGGGATCGCGATGTAGTCCTTGAACCGCCCGGGCATCGGCTTGTAGGTGCCGTGCACGACGCCGAGCGTGCGGTAGCAGGAGTCCACCGAGTCGACGACCACGCGCAGGCCGTAGACGTCGATCACCTGCGACAGCGACACGCGCTTGCGGCGCATCTTCTGGTAGATGCTGTAGAGGTGCTTCTCCCGCGACTCGACCTTGCCGTCGAGGCCCGCCTTCTTCAGCGCCGCCTGCAGGTTGGCGGTGATCTTCGGCAGGAACTCCTTCTGGTTCCCGCGCGCCTTCCTGAGTTCGCGCTCCAGCACCTTGTAGCGCTGCGGGTAGAGCGCCCGGAAGCCGAGGTCCTCGAGCTCCAGCTTGATCGAGTGGATGCCGAGCCGGTTCGCGATCGGCGCGTAGATGTCGAGCGTCTCCTGCGCGATGCGGCGGCGCTTCGCGGGCGGCATGCCGCCGAGCGTGCGCATGTTGTGAGTGCGGTCCGCGAGCTTGACCATGATCACGCGGATGTCGCGGACCATCGCCAGGATCATCTTGCGGAACGACTCCGCCTGCGCCTCCTGGCGGCTCTTGAACTGGACCTTGTCGAGCTTCGAGACGCCGTCGACGATCTCGCCGACCTCGCGCCCGAAGCGCGCGACGATCTCCTCCTTGGCGGTGGGCGTGTCCTCGATGACGTCGTGCAGCAGCGCCGCGCAGATCGTCTGGCCGTCGAGGTGCAGGTCCGCGAGGATCATCGCGACCGCGACCGGGTGCGTGATGTACGCCTCGCCGGTCATCCGCTTCTGTCCCTTGTGGGACTCGTTAGCGAGCTCGTATGCGTCCTGGACCCGCTCGACCTGGGCGGCGGGCAGGTAGGTCTCGAGCTTGGCGAGCAGCTGCCCGATGCCGGGAGCGCGTCGTCCGCCGGGCAGGAAGCTCAGCAGGGACGACGCGTAGTCCATCGGGGGGGCAGGAACTCCGGAGGGGCGGCGGCTCCGTCGGTGCGGCCGGGATCAGTCCCCGAGGCCGAACTGCGGCGCGCGGAAGTCGGGCGGCAGGTCGAGCGAAGACTCCGGCGGCACGATCTGCGGCGGCGCCGGCTCCGGGTCCGCTTCCAGCAGCAGGTCCCGGCTCACCTTGCCGTCCGCGATCTCGCGCAGCGCGACGACCGTCGGCTTGTCGTTCTCCCAGTCCACGAGCGGCTCCGCGCCGTTCGCGAGGCGGCGCGCGCGCTTGGCGGCGAGCAGCACCAGCTCGAACTGGTTGTCGACGTTGTGGAGGCAGTCTTCGACGGTGATGCGGGCCATGGGCGGTCTGCGGGAACGGAGAAGGTCGAACAGGATAGCGAAAAACGCCTGCTACGGCCAGCATTTGCGGCTCGCTGCGGGTGGGTGCACCGGTTGCCGGCCGGCCGACGGCGGTCTGGCCGTGTGCCCCTCGGGCTCCACTGTGCTTCGCGTCGTGGCTTCGCGTCGTGAACGCCCGCAGCCCCTTCCGTCCGCGATCGTCCGTGGGCCCCGCGCTGGCCGGTCTGGCCCTGGCGGCCCTGCTGCCCCTGCTCGCCGGCGCATCGACCCCGGCTCCACCCGTTCCCCCGCCTGCGGCCGCGACGGGACCCCGGGCCGACCCGGCCGCGATCGAAGCGTGGCGGGCGCGTCGGCTCGCCAGCCTGACGAGCGAGTCGGGCTGGCTGACGCCGATCGCGCTCCATTGGCTGGAAGTCCGGGCGCACCGGGTTCGGCCGCGACGCCGGGAACGCGTTCGCGCTCGACCACCCCGCGCTGCCGGCGCGGGTCGGCAACTTCCGGTTCCGCGACGGGCGCGTCACCTTCACCGCCGCACGCGGGCGCAACACGGGTGCCGTCCGCCGGCGCCGCACTCCTGCGGCCGCGACGGCTGGCGTTCCGCGGCGCGCGGCCGTGGAACGCCGTCCGACTCAAGCCTTCGCGAGCTCCGCGTCGATCGCCGCGACCAGCGCGGGGTCGTCCGCAGCCACGTTCGGCGCGAAGCGCCCGGCCACGCGGCCGTCGCGCGCCAGCAGGAACTTCTCGAAGTTCCACAGCACCTGCGGCGCCGGGTTCGGCTCGATGCCGTAGCCCTTGAGCGCCTTGCGGAAGCCGTCGGGGTCGCCGGCGGTGTCGGGCTGCAGGCGCGTGAGTTCGCGGTACAGCGGGTGCTGGTTCGCGCCGACCACGGAGATCTTCGCGAACATCGGGAAGGTCACGTCGTACTGCGTGCTGCAGAAGTTCGCGATCTCCTGCTCGGTGCCCGGCTCCTGGCCGGCGAAGTCGTTCGCCGGGAAGCCGAGCACCACGAGGCCCGCGCCGCTCTTCTCGCGGTACAGCTTCTCGAGGCCCGCGTACTGCGGCGTCAGCCCGCACTTCGAGGCGACGTTGACGACCAGCGCGACCTTGCCGCGGTAGGCGTCGAGCGAGGTGTCGCGGCCGTCGATGGTCTTCAGGGGGATCGCGGTGTGGGTGGTGCTCATCTCGGCTCCGGTGCGGTGGATCGCCAGGGACGACGATCATAGCCGGACCGCGCGACACTTCAGCTATGCCAGCAGCCCCGCCGCCAGCGTGCGCACCTCGGGCCGCGAGCTGCGGAAGCCCTCGCCCTTGCCCTTCACGATCGCGATCAGCGCCTCGAGCGCGTCGCCGAACTTGTCGTTGACGACCGCGTAGCGGAACTCGTGCCAGTGCGACAGCTCGGTGACCGAGTCCTGCAGGCGCCGCGCGATCACGTCGTCCGGGCCCTTCGGGCGCGCGCGCAGGCGCTCCTCGAGCGCCTCGCGCGACGGCGGCAGGATGAAGACGTCGATCGCCTCGGGCAGCGCGCGGCGCACCTGCTGCGCGCCCTGCCAGTCGATCTCGAGGATCAGGTCCTGCCCGCGCTCCAGCGCGCTCTCGACCGCGCGCCGCGAGGTGCCGTAGCGGTTGTCGAACACGCAGGCGTGCTCGAGGAACTCGCCGTCCGCGATCATCTTCCGGAACGTGTCGACGTCCACGAAGTGGTAGTCGCGGCCGTCCACCTCGCTCGGGCGCGCGCGCCGCGTGGTGTGCGAGACCGAGAACGCGAGCTCCGGCATCGCGGCCATCAGCGCCTTCACCAGGCTGGTCTTGCCGGTGCCTGACGGCGCCGCGATCACGAACAGTCGGCCACGGCGGGAGGCGGGTGTTTCGGACATCGCGGGCGCGGGACGGGCGGAAGAGGGCGCGCAGGGTAGCACCATCGGCCCCGGCCCGCGTGGCGCGGCGGCCCGGTCCACGGCGCGAGCCGCGCGCTTCCCGCTCAGTCGAACAGTTTCGCCAGGCCGCCGAGCGCCACCCAGGCCAGCCAGACGGTCACCGCCCACGCGGCCACGCCGGCCCAGGCCAGCCAGCGGGGGTGCGCGTAGCCGGGCAGCAGGTCCGGCCGGCGCAGCGCCGCCCACAGCAGCAGACCGACGCCCAGCGGCAGGATCAGGCCGTTGAAGGCACCGGCGAACACCAGCAGCGCGACCGGCGGCGCGCCCGCGAGCCCGTAGAGCGCCGCGGACAGGGCGACGAAGCCCACGACCAGCGCGCCGCGATGCGCCTCGAGCCGCGGGTGCAGGCCGGCGAGGAACGACACCGAGGTGTACGAGGCGCCGATCACCGACGTGATCGCGGCCGCCCACAGGATCAGCCCGAACGCGCGCAGCCCGAACTCGCCAGCGGCGGACTCGAAGGCGGAGGCCGCGGGGTTCCGCGGGTCGAGGCTCGCGCCGCCCGCGACGACGCCGAGCACCGCGAGGAACAGGAGCACGCGCATCACGCCGGTCAGCAGCACGCCGCGCACCGCGCCGCGCGCGATCGTGCGCACGTGCGCGGGGCCGGCGACGCCCGCGTCGAGCAGCCGGTGCACGCCGGCGTAGGTGATGTAGCCGCCGACCGTGCCGCCGACCAGCGTGACGATCGCGAGCGCGTCGATGCGCTCCGGCCACACCGCGTTGACGAGCACCGCGCCGAGCGGCGGCCCCGAGGTCCACGCCACCCACGCGGTCAGCGCGATCATCACGAGGCCGAGCAGGACCACGAGGCGGTCCATCGCCGGCCCGGCCCGGCGCGACGCGAACAGGCCGATCGCGAGCGCGGCGGACGCGAGCCCGCCGGCGAGCGGCGGCAGGCCGAGCAGCGCCTCGAGGCCGAGGCCCGCGCCCGCGACGTTGCCGACGTTGAAGACGAGGCCGCCGAGCACGACGAGCGCCGCGAGCGCGTGACCCGCGCCGGGCAGCACGCGGTTGCCGAGCTCCGGCGCGCGCAGGCCCGACACGCCGATCACCCGCCAGACGTTCGACTGCAGCGCCACGTCGATCAGGATCGAGGCGACGATCGCGAACGCGAAGGCCGCGCCGAGCTGCGCGGTGAACGCGGTGGTCTGGGTGATGAAGCCGGGGCCGATGGCGCTGGTCGCCATCAGGAAGATCGCGCCGGCCATGCCGCCGGCGACGCCGGCTTTCGGCGTGCCGCCGGCACTGCCGTCCGTGCCGCCCCGGACGTCGGCCTTCCGCGTCGTGCCCACCCCGCTCCCCGCGTGGCGCATCCCGGACGCGAGCCTAGCGCGGCGCGCGAGGTTGCGCGCGACCGCGGCGGTGGCGAAGAATCGCGGGCCCTCGCACCGGAGCCCCGTCGCCGTGACTGCCTCCTCGTCGCCCGACCGACGCCTGCCGCGCTGGCTGCCGTGGCTCGCGGGCCTCTGCGCCGCCGGCGTGATCGCGGCCACGTTCTGGGCCACGAAGCCGAGCCGCACGCCGGCGCAGGCGCGCGTCGAGTCCGTCGCCGTCGCGGCCTTCGTGCCCGCGCCCGGCGCCGACGCCGCGACGGTGGCGTTCGCGAACGGCCTCGCGCCGCAGGTGCGCGACCTGCTGGCGCGCACGCCGGGGCTCGAGGTGCCCGCGGATGCCGCGCTCGCCGAGAAGCGCGTCGAGGGCGCCGTCGAGCGCGCCGGGGAGCGCTGGCGCGTGCGCGTGCGGATCGTCGACGGGCAGGGCCGCGAGGTGCGTTCGCGGACGCGCGAGTGGCCGGCGGCGCGCGAGTCGGAGCTGGCCTTCGCGCTGGCGCGCGACGTCACCGCGGCGCTGCAGCTGCCGCCGCCGAAGGTCGAGCACGTGGTGCGCTGAGGCCGGCGGCGCGCGCGGCCCGCGAGGCCGCCGACCTGCGTGCACCCGCGAGGCGCCTGCGCCTATCGACCCGGGCGCCGCGCGGTCGAGTCCGATGCCTGCACCGCCTCCGCGACGCTCCGCCACGCCGCGAGCTTGCGCGCGAAGTCCGTGCCCGCGTTCGCGGGACTCGTGGACGGCAGCGCTACGTGCGGCAGGTCGCGCCACGGCGCGGGGAGCGACGGCAGCACCAGCCGCCGGTAGAGCTCCGCCGATTTCGCACCGTTGAAGCAGACGCGTGCGATGCGCCGGTGGGTCGCGTAGAAGCCCGCGAAGTCGTTCGGCTGCACCGTGTCGAGCCGGATCTCGCTGTCGAGGCTGCCGGGCCGGTGCGCTGCCGCGCAGGTGTCCCACAGCGCGACGCCGCGGCGGGCGAGTTCGTGCGTGCGCTTCGCGTACGGTGCGTCGAACGGGATCCCGAACAGCGCCTCGACGATCCGCCAGAACGCGTTGCGCGGCTGCGCGTAGTACTGCCGGTACTCGAGGGACATGCGCCCGGGCAGCGAGCCGAGCACGAGCACGCGCGCGTCGCGGCGCGCGATCGGCGGGAAGCCGACGGAGATCTCGGGCGGAGCGAGCGGTGCCCGACTCACTCGACGTTCTGCACCTGCTCGCGCATCTGCTCGACGAGCACCTTGATCGCCACCGCCACGCGCGTCGTGTCCGCGTCCTGGCTCTTCGACGACAGCGTGTTCGCTTCCCGGTTGAACTCCTGCATCAGGAAGTCGAGCCTGCGCCCCGCGGGTTCGCCGGAGCGCATCGCGGTGCGCGCCTCGGTGCAGTGGCTCTTCAGCCGGTCGAGCTCCTCGTCCACGTCCATGCGCGTCAGCGCCATCGCGAGTTCCTGCTCGAGCCGCTCGCGGTTCACGTCCACCGCGAGCTGCGCGAGCCGCTCCTCGAGCTTCGCGCGGATGCGCGCGTGCACCTCGGGCAGGCGGGTCGCGACGAGCGCGACCTGTTCCTCGACCTGGCGGCATCGCGTCTCGAGCATCTCCGCGATGCGCGCACCCTCGGCTGCGCGGCTCTCGCCCAGCACGCCGAGCGCCTCGGCGAGCAGCGTGCGCGCCGCTTCCTGCAGCGGCGTGGCGTCGCGTTCCGGTTCCTTCAGCACGCCCGGCCAGCGCAGCAGGTCCAGCGCGCTCGGTGGTGCGAGCGCGCCGAGGTGCGGGACGACGCGGGCGCTCGCGGCGCTCGCGGCGGCGGTCAGCTGGTCCAGCGCCGCGACGTTCACCTCGAGCGAGCCGCCCGCGGCCTGCGTCGAGCGCAGGTAGAGCCCCGCGTCCACCTTGCCGCGGCGCACCGCCGCGCCGACGGCGGTGCGGAACTCGGACTCGAGCGCGCGGAGATCCTCGGGCAGCCGCAGGCTGACCTCGAGGTAACGGTGGTTCACGGTCCGCAGCTCCCAGGCGAGCGTCCCGAAGGCGCCGGCGACCTCCCGGCGCGCGAACCCTGTCATGCTGCGGATCATAT
>Ga0315900_10005529_pt1 | contig 17322 bp, 26 predicted proteins | sample LakEriMetagenome_FD_203521 | JGI IMG/M metagenome (GOLD analysis project Ga0315900, IMG submission 203521) | Freshwater fungal communities from buoy surface, Lake Erie, Ohio, United States - Buoy 12 MA114 | ecosystem: Environmental > Aquatic > Freshwater > Lake > Lake biofilm | place: USA: Lake... | reverse complement strand
TGAACATAAATTGGTTTACAGTGCTTCGTAATCTTCCTTACCAACACCACACTCTGGGCAAAGGAAATCAGCAGGTAGATCTTCCCACTTACCTTCTAATTCTTCGTCATGTACATGACCACAAACAACGCAAACGTAATCCATTATAAACTCTCCAGTACTTGTGTATAGGCTTCAGCATGACGTTTCTCAACTTTAGCCAGTGCAGCAAAACGCTTTTCTGCTTTAGCGAGAACTTCTTGGAACTGCTTTGCGTGCTCCAAAGATTCACGACCTTGTTCATTAAATTCTTTTACAGCTTCAATGTTTTGTTCAGCTTTGGCACGTTGAACGAACCCAGGATACATTTCTGTATATTCATAGGTCTCTCCTTCAATTGCCATTTCCAAACACTTGCGTGTATCTGGTTTACCAATGAGTAATTCAAGATGACCCCAAGCATGTAGGATCTCTTGATCAGCAGTGTGTTCGAAGTGCTGTGCAACTTCTTCGAATCCTTCTGCACGTGCCAACTTGGCAAAGTATCGATACTTGATATGCGCCATTGACTCACCAGCCAAAGCACTCTCAAGATTTTGAATAGTTAAAGACATGTTATCTCCATATTGAAAAAGTGGAGCGGGTAGGGAGAATCGAACTCCACTCAGCGCAGCTTGGAAGGCTGGCGTCCCACCTTAGGCTTACCCGCATAATTTTATTTATACCATATTGAAGCACACTTAACAGCACCGTTGGAGTCTGTGTGCCAGCATAGACCTTTTTCCAGATATAGTAAGCAGTGTGCGCAATACTTACTACTGTCTATTCTACTCTAGTGCACTTCAATATGGTGACTGATGTTTTAGGTACATCAGTCAAAACCTGAGAACTAGACCGTACTTTCGCAGAGGGTCTAGCCATGTTACGCTAAGTCGTATCTTGGTACCATAAGTGCCTTTAGCATTATGGATTCTGGAGTGAACTTTTCAGTATCACCACCAAGCACTGCAACCATGATGGCTGGAGAGAATCCAGATACCAGTGCTACGCCACGAGTGTCGTACTTAACTGGCACGTTGTCTGCTGCGTTCAAATTCCAGAACACGATCTTTGGGATCTCGTATCCTGCATCTGTAAACTTACGTGCAATCATCTTCATTGCGGAGTCGTCAAACTTTGCGCATTGGTCAAATTGCATGTCAGACATGATCAACAGCATCTCTGGCATTTCTTCTTGTGGAACATTACCTTCTTTGGCAGTCTTCAGGATTTTCTCCATCGCCTTAACCAAGTTGGTGTTCATTCCCCAGTTAGATTCAGACATTTGCTTGATCTTATCTACAATGTTACCCTTCAAGTGCAACAGTTCTGGTGAGCCAGAGAAAGTCAGGAATGTATCCTTGAACTTACCCTTGTTCTTGTCAGCCATGTACAATCCCAGAGAGACTGCAACGTCCAAACATGTAGTTTGAGACTTAGAGGCATGACCACCAGCTGGACAAGTCATGGAGCCTGAAACGTCAACCAATGGCAACACGTTAGCATCACCAATGAAGTTTTCCAGTGCATCCCATTGAGCTTGCAATGCACCCAATTCAGAGGCATTGTAGTTGCTACGGTATGAACCGATGGCACCCTTCAATACATCGTATGGGAATACTGCACCAGCGTTGATCTTCACGTTCATAGTGCGATCCTTTGGATCCTTGATCAACTCAGCTACGTACTTTGCGTACTCTGGAGTGTTACGGAAGAATGCCTTCTTGTAACGAGCAGCTGCCACAGATGGAACGTGAGAGAAGTTGATTTCATCCCAGTTCTTTGCACACATCTCTTGTTCAACAACCTTAGTCATTTCAACCAAGGACTTACGGTAGAACTTTGGAGACATGCCGAAAAACTTACGGATTTCAACAGCTACATCACCCTTACGTGGAGTCCACTTTGCAGCCAGACCATTCTTTGCACGCAATGCGTCACCAAGCATGGTATAGGCTTGAGTCTTTAGTGCTTCAGTCTTGAAGACAAACAAGTCATCCCAACGACCCAACTCTGGGACTTTTGGCAACAGCTTTGCTGCCAACTCTGGACGGTAAGATTCCAAGTGCACCATGATTTGACGGAACAATTCACGTTCACCTGCACCACCACGTGCGTCACGCAGCCATAGAGCCAGACGCATTGCTACGTCTTCGTTCTCTACTAGAGCGGCAGTGAATTCTTTGGTGATGTTCTTACCACGTGATGCGCCAGCTTTGAAGAACAAGTCAACGCAAGCTGATGCTGTGGATTTACGAGCAACCATGCCATTCGCAGTGCGGGCAGATTGATTTTGGACAGCGGATACAAATGTGTTCATATATTTCTTTCAAGTAACAGGAGAGGATTCTCCTAAAAATAACAGGCTAGTTTCCTTCTTCTTTGTTTTTCATGAGGAACTCGAAGACTCATTATACGATGAGGGAAGGGCGAACCCTAACGTGTCCATCGTAAGTTCAGGTGCGACTTTCATCGCCTGTTTTGGGTTGCTGAACCTAACCTAACGAACTTTTATTATACCTTAAATACGAATAAAAGTCAACATAAAACAACGGGATGATCGTTCTGTAATTTTCTGTTTACTCTAACAGGTGCGCAATTGAACCGCACAAACCCCAATGGACTACCATCATCTTTTCTGTCTTTCCAGAGTCGCTATTTTATTCAGCTTCGTTGCTTATCCTACGAAAATACACCTTACGGTGGTCCCTCCATTGTAGGCAGTTAGCTTTAGTAAGTTTCGTTTTAAACTTGCTGGAGTCATCCCAAACTAAAAACTATTATACATCAAAAATGTTTGCAAGTCAACAATTTATGCTGCTTTTTGCATACTCATGATATGTTTTAATCTATCAGCGCAGTAAGATGCAGCGAATGCGTTTGGCTTAACCATTGGCACCACGTTACACATACCACGAATGTAACCAGTTGCTTCGTTGATAACACAAGAGCTACCATGCATTTCATTTGGGTTAATGTCCAAGTGAACTTCAACAATTCTATCTTCTAGAACGTCATGTAACTTTTGATACAACTCTGCAATCTTGTATACTTCATTCATCAAACGCATACGTGGGCGAGACTTCTTTTGATCCCAGTCACGTTCACGTTGCACTTCACCGAAAATCTTACAACCGTGTTTACCATCAATGTGAACAACAATTGCAAGTGTGTAATCTGCGTACCAATCATTTCCAATATTAAATCGTTCAGAGTCTCCACCAATGTAGATCTTTGTCTCTGGACTTTGGCTTTCGATGAATGCTTTAACTTCATCAATATCGATTTTACGCATAATAACCTCACTAGCGTTGTTGAAAAACCTTGGAGCGGGCAACGGGAATCGAACCCGTAACTTAACTTTGGCAAAGTCATGTGTTACCACTAGCACCATGCCCGCATAAATACAAACATACTTGGAGTTTTATATGTATTTAGAAGAAAAAATTAAAAAAATATGTGATATAGATATCAATCGTGAAGAATATAGACAATTTGACCAAGCAGCTAAAGAAGTTGATTGGAGAAATTCTAAGTCAGGAGTTCCTTCTTATACATTTCTAACATATGCTCAGGGCATAACATTTCCACTTCCAAATTACATAATAAATTCATTTCCAAAAGCTGATAGGTGGACTTGGACAGAAGCCCAAAAGAAAAACACACAGCTGTTAAATCTTTTATCTAAAACTGAACCAATGTATGCATACATTGAAGAACTACTTCCAGGGTATAAAGTCATAAAGGGTGAAATTATGACAACGATACCAGAATTTAGTGTTCCACCAATAATACAGTTGGCACGTGTTCATATAGATGCTAAAATTATGCATTCAAAATGCAGAAGAATTCACATCTCTATACAAAATAACCAAAACTCTTTTCTAATCATAGAAAATGTTCCATACCACATACCAGTAGGAACAATTTACGAATTTAATAACAAAATACCCCACTGGGGTACAAACATTGGCGACAAGTTAAGAATATCTTTTGTAGTTGATCTTTTACGACCAGAAGAGTGGGAATCTATGAGCGAGAATGACAAAATATCATTCTATGAAAGAGATACCACCAGAACTGATGAAGAAAAAATACTTCTAAAGAAATCTAAAATAGCATTGATGACACAATAATTGGCATCCCCCGAGGGACTCGAACCCCCACTTACGGTTTTGGAGACCGCAGTGCTGCCATTACACCAGAGAGATATTATTTCTTCGTCAAACAATCTTCAGTACTAAGAACGTCTTGGTATTCATTCTTATCAGTACCTGTATTGTCTTCTTTTAAGTCGCGTTGAAAGATTGCATCCCAACGTTTCTCATATTCATCCTGACTTATACTAAATGGTCTAGCGGATGAACCTTTACCACCGTCATTCTTCATTGACATTTAGTTGTCCTCGTATAACTTATCTTGATTTGTTTTAATGAAATTAAAGAGTCTGTTTCTACGACAGTAGTTACAGCTTCCATGATGGCGACAGCTAGATGCAGAATACTGCACAGTACCATCTTTAACTTTTTTATCAGACTTTCTTTTAGTACGAATAGTTCTAGCCATAAAGATTCCTAAAATTTGGTGCTGATGGCGAGATTCGAACTCACGACCTCTTCCTTACCAAGGAAGTACACTACCACTGTGTTACATCAGCTTTCTAATACTGCAACAATGTCCTCTTGTTTGATAATGACTCGCTGAGCATCACCAACTTTGACAACTGCTGCTTTACTCCACATCAAATATACAACATCACCAACCTTTACCTCAGTAACATCTGGACCAATTGCCAAGACAGTTCCTGATTTAGATTCACCCATTCCAGCAGCACCCTGAATAACAATACCACTCTCGGTAGTATTCTCTCTAGAATTCTCAGCCACTAAAACTTTATCATGCAAAGGTTGTACGTTCATATTATCTTTCTTAAAAATTGGCTCCAGTGGCAGGGATCGAACCTACGACCAATTGATTAACAGTCAACTGCACTACCGCTGTGCTACACTGGAATAAACTATGGTGCGGGTGAGAGGACTCGAACCTCCAGGATCTTGCTTCTAAGGCAAGCACGTCTACCAAATTGCGTCACACCCGCTTTTTATCTCTATTGTTTACTTGGTCCGAGTGGTGGGATTCGAACTCACGACCCTCTGCTCCCAAAGCAGATGCGCTAACCAGACTGCGCTACACTCGGATAAAACTTGGTGGTGATGGTTGGATTTGAACCAACGACCATCTCCGTATGAAGGAGGTGCACTACCACTGTGCTACATCACCATATTGAAGCATACTTTGTATCTTAGAAGTGTTCAGTAAAAGTCTCTCTACCGTCTTTCTCCCCAAATAGTTAGACCGCGAATCTAACCCAACCTAAAATATGCTTCAATATGGTGCTCTCATACAGAATCGAACTGTATTCTCAGGCTTACAAGACCCGTGCATCGCCAGCAATGCTTTAAGAGCTAAAAATAACAGGTTAACACTAGTTTAATGACCTAGCAGTCTCCAGTTTAATTGCTGAACTTAACCTAAAAATGGATGCGGGAGACAGATTCGAACTGCCGATGCTGCGAGCTTATGAGACTGCAGTGGTGACCACCCTTCCCGCTTAATCTTACTATATATGGTACCTTGTGACGGGATCGAACCGCCGACCTTCTCCGTGTAAAGGAGACACTCTACCGCTGAGTTAACAAGGCATAAAACAACAGGATTCGCTTTTTTTCTGATATAAGTAGAAATTTTAAATTTGCTGAATGAATCCTAAAACTGGCGGCTCCAAGGGGTAACGATCCCCTTCTTCATGCGTGACAGGCATGCGTGCGTCCATGAACACTTTGAAGCCAAATTTGGTGGAGGTGATAGGGATCGAACCTATTAGCTCCGAAGAGCGGGGGATTTACAGTCCCTTGCCATACCATTACGGCGGCACCTCCAAATTCTTATACAACTGACAACTCATTCGTTGCGCCTCGCTCATTCGCAACCATTTCGCCCTGTATACGTTAGGGTTAGAGGTACGTAGTGATAGATGATACTTGCTAGTGACCATGTTGTCGGACTCGAACCGTTAGCTCATAGAGTTTTCGAGGCTCTACTTTCTCACCATCTACAACGAATTGTCATGTGTATAAAAACTGGTACTGCGTACGAGAGTCGAACTCGTCTTCTCAGGTTGAAAACCTGATGTCCTAACCGATAGACGAACGCAGTATAGTGGTAGCTTTTTGTGTCAGGAAAAGCTACCGAACCTTTTCTAATGCCCCATGCTTCCGACTTTACGTAAAGACTCAGAGAGGACTTCAGAACTCTTATTATACATCAACTACCATTAAAAGTCAACAACTATCTTGGAGTGCGCAACAGGATTCGAACCTGCATGATACGGATTTGCAATCCGCTCCCTAGCCTTTCGGGTCATGCGCACATATCTCTGGTGGGCTCAGAGGGACTCGAACCCTCAACCAACGGATTATGAGTCCGCTGCTCTAACCATTGAGCTACAAGCCCAAACTCTGGTGCGGCATGAGGGAATCGAACCCCCATTCTGGCTTTAGAAGAACCATGTCCTATCCGTTGAACGAATGCCGCATAACTTTGGTACGAGAGACGGGACTCGAACCCGTAAGCCTTGCGGCGGCAGATTTTAAGTCTGCTGTGTATACCATTCCACCACTCTCGCATTCACAACCTTTATTATACCTTAACAATGAATTAAAGTCAACACTTATCTATGGTGCCCAAGATCGGATTCGAACCGATACGATTCTCCTTTTGAGAGAGACGCCTCATACCAATTGGGCTACTTGGGCTAAATAATTATTTCAATGGAGCTACCAATCATGGAATTACTAGACATTCTCTATACCCCTCTCGACACTAAAGACGTTCCTGTTGTTGATTCAAATGACATCTTAGCATGGTTGGCAGAAAACCAAAATCAGGCTGTACGACTTAGAAGGGATTCTAGTCAAGTAGCAAGCCCATCATTATATCCATGGAACATATCATATGCCAAAACATTAGGAGTTTGGAAAACAGACTTCAAAGAAAGATTTCCAGAACTTGCTGATTACTTTAGCAGTGCATTCGGTGTAGAAGAAAACGATATAAAAGACATCGTGTTTCTGCCAACAAAAAATGAATTCGAAGGTACAGGATTTTGGCATTCTGATCCAGACGAACTTGGTTTAAGAATTTATTTGGAAAATGATGATTTCGAAAAAGATTTTCTTTTAATGAGACCAACAATTAAAAAATATAATTCCAGAGAACAGGTAGGATACATTCCAGAAAATGGTATAGATCCAAAAAGATTCAAAGAAGAAACCTACGTAGCTAAATTACTAAAACCAAGACAAGCATTTTTTATCAACAACATTCGTGCGATTCATGCTGCAAAGATTAGTAAAATTGGCAAAAAAAGAATAGCTATAATTGTTATCCTTAAAAAGAATAGCATAAGTGAAATCCCACCGCAAGTTAAATCTCTAATAGAGAATTCATACGAAAAATATAAAGACTTAGCAATTGCTAGATCTGATTAACTTGGTACCTCGACCGAGAATCGAACTCGGATGAACCAATTATCTGTTGCTTACGGGATATAAATCCGCCGTTTTACCGTTAAACTACCGAGGTATGGTGGGTCGTAGAGGTATCGATCCTCTGTCTCTGCCATGTCAAAGCAACGTTCTACCTTTGAACTAACAACCCATATTGGCGGAGAGTGTGGGAGTCGAACCCACTCACCCATTTCTGGATGACAGATTAGCAATCTGCTGCATTACCGTCCTGCCCACTCTCCTAATATCACATCGTTGGTCCATTGCCATTGCGAAAACCAACCTCACCACCTTCTTCCTTGATGCGCTTTAACACATCTTCGAATAAGATAGGACGAAAGTCTGTTTGCTCAACGCAGACACAGTGGTATCGAGTATCAATCTCACCATCACCACACATCACACGATTTGCATGAGTATGACCATGAATGTTAGTACCGAACCTACCTAACGATTCAGGATGTAATGGTATATGACTTAAAATCAAACCATTCATCACATGATAAGCACGTAACTCTCTAAAGTGTACACGATATTCGTCGTCTCTAAAGATGTCATGGTTACCACGAATTAAAACCTTGTCGCCGTTTAACCGATGCATGATTGACATTGCCTTGCGGTTGATAACTACATCGCCTAAGTGATAAACCTTATCAGTTGGCTTTACAGTTTCGTTCCACATCTTTACCATGGCTTCATCCATTTCTTCGGCTGAATCCCAAGGTCGTAACTTTGTCACACCATCGTTGCGAGTAAACTTGCATACGCCCATGTGACCAAAGTGCGTATCGCTAACTAAAAATACACTTGGCATATACATCTCCTATAAAATTGGCGGAAGTAGTAGGATTTGAACCCACGTGCCCCTTTCAGAGCCCACTGTTTTCTAGACAGGTGCCTTAAGCCACTCAGCCATACTTCCATATACAACAGGTTAGTTTGATTGCCACCGTGGCACATCACCAGAATTGCCTTTCGGCTGGTTGGTAATGCTGGAATCGAACCAGCTAGTTTTGTTTTTGCAGAACCTAACCTAAAACTTGGTGGACTGTAGCAGAGTCGAACTGCTGACCAAGTAGAGTTTCTACTTGCTGTTAGCCATTTACACAGACACAGCCCATATACTTTATTTTCTTCCTTTTCTCCAACCATGTGGAATCTCGGAAGAACTTTTTATCTTTTTGCAGTCAGAACCATTTGTTATCCAAATAGTACCGAATTGTGAATTTTTATCTCCTGATCCATGACCTTGTAGAGAATTTTTAATTTTATCTATAGTCTCATCACTATGCTGTTTACCTAGAAATCCCTTTGGATGGTCAAACCATTGTTTACCACCGTTAGCAGCAATTAACTCAACATATTTCTCCAGGGCTTTGGAAGCAGAATTTCTTTTAACATCTATGTGCACAGAGTCACTCATCTTTTTCAGATGATCTTTGCTGTGGGTTGGGTTTTCTTTCCAATCGTTTAGATAATCAAAACCACCATATCCACCTAGCTTTAGATTGTATGTGTTTTCTTCAGCAAGAAATTCTTCATTAACAATATCAGCTTCTTTTGCATACATTTCTTCAGCGTTATCATATACAAATAGTATTTCTTTACTGAAGTTTTCAATCCCATACTTTTCCTGCGCATGTTTTAGATATTTTCCAGAACCTGCATAGTTGTCATCAAGACGTTTGGTCTTATGTGTTCCAATATAGAACTTGCCATTGATCTTGTTTGTTATTTTATAAACAGTATAGTACATAGAATCTCCTATTCTATATCTATTTATAAAATTCGAGTTTTGACTAAACTCAAGGGCGGATAGCAGAGGAGTCGAACCCCATCCCATTTCTGAGAACCCAGTTTTCAAGGCTGGTCGCAGGACCAACCCCGCTGCATTACTATCCATATCTTTTGGTGCGCCCTGAGAGAATCGAACTCCCACTCCAACGTTCGTAGCGTTGTGTAATATCCATTTTACTAAAGGCACAATATACAACAGAGTAGTGTTTTTACAGTGGGAATTGAACCCACAAGGTTTGATTAGAAGTCAAATTGCGAACCATTCGCGTGTGTAATTTTTGCTGAACCTACTCTAAAACTGGTACTGCGTACGGGTAACGATCCCGTCTAGTCACCTTGAAAGGGTGATGACCTCACCTGAAGTCGAACGCAGTATAAAATTGGTGGAGACAACGGGATTCGAACCACGTACAAGAACTTTTACAGAGTTAGAGCTTTAGTATTGCGGAAACAATTCTACAGACAGAATTGATTTTTTGCTATGCTATGCTACCATTACATCATGTCTCCAATTTTTGAGTAACGTACTAGACTGGATCGCCCATCACCTAGTCCAGACGGTGTACGTATATGCGAATTAGTACGTTACTCAAAAATGACTGATAATTTATCACATTGTACGCCATCAGTCAAGGCGATATTTGGTGGAGACCGAGGAAATCGAATCCTTCTAGACACCCTCCTTGCAAGGGAGAGCCGTAGCCCACTACTGCCCCCAAATATACAACAGGAATGCTTTTTTGCTTTTTCAAATTACAAGTTTGATGCTTTTATTTGCTGAAACATTCCTAAAACTTTGGTCTCCATGAGTGGATTTGAACCACTAGCCTCTCAGTTCCAAACCGAGCCGTCTACCAGATTGACATTACACAGAGATAAAATTGGCGATGCGTGGGAGGATCGAACTCCCGTCTCTGGATAGACAATCCAGGATAATAACCATTATATGAACGCACCTAAAAACTGGCTCCGTGTGTGAGGATCGAACTCACCTAATCATTGATTAACAGTCAAGTCCTTGCACCATGCTTGGATTTCACGGAATAGAATTCTTGGTTCCTTCAAGAGGTAACGATCCTCTGTCTATCGGTTATCAGCCGATTGCTCTACCTTTGAGCTATGAAGGAATACATTTGGTGCCGATACGTAGAGTTGAACTACGGACACATAGATTTTCAGTCTACTGCTCTACCACCTGAGCTATATCGGCATAAATTCTTGGGGTATAGTATGGAATTCGAATCCATGCTGACGGAATCACAATCCGTAGTGCTAACCGCTGACACTAACTACACCATATAGAAACACACTACCGTGGCTTGTAAGGGTTTTCACCTTCTATTACGTTTTCACAACAACCCCGACTTCAAGTAACCGGAACTTCGTTTAGCGTAATGTGTTTTTATATGGTAGGGGCACAGGGATTCGAACCCTGACCTGGCAGATTAAAAGTCTGCTGTGCTAAACCGTTAACACTATACCCCCATATGGTCCACTCGGTGAGATTCGAACTCACACCTCGATGATTAAGAGTCATGTACGCTACCATTAACGCCACGAGTGGTTGTACGTATTGAATTGATTTTACGTGCCAACTAAGACCATACGGGGGATCTTAGAGACACTAACGTTTACCTGAACGTTTCATGCTACTCTCCTTGTTAATAAACTACCATATTGAATCACACTAAAAGGGATCTAACGCCATACCCTCTACAGGGAGACGCTAAAAGGGATCTAATGCAATTCAATATGGCACCCGAGGTAGGAATCGAACCTACAATAACAGAGTCAAAGTCTGGTGTGTTACCACTACACTACTCGGGAACATAAGACTGACCACCGAAGCAGTCAGTCTTTTAAATTGGTACGCAGATTTTTAAAGATCTAGAGCTAAGTAGACGATGCCACTCAACCAGAAGACTTATTATACATCAAAGAGCATTATAAGTCAACAACTTTCTGAAAGACCCTACATTTCAGTAGGGATAAAACAAAAAACCCTCGGAGCTTTCACTTCGAGGGTTTTGGTAAAGAGACTAAGTTCTCTTACTTCTGCTTACCAAAACCCTTCGTATCCTCAATCGCATAGCCAAATGATGGGCGTGTGCTATTCCATGCAGCTACTATCGGCAGCTGTTTTCTTAAACTGGAATGGCAAGATTGCGATGTCATTGAAAGTGTTTCCTTGTTTGAAGTAAGAATTATCTTACTCTCTATTTAGTATAATTTTAGCGTAGTTTTGATTAAAAGTCAATCTTTTTTTGTTTTTTCTGCAAGTTCTTTGTAGCCACGACCAGTAGGATGAATGCCATCAGCACTCATGTGTTCTTTAGGTCTAGGCAAAATTGTATCACCGTACTCTTTTGCAATGCGTGTTATGGCATCATGAGGAATAGGTTTACGATCTTGTCCAGGATCAATCCAGAATACACGATCTGCCTTTACAGCTTCTCGCATCTTTCGCAGTTCCTGTTCTGTCTTTACACCTTTGTGATCATTGGCACCAAGACTGATGATTAAAGTTCTAGCAGGTTGACTAGATGCTTTGGACAAATAATCTTTGTTCCATTGCCAGCTGTTCCAACCACCACGAGAATAACTCACACATTCTTTACGAGCCATTGACGTTCCAACAGCAATGCTATCACCAATAATCAAACATTCCAACATATCAAACTTTCTCTACCTCAACGTTGCACTTGCCAAGAAAATCTAGACCATCTGTGTTTCGATACGATTCACGATAGTAAACTTTGCTGACACCTGCACCGTAAATTAGCTTAGCGCATTGTATGCATGGAGCATGAGTACAGAATAAACTGGAACCATAGCCTCGCTCACCATCGCGAGCCAGTTTGAGTATAGCATTTGCTTCAGCATGAATAACCTCATCTTTAGTTTTTCCATCATCACCCTCACATTCATTTGTCCATCCAGCTGGCATACCATTGTAACCAATAGAAACAATTCTGTTTTCTTGTACAATGACAGCACCAACTTGTAGTCGCTTTGCACTTGACAGTTGAGCAAAACGCTCAGCCGTGTCCATGAAAGCATCAACCCATTTTTGTTTCACAAAAGTATCCAAAGAATAAAACCTATTATACCACACCACTCAATTAAAGTAAAGTCCTTTTGAACCCATACAAGAAAATTGTGTAACTTGTACTTGAGTGGCATAGAATTTACCGATTCACGTAGTAGCAAGTAGTGAATTCGCGAAGCTGACCAAACTGATCATGCATGAACTTTACTTCACAAGTTTGCTGTGGAGTTGGCTGTGGCATATAGATCACTTGAGGTTGCTGAACAATCACAGGACGATTTTGGTTCATGATTTGTCCAATCACGTAACTACCAATCACAGCACCAAGGATTACATTTCCAGTATTGGAATGACCGTGGTGACCATGATGATGACCATGTTGAGCCATAGCAGTACTAAAACCAACAGCAGCAATCAAACCAACTAGAATCTTTTTCATTTCGTTTTCCTTTTCAACCTTCTTACATATATTATACCCCAAGAACGAATTAAAGTAAACACCTTATTAATGACCCCACTAGGTGTAGGGTTATTCTGTAGCCTTACGAGGTCTCGGCTCCAGTCGGAGCCTGTTCGTTTTTTACTTTAGTTTCCTTTTTTGCAGTAGAGGGTGGAGAGGCAGGAATAAACCCTGCATCATACACTGCCTTGTGCGTAATCTTAGGATACATCTTAGAAAGGGTTTGTGCCTTGACTGCAAGCAATAATTTAGCTTCTGAAGGATGAACGTTCTCTAATAGCTGAATAAACAAAGTTTCACGTCTAATTGGTGTCAAGTCTTTTCTGCAGAATACATAGAACTTTTTAAGTTCTTGGTAGATGTTTGCAGGACTCATTCCAATTGGTGCAGCATCTGGTTTGTATGGTGGGTCACCTTCTGGAAGAATAAACTTCTTTGCAGGGTCAAAAGCATATTCAAACAAGATACGTAATGCAGCACTATCTCTATACGCCACTAACTTCTTTGGTTCCTCATTGATCTCAGTCAAAATCTCAGTGATATATTTCGTCATTCAAAAATCCTCTAGTTCATCAAGTAACAATCGACATTTCTTGGCAATCAAATAGTTCATGATGCTCATCTTGTCGCCCTTTGGTTTGTTATTTATGTATGCTTCAACGATCTCTTTCTCTACATCTTCAGGGATGTGTTTGAAGTCAACCAGCACAGAGTTGCGATGCCAATTGCGTCGTTCTGTATCATTGCGACATGCATCGAAACCCTTTTCGAAAAACTCATCAAGACGTTTCTGAGACATAGGTTTCTGGCGAACACCTTGCACAAATACATCGTCAGGACTAAGAATGTTTGGAATACCATCACCAGCGTCACCTTTAACGATGTGCTGAATCTTGTAGTTCTCGATTTCTTTGGCAGTGGCACTGATGTATTTCTTAATCATAGGTGACCATTGCTTGACTTCTCCAAGAAGCTGCAGCTGTTTGAAGTCACCATCAGAAGAAAGAATCAATACTTTCTGTGGCTCTTCCATCAACCCTTGCTGGATCAGTTCGTTACTTTGCACCCACTTGGTTAGAGTTGCAATAACGTCATCAGCTTCTGCACGATCAACGTGCACAACACGGTACGGAAAGTGCTCTGCAATCTCTTGCCGCATCTCAGACAAGGTATCAAAGATCAACTTCCAATCAAGATCCGATGCGTCACGATTCTTCTTACGACTAGCTTTGTAGTGCTCAAAGAATTCTTTACGCCAGTACTTGCGTCCATCGCAACAGATAACAACGTTGCCAAATTCACGACCATACTTTTTCTTGTATGATTTGATAGTAGAAAGTGTTACGTGACGAATCAAGTTCTTAACTTCTTCTGGATTACCTTTCAACTCTCGTTGGAAAGTAAGGATGGAAGCCAAAGATACTTGGCTGTAGTCAATCAAAATCATAGAATCTTTCCAATACCGAAATAAATTAAATCATCAAGTTCACGTTGATAATCCTTGTTTGTTCTGCGCTTGATCCAAATTTTCTCAAGGATCTCGCGCATCTGGTCACCATCAACGAATCTACTATTCATATCAAGCCCACGACTCTCCAACTCATCTAGCAGTTGGTCGTCATCAAATTCATCCAGATCAATGTCTACATCAACCTCAGTTGTAATTGTTCGGTAGACCATATTACTCTCCGTACTGCTTCAATACAATGCTAATGGCATCAATGACTTTGATGTTATTGACAACATCTTCGTCATGCAACCAGTACCCACCAGGATTGTTCTCTGTCTTGGGATTTGCACGCCACTTGTCGAGTTCTGTTTGAAGATTGTCACGATAATCTTTCAAGTTAAGAACAGTGATTTTATCTGCAGTTTCGTAATCAATTGCAAGTTTCTTAGCCATCAAAATGCTCCAAGGATAATAGTTTCTTCGTTAATGCGACCATTTGGTACAGCAGGTTTAGTTGTCAACTTCTTAAGTGCGCCATTCAGTGCACGTTTACCCATGGCAAGACCTTTGAAGAATTCTTCAGGCTTACGCAAGGTCATCATCTTAGATTCTTTAACATCGAATCCCAGAATCGTAGTACCCTTTACACTAAGAGTGCCACCAACTGCCTTGTACACACCAACACGACGGTACTTGGTATTGTAGAACCAAACTTCATCAGAGCCAATGATAGTCTCAGGCTTGACAGACTTGAGAGAAAACTCAGCGTAGTCTTTCAAATACTTCATACGTGCAGTCAACTTGGTAGGAGACTGTGGCTTACGTTTGCGAGGAGCACGACCTGCCTTGGCATGTTGCACTTGTTGCAAGCAGTCATCACGCAACGTTTCTACAAAGATGACAAACTTCTTAAGTTCTCGCTTGGTTAGATGCGAGTAACCTTCTACCAGCTGTTTGTCTGTGCCTTCTAGGGTTTCATTCAGTTCGTCAATCAGCTTGCCATAAGACTCACCAATACGTTTAGCCACAGGTGCAGAAACTGCATTGGCTAGCAAGTAGTTCTTGGCAGAGAATTCGCTTTGCTTGTTGATAACAAAGTCATCAATGGCACCATCAAACTCAGCTGCGTGTTTCCTAGCAACTTCTTCGATGCGATCTTGCACTGATACAACAGGCTTGGCTTCAACTACTTTAGTGACTACGTTCTTGCGCTTCTTGTACTTGTTGGAGAGTTCTGAGATGATTGTTACCATCTTTTCTTGCTCACGTTCAGCAAGGTGCTGCTCACGAGAAGTTAGGCGGCACATGAATGCCAGTGAACGCAACTCGAAATCAGTTGCAGAGTTGAGAGCAATTACAGCATCTTTCTGACCTGTCTTTGCTAGGTAAGTGATGACCCACTTGCGACGATCTTTGTCGCTGGCATTTTCGTTGTACCAGTTGAGAGCATGCATGAGATCACGCATGTAGTTCTCATCTTCATAGATGGTGGGTTCATCGGGTGCGAAGGTTTTCGCAGCGATACGGTGGGCTTTTTCACGACGTTTTGCAGTATTATCCATAGGTTTGTACCTCAATTTATAATATATTATACCGCAGGTGCGAATAAAAGTCAACACCGTGTGCGAATGCCCCTACTAGCTGTAGGGGATTACTTTCGTTTACTTTTTCAGTGTAACGTTGGCACGCAAGAAGCCACCAAGCAGGATAATAGCTGCCCATGTTTCGATGGAATATCCAATTGCCAAGATAGGGAACAGGGTATTGAGTGCCCAAATTGTAATAAATGGTCCAAGGATGACCATAGCAATAATCAATAGCACTAATCCCAAAATTTTAATCGAGTCCATATTAAATTCCAATAGTAAATTGTTTCACAGAGTCCCAGCGGAATGAGCGCCACTCTTGTTTTTCAAGATCGAAAACTCGGAGTGCGGATCCAGCAGAATTGGTATCTTCTTCTGATTCGGTCTTGGGTTGTTTGTCGCTTGGGATACTTCCTGGGAAGAGAGTGCATTGCATTTGCCTTTGCGTCCCGTCTTTTTTTGTAAAGACGACAGTGCACCCTTCTGGAGCAGTACGCAAATTTTGGATCGCCCAAGGTTTGAGTTCATTGAATCTCTCATCGTTAGTTAGAAGTCTGTTGGTCATAATTATCTTTCAAGTGATTTACAAGTGGCATAAGCATTTCTTTAAAGTCTGCATTAGAAGGATACATCTTTAGGTCTGATTGTTCTACAATAAAACCTTCGTTATCCAAGACTCTTCGAGAAATAATAAACTCAACTATGCCATACTCCAACTCTCTAATTGTGAATGAAGTAGAAACATCGTTGACAGAATAAACTGAATGGAAGTCAAGGTTGCTCATATAGATCCTTTTTGTGTTTAGGCTTACGTGTGAATGCAATCTTGCTGTCAACTACACGCATACGGTACTTTGGTGTACGCAAGTCCTTAGCAACAAGGTTCTTAGGTTTATTATACTGTGTTTTCATTTTATTGTCAACTAAAAATTCCTGACCATTGTTGTAGTTTGTGATACTTTTCTTGCTTTGCAGTCAAGACAGCAGCTTCACTAACTACCCCATGATCGATAAGAAGATCAATCATACACATGAGATCTCCGATTTCTTCTTCTAAGTGTTCTCGATTGTTTTGACCTTTGTGAGTAGAATCAAAACCAAACCGAAAAACTTTACTAATGGCTTGAACAACTTCAGCGCATTCCTCTTGCGTAATCAGCAAGATTTCTTTATCAACATCACCCATTGCATTTTCCTAAACTTAGTGTATATTTATTACATCATCAACCATCCACATAGCTATTTTATCCCAAAGTCAAATAAAAGTCAAGTAAATGTGAAATGACCCCACTTGCAGCAGGGTCATCTAAGGGTTGGAGAGGGGTTACTTGCTTGTCGCTCTATAGACTCCATCCCAGTCGGGAGGTAAGTCTTTCGTTTTCATTTCCTCACAG
>Ga0315900_10005528_pt1 | contig 17322 bp, 17 predicted proteins | sample LakEriMetagenome_FD_203521 | JGI IMG/M metagenome (GOLD analysis project Ga0315900, IMG submission 203521) | Freshwater fungal communities from buoy surface, Lake Erie, Ohio, United States - Buoy 12 MA114 | ecosystem: Environmental > Aquatic > Freshwater > Lake > Lake biofilm | place: USA: Lake... | reverse complement strand
AATTCGACCTTGCGTTGAAACCGGATAAGTATCGCCGTAACCAACCGTTGCCATTGTTGTAATAGCCCACCACCAGCCGTCACCAACACCTTGGATGTTTGCGCCATCAACTTGTCGTTCAGCTTCGGTAACGGCAAGCCCAGCAACAAACCAGGTTGCAAAGGCAAGCGTTACAACAGAAGTAGTTACTTGCTGACTTCGTGATCCACGATTGCGGCGCGACAAAACAGTAACCGCAGCAAGTGCGCGAATTGCACGAAGCAGGGGAAGGAATGGCAAAGCCACTGCAGCAAGGTCAAGCAGGTTTTTGCGAACAAATAATCGTTTGTTGTCAGCTATGGATAATCGGGCAAAGTAATCTAATGCAAAGAAAACCCAAATAACAAAAAGCGTCCAATTGCAAAGTGAATGTAGCGCAGGGGAGAGATTTGGATTGATGATCGGCCAGGCATAACCAGCCAAGAAGATAACACCCAAAACTTGCAAAAAAGTCGGCGACAATTTAGTCCACCAGTTAATTGCACGCTTCATTTTCTCTCCAGTCATAAACTCATTTGATTCTCAGAATATCCTCATAACAGAGAGTTTTACTGTAAGACAGGTCCGATTAGTCCGTTATGCTTTCCAAATATGTCCGAGCAAACGCAGGGTAAATCAGTCGATTTAGACAACCCAAAGGTCTATTTGATCGCGGCCGTACTTGGTGCGGGCGTAGGGCTCATATCTATTGGTTTTCTGTTCGCAGTTAAGACAGCGAAAGAACTGATCTGGACTACCGAAGTAGAGCGAATCAACCCAGTAGTAGTTCTAAGTATTTGTGTTGTTGGCGGGCTGTTAGTTGGCGTGCTGAATCAATTGGCTGAAAAGTCAAGATCTGAAGTCCACGACCTAACGGAAGCCATCGCTGATATGGAAGAAGTTGAGACCAAGCAAGCGCCACCAGCCCGGTTGATCTTTGGTCGCGCTGGTCTTGGTGTTGTTTCACTTGGATTCGGTGGACCTTTAGGCCCAGAAGCGCCCCTGATTGCACTTGTTGCACAACTAAGTTCTCGGCTGTCACACATATTGCGAGTTACGCAAGCCCGAGTCGTTGAACTCTCAGTTGCTGGCTCCCTTGGTGTGTTGTTCGGTGTGCCATTAGTACTTGCTGGAATCGAAAGTGAAGATAAGGCTAAGAGTCGAAATATCGGTCAAAGGATTGTTGCCAGAGGACCAGAAATCTTGGCAGCCATCTCTTCGCTATTTGTGATTACAAAGTTATTGCCTGAAATCGGTATTCATCAATTCACATCTGCAAATTCTGCCGAAGTAGGATTCGGTATTGATTTGATTTGGGTCGCTGTTATCGCGGTACTTGCAGCATCTCTAGGATTTGCGATTGTTCGCGCAACACCAAAGGCTCGTGAGTTGGTCGTTTCTAAAATTCCTGGCGGTGCGATTCCTGCTGGATTGTTAAGCGGATTGATTCTTGGAGCAAGTGCGGTAGTTACGCCATTAGTACTGTTCTCTGGCCACCATGAGATTCAAGAAATTCTCGATTCACCAATCGGCATCGGCAACCTATTAGTTGTTGTTGCGCTAAAGACACTCGTACTAATTGCATGTCTTGCTGGTGGTTGGTATGGCGGTCAGATTTTCCCACTTGCTTTCATCGGAGCGGGTACTGCGCTATTAGTTGCTGAGTTAGTAAACAGTTCGGCAACTCTTGGTTTAGTGGCTGCTGGGTTTGTTGCAGCCAGCGCAGTTGGAATTCGTCGCCCAGCCTTGGCGCTTTTACTTGGTTTTGTACTATTCCCATCAACTACTTACATACCAATGCTGCTTGCAACTGTGATTGCTGTTGCGATCATTGGGAAGCGATCAGCAGAACTTCCTAGCCACTAAAAGCAAAACAGCCCGCACCATTAAAGATGCGGGCTGTGTGCACTTAATTACTCAGCAGTTCTGAACCAAGCATTTGCCTTGGAAGTGCTAACAATTAGCAACGCAATGACGTTCAATGCAATTGGAACCCAGCCGTAAGGCAGGCGCATGAAGCCAAAGATGATGTTAATTACAGCAAGTGCCTGAATAACGACCTGAGCTGATCGGGAACCGATCAAGATCATCTTGGAGATAGTTACATATATAAGGCCAAGTACGATCGATAGCAGGCCATTTAGCAACAGGTAGAAAGTTGAGATTTCGATAGAAAGTCCACCGGCAGCGCTAAGCACTGTTGGGTTCTCGCCGATAGGCGATAGGACCATTAGGACACCGAATCCCACGTTAAAGATTGCGATAAGCCAAATCAAGGCCGCCAGGAAGGTCACCATACCTGGACGCTTTGCAGCAGTTGTTGAAGTCATTCTTCCTCCGTAGAGAACAACAAAACCAATTCGAAATCTTCGATTTGGCCACTTAAAAGGTAGCAGATTGGAATATTAGATAGCATTCTCGCAACACCAAATAGTGGAGATTGAGTTGGCAAATCTAAAGATTGTTATCGTTGGCGCGGGTATTGCCGGCACAGGGTTAGCCGACGAGTTGACTCAACTTGGACAGCGTGATGTGACTGTTGTCGATCAAGGCCCAATCTGGAAAACCGGTGGCGCCACCTCACATGCGCCAGGTTTGGTAACACGCACCAGTGCTTCAAAGATGATGCATAGGTTTGCCGATTACACAATTACAAAGCTCTTGAGCATGGATGTTGCCGGCGCACCATGTTTCTATCCAGTTGGTTCGATCGAAGTCGCGCTAACACCAGAACGACTCAATTACTTAGTTCGCCGCACTGAATTTGCCGCCTCATGGGGCTTTAGTGCCGAGATGTTGTCGCCAGAAGAATGTGCGAACTTAAATCCATTGTTGGATCCGACCACTTTCATTGGTGGATTCCACACAACTGGCGAAGGAGTTGGAAAGGCCCTTAGGGGAGCGCAAGCTCAAGGCGAACGTGCGCAATCAAATGGCGCAACATTTATCGGCAACACCACGGTTACTGGAATTGAAACTGTCGGATCAAAAGTTACAGGCGTAAGAACTGCCACAGGTGTGATCCCGGCCGACTTAGTTGTAATTGCTGCTGGTGGATGGGGAAGTTCTATCGCCTCCACAGCTGGTGTGACTTTGCCTTTAGTTTCGATGGAACATCAATACGCAGTCACCGAACCAGTTTCTGTGTTAGCAAAAGGTCGCGACGGAGATGCGAGCGTTCCGATTGTTCGAATTTACGAAGCAGGAACTTATGTCCGTGACGAGGGCGATAAAGCGGGAGTAGGTTCCTTTAACCATCGCGCGCTACCCGTTAGTGATTCCGACATGGTCAACAACGCTGCGGCTTTAGAAGACCCTTCCAAGTTGCCATTTACTCAAGTTGATTGGGATCAAGCTTGGGTCGAAACACTCGAAGTGATGCCAGTCTTATCTGGATTGAAATATGAACAGGCTTACAACGGCGTCTTCCCATATTCCGCAGATGGTTTACCGCTAATGGGTCCCGCACCAAGTGTTGATGGCCTCTGGATACTTGAGTGTCTCTGGGCCACACATTCCATTGGCGCGGCACGATCTTTGGCGCAAGCGATTTGTGGCATCGCACCTGACATCGATTTTGCCCCAGCAGATTTAACTCGCTTTGATGATGCCGAACTAGTTCCAGCAGATTTCGCACAGCGCTGTGACAACGCATACATCGATACTTATGCGATTCATCACCCAGCCGAGCCTTCAACTAGCCCACGCGGGGTTCGGATGTCACCGTTTTATGACGAGCAAGAAAAATTAGGTGCTGCTTTCTTTGATACCTCCGCTTGGGAGCGCCCACGATGGTATGAATCAAACTCTGGATTACTTGCTGGAATGAGTGTTCCGGTACGTGATGAGTGGTCTAGTAAATTCTGGTCACCAATCGCCGGCGCTGAACACCTTCGCACTCGTGAAGTTGCTGGCATCTTTGACATGACCTCACTTCGCCGAATTTCTGTTACTGGCCCTGACGCTGGCGCATTCTTGGATCGCGCGGCTGCACGAAATGTTGCACGTGGAGTTGGGTCAGTAACTTACACAATGCTCTTGGATCACAATGGCGGCATTGTTTCGGATGTAACTATCAGCCAACTAGCTGATGATCAATTCCTAGTAGGTGGCAATAGTCCACGGGATGAGGCTTGGCTCAAGTCAATCTCGGTCGGATTCGATGTGCAGATTACAGACATCACCAATGCCACGACATGTGTCGCGGTATGGGGACCAGCGGCCCGAGACATCCTGGCTCCAATCACAGATACTGACTTAACCAATGACACTTTCAAGTACTTCTCAGCCAAAGAAACATCCGTATCTGGAGTTGATGTAACAGCAGTACGAGTTTCTTACGTAGGCGAACTCGGCTGGGAACTAGCTTGCAATGTTTCAGGTGGAAAGAAACTTTGGAACGCTGTCATGGAACAGGCAAGCAAAGTTGGCGCAGTGCCAGCCGGTCGAAGTGCGCTAACTAGTTTGCGCCTGGAAAAGGGCTACCGAGCCTGGGGTAGCGACATGAGTCGGGAAGACACTCCAACGAGCGCCGGCCTGGAGTTTGCCGTGCGCGCAGACGGCGATCACGTTGGCCTGAACGCATCCACTAAACCAGCAACCCGAAGACTGCGAACTTTGCAGTTAACTGAAGTTGATCTAGTCCCAACAGTAAGTCAGCCAGTGTTTATTGGCGATAAAAACGTTGGCTACGTAACTAGTGCTGAGTTTGGTTGGTCGGTTGGTGCGCCTGTTGCGCTTGCCTGGCTACCAATAGATACCAAAGAAGGCGAAACCGTTTCAATTTCATGTGGTGGCCGGAAAGTCAGCGCAGTAGTTATGCCAGATGCAGTATTTGATCCGACAGGTTCGAGAATTCGAGTTTAAGAACTGCCGCTTCGGCGGCGTTCAATTCGACGAGCAGTTGGGCCAGAAGATTTAGCTTTAGCGTTTTCGGCAGTTGTGCCAGCACTTGTTCCCTTAGTGCCCTGAGACTTCTTCTTTTCCAGTGCTGCAAGAAAAGCCGCTTTGGTTGGATCTTCCTCTTTAGGTGAATTAGCCATATCTCTATTCAACCACTCTTCCCCAAAATCCCTCATTCGGAGGCGAGTTGATTTAGGATTCGACTTAAGTCTTCTTTATTGACTGGACCGATGAATTTGGCTGCAACCCGGTGTTGCTTATCCAGAATAATTGTGCCGGGAAGGTAGCTGCCTTGCACTACATCTGCCTTTGCGGCGATGGCCTGGTTTGGATCGCTGATGTGTGGCCAACTGCCTTCTTGGGAACTTAAGAAATCAGCGGCTGCGGCTTTATCGTCGGCTTCATTTAGGCCAAGCAGGTTTACCGCAGGGAACTCATTCTGAATTTCAACAAAGATCGGCCATTCCTCGCGACACGGCGGACACCACGAAGCCCAGGCATTCACAATGACAATGCCTGCCATATCTTCTGTGGTGATAGTGCCGCCATTAAGGCCAGGACCTGATATTTCTATTGGCTCAGTTCGCTGATCAATTGCAATCTCGGTGATCGACGCATTAGGCACCGCGCTTTGCGAAGGTCGATATCCTGCTGGAATCTCAACACCGCAGCCAGTAATTAGCAGTGCTGCTATAAGGCTGGCCGAAAGCTTTTTGATCACACATAGAGGTTAGCGCGATTTATTGACGGGTAGAATTTGAGTATGGATGATTTGCAAAAAGGTAAGAGGCTGGTCTTTCTGCAGTTTGCTTTGATTATTGTGTTGGCCATTTTCCCGGATAGCGCAACTGTCGCGCCGTGGTTAAATATTGCTGGCACCGTACTAATCGCCATCGGACTAGTTCTGTTGTTTACAGGATTTAGGGGACTAGGAAAGTCATTAACGGCCAATCCGGTACCAAATGCTGATGGCGTACTGGTAACAACCGGCGTCTACAGCATCGTGCGACATCCGATTTATTTAGGACTTTTAATAATCACCCTTGGACTTGTGATTTCAAGTGGCGTGTGGGCGCAGATCATTATCTGGGTAGCACTTGCTGTTTTGTTGACTTACAAAATGCGCTGGGAAGAAGTTTTGCTTTCGGCTAAGTACAAAGGCTATGCCGAGTACATGAATAAAGTGCCTGGTTTAGTTCCAGGACTCAAGCCAAGAACTTCTGGACCAAAGAATTCTGGACCAAAGAAGTAGTTACTTAACCCATTCAGTTGAGACAGTGAATCTGTCTACGACTTCGCGAATCGGATCAACACCAATTCCTGGACCCGTTGGCACATCGATGTGACCATCAACTAAAACAAATGGCTCGGTGGTATCGGTTTCAAAGTAGCGAGCGGATGCTGAAGTGTCACCAGGCAAAGTGAAGTTAGGTAGCGCAGCTAGTGCCAAGTTTGCAGCTCTTCCGATACCGGTTTCCAACATGCCACCACACCAAACTGGAATTCCAGCGACTTGGGCAACATTGTGAATCTTTACGGCTTCGATGTAGCCACCAACGCGAGCTGGCTTGATGTTGATAATTGAGGTCGCTCCGATTTCAATTGCATCTCGCGCAACCCCGGCCGAAACAATCGATTCATCGAGGCAAACTGGGGTCGTTATGTACTCAGCTAACCGAGCATGACCCAAGATGTCTTCTTCTTGAATTGGTTGTTCAATTAACAAGAGATTGAATTCATCAAGACGCTTTAGTAGATCAAAATCATCCCGCGTATAAGCGGTATTGGCATCAACCTGAAGTAGTAGGTCAGGACCAAAGGTTTCGCGCACTAGCTTCACTGGTTCGTAATCCCAGCCGGGTTCGATCTTTAGTTTGATTCGCAGGTAGCCATCAGCCAAGTAGCCTTCAACGGTTTTCATTAGCTCAGGCAAGGTGTCCATGATGCCTACTGAAACACCGGCAGGAACTTTTGTCTTAGTTGCACCGAGGTAGGTTGCAAAGGAAGTGCCACTTGCTCGCAATTGGGCATCAAGCACTGCAGTTTCCAATGCCGCTTTCGCCATGCGATGACCTTTAGCCCAATGCAGGGCTGGGGCAATTGCTTCAGCAGTTAACTGATTACCAAGTTTCATGGCTTCGGGGATAAAGAAATCGCGAAGCACTCCGGCGGCGGCCGTGTGGTACTCACTTGAATAATCAGGTAGCGCGTTGGCCGCACACTCAGCCCAGCCTTCGCCGACATCAGTGATCGCGTGCACCCACACAACTTCATGAACTGTTACTGAGCCCTCGGATGTGCGAAAGGCAGACTTCAATGGAACATCAAGACGAATAAGTTCAACAGCTTCGAGTTTCATTTTGTCCCTTTACTTCGGTGGCTCTACTAGTAAGTGAGTTCGATCTTGCATTGCCTTGATGGTCCAACCTTTTGCCATTAAGGGCTCTAAAGTCTCGCGAGTTTGTGCTCGCCAAACTTTTGCTGCCGCAAGATCAGTTCGGCGAAGCGCCTCTATGTCTTCGGGAATCTCAACAGTGATTGCATCTGGCGACACACTTCCATCAGATTTACCTTGCACCAGATCCCAGTAAACGAATAGTCGATCGGAGTCATCGCCAGCGTTTATTTCATCTGTCATAGTGCCGTAGAAATTTGGCAAATACTCAACAGCAGTTGCACCAAGTTTGTCGAAGTTAAAGACACAGTTACGGCGAACCAGGGGATCAAAGGACCAAGTAATTCCGGCTAGACCCTGTTGCTTTGCCCATTTGAATTGATGTTGCTTAAGTTCATAGCCTGCGCCAGGTTGAAATGAACCGGTGACGTGAGAATGCAAGATGTCTTTGTCGTTGAAAACACCACGGAAACCAAAGGATGCAGCCACCATCTCATCGCCGTCATAAGCTGCGCTGCAATATGCACCGACATGAAGTACTGCAATCCCTAAATCAAATGGGACGACTTCAGGTCCGCCAGCCCACACTTTGCATAGAAATGCGCTGACTGCTTCCATTTCTTCAATGCTGGAAACTTGGCTGATGCGAAGCGCGGACATGTCTCTATTCTGCCTGAGGCAATCGATTAGGCTGATACGAACCCAACAAGAAAGCACACGTAATCTAATGTCCAATTGGCCCAATGAACGAAAGTTTGCTGTGGCGATATGGGCACTTGCTACCGGTGGGTATGTGCTGTGGCAAGGCATTCCGTTTGATCGAGCTACCCAGTTCCTGATCATTATTACTGCGGCGCTTGCGTTTTCAATTGGCACTACAACGCGCTCGATCAGGGTATTTGCCGACTGGGTGCCATTTGCGATTTTGTTGTACGGCTATGACTACTCCCGTGGCGCGGCCGATACGTTTGGCTTCAAAGTTCGAGTCGAGGAAATCTACAACATTGAACTGGCTTGGTTTGGTTGGTTATTCGAAGACAAGATCCCAACCGTTTGGTTGCAACAACATCTTTACGATCCAAATCAAATCGCTTGGTGGGAATCTTTAGTTGCACTGGTTTATGTCTCGCACTTCGTGGCACCTTGGGCGATCGTTGGCATCCTGTATGTAAAGAACCGAGAATTGTGGGCGAAGTTTGCCCGTCGTGTCATCACGATTTCATTTGCTGCATTGATCACTTACATTTTGATCCCAGCAGCGCCACCTTGGTATGCCGCGCGTGAAGGCCTTTGTGAACCAGTAGTTCGAATTGCAACCAGAGGCTGGGAGATCATTGGCCTGCCGATTGCCGGTCAGATTATTTCCTTGGGTCAAGGCGTGGTTAACCAAGTCGCTGCCATTCCTTCATTGCACGCAGGTATGGCGGTCACGATCACATTGTTCTTCTGGGCCCGAGTTGGCCTGAAGATGAAAGCGTTCCTGACTTTCTATGTTGCCTTGATGTTCTTTGCCTTGGTATTCGGTGGCGAACACTACATATTTGATGCCATTCTGGGCGCTATCTATGCCGTAGCTGTTGAATATGGCTGCCGAGCTTGGGAGCGTCGAAGCCGGGCTAAAACCCATTAGTTAAGGCAATTTGCGCTAGTTTGCGTCAATTTACTGGGTCTGGTGGTAATTCTGTGACCAGTGGCGTTATTCTCTTGCTAAGTGCTCCTAGGAGTCCTACAACATGTCGGGGAAGGCAATTTGTAGGCAAGCTAGGAGGCAAGAGATGGCGTATACGTCAACAACTCGCGGGGTTGTGTTCATTCACAGCACGCCGCGAGCTTTAACTGCCCATATTGAGTGGGCTTTAGGTGGCCTGTTGGGCACACCAGTAAATCTTGATTGGGTTGAACAGCCCGTTGCTCCTGGAACTGTGCGCAGTGAAATGTCTTGGATTGGCGCCGCTGACCTATCAGCAAAGATTGCTTCAGCGCTTCGTGGCTTTCCAAACTTGCGATTCGAAGTAACTGAAGAGCCAAGTGCTGGCTTTGATGGTCAACGATTTGTATCCACACCATCACTTGGTATTTGGCGAAGCCCAATGGGCGTGTTTGGTGAAAGCTTTATCTCGGATGAAAAACTTCGCACTGCTATCGCGAATGCAACTTCTGCTGGAAATTCTTTGGTGGATGCCGTTGACGAAGTTATGGGTGGCCCATGGGATCGCGAACTAGAACCGTTTAGATATGCCGGTGATGGTGTGCCAGTTAGATGGCTACACCAAGTTAGTTAAAGCGGAATGTTTCCGTGATTACCGCGCGGGAATGAACCATCTGGGTTAGCAGCAGCCTTTAATGCAGCAGCTATTGCAGTACGAGTTTTTGTTGGATCAACAATCTCATCAACTGCGCCAAGTTCAATGCACTTAGGTAATCCACCTGCAGTGATCTTGTGTTCTTCTGCCAATTCAGCTTCGACAGCATCCTTTTGATCTGGCGGAACTTCAGCTAACCGCCTGCGATGCAAGATTCGAATCGCAGCTAGGGGACCCATAACGGCAACTTCGGCGCCTTCCCAAGCCATAACGCGGGTAGCGCCTAATGCCTTGGAGTTCATTGCGATGTATGCGCCGCCGTAAGACTTACGAGTTACACAAGTAATTCGAGGCACAACACATTCTGCGAAAGCGTGAAGTAGTTTTGCGCCACGACGAACAACGCCGTCCCATTCTTGACCAACACCTGGCAAGTAACCAGGTACGTCAACCATGACGATCATTGGAATCCCAAGCGCGTCACACATCCGAACGAAGCGAGCACTCTTCTCTGCAGAAGTGGCATCTAAACAGCCACCAAGTCGAAGTGGGTTGTTAGCCACGATGCCAACGGTGCGACCACCGAAGCGACCAAGAGTTGTGATGATGTTTGGTGCCCAGCGGGGATGTAGTTCAACACCAGTTCCGGCATCAATTACCGAATCAACAATTGGATGAGCGTCGTAAGCGCGGTTGTTTTGCTCCGGCAAAAGTGCGCCCATGTCTACGTCAGTGATCTTTGAAGTATCAAGCAAACCTTGATTTCCTAGTAAGTCAGTAATGTTTCGCGTATCTGCAATTGCGCGCTCTTCGGTATCGCTAACTACGTGAACGACGCCACTGCGACGACCGTGTGGTTCAGGTCCACCCAAACGCAACATGTCTACGTCTTCACCAGTTACCGAGCGAACCACATCAGGACCTGTTACGAAGATGCGGCCTTCAGGACCAAGGATCACGATGTCAGTTAGTGCGGGACCATAAGCGCCACCACCAGCAGCTGGGCCAAGCACCACAGAAACCTGGGGGATCTTGCCAGAAGCGTGGGTCATTACGCGGAAGATGTCACCGAATGGTTTTAGTGCACCAATACCTTCTTGCAAACGAGCGCCACCGGAATGCCAGATGCCAACGATCGGGCACAGTTCTTTCATAGCGATTGCGTAAGCATCAACGATGACTGCACCTTCAGCTGCGCCAAGTGCGCCACCTTGGAAAGAAGGATCATTTGCAAAGGCAACAACGGTTCGGCCATTGATCTTGCCAGTCGCAGATACTGCGCCGATGCCATCAACTTGGCTTGCTACGTAATTGAGTGTGCCTTCATCGAACAAAGCAGTTAGGCGAGCATTCGCCATTAACTTCTTGTCTACGACAGCGGTCATGAGTAGTTCCGGAAAGCCAGAACAATGTCATGTCCACCAAAGCCGAATGAATTACTTAAGGCAGCGATGTCACCACTTGGAAGTTCGCGTGGCTCGCTCATTACAACGTCAACGTCAACACCATCGGCCAAGTTAACAAGGTTGCCAACTGGGGGAACGATGCGATTCTTGATTGCCAAGATGGAGGCAAGTGCAGCAAGTGAACCTGCGCCACCAAGTAAGTGACCAGCCACACCCTTAACGGCGGTTACTGGAGCATGGTCTGTATCTGAACCTAGAACCTTACGAATCGCCTTTGCTTCGGCAACGTCACCTGCTGGAGTACTAGTTGCATGAGCGTTCACGTGGAAGATGTCCTTGGTTGAAAGATCAGCATCGGCAAGCGCGCGGTTCATGGCAAGAATTACGCCACGACCTTCAGGTTCTGGCTGAGCAATGTGATGCGCGTCAGCTGCGATACCTTGACCACCGTAAGTTGCATAGATCTTTGCGCCACGAGCTTTTGCAAACTCTTCAGATTCCAAAACGATGATTGCTGCGCCTTCAGCCATTACAAAACCATCGCGATCGCGATCGAATGGACGAGAAGCTCCTGCAGCATTTTCATGCAAAGTAGACAGTGCTCGCATTGCTGCAAACGCAGCAATTGTTAGCGGGTGAATACAGCCTTCAGTTCCACCACAGATAACTACGTCAGCGCGACCGGTGCGAATCATCTCGGCGCCGTAGCCGATTGCTTCTGCGCCTGAGGCACATGCTGAAACTGGAGTGTGAACGCCAGCCATTGCACCAATCTCAAGCCCGATAACTGCAGCTGGGCCATTAGGCATCAACATTGGAACAGTCATTGGAGATACCCGGGAAGCGCCACGATCGCGCAAAACGTCGTATTGCTCCATAAGTGAAATTGCGCCACCAACACCAGAGCCGACGGCAACGCCTAAGCGAGCCTGCTCGACTTCAGGGGCACCAGCATCAGCCCAAGCTTCACGCGCTGCGATGAGTGCGAGTTGCTGGGAACGATCCATGCGGCGAACTTCGTGTGGCTCCAGAATGCTTTCTGGATCAACTTTGGCAGTTGCTGCAATACGAACTGGCAGTTCTGCAAAGCGGGGATCTTCAAGTAAATGAATTCCAGAGCGGGCAGCTAATAGTGAATCCCAAGTTGAAGCAACATCTCCACCAAGTGGGGTAGTAGCTCCAAGCCCTGTAACGACAACCGTACGGCTCATTGTTGTCGACCTTTCAATTTGAATTAGTACTTACGGATATTTCTCTTAATTAATTAGAACTAGTTTTTATGTGGCGGGCAACACTTAAGCCGCCCGCCAACATCAAAACTATTTATGCCTTGTTAGCAGCGATGTAGTTCACTGCATCAGCAACGGTATTTAGGTTCTTAACTTCAGTGTCTGGGATGGTTACGCCAAACTTGTCTTCGCAAGCCATTACAACTTCAACCATTGACAATGAGTCAACGTCTAGGTCATCAACAAATGACTTTTCCATCTGGACTGATTCAGCTGGGATTCCTGCTACTTCATTTACGATTTCAGCTAGGCCAGCGAGGATGTCCTGGGACATAGTTATCTCCTTTAGTAATTACTTACCGCGTTGTGCGGGTCTTACTTCGAAAATCTTTCGACTTTCGAAACTTATGGGACAAGTGCTACTTGCGCAGCATGTACTAGGCCAGCACCGAAGCCAACCATCAAAACTAAGTCGCCACTTTTTACTTCGCCGTTTTCGCGAAGGCGATCAAGAGCCAATGGCACCGAAGCAGCCGAAGTGTTTCCGGAGTACTGGATGTCGTGGGCGACCACTACGTGATTTGGTAGATCGAGTTGCTTAACTAAAGCTTCAGTAATTCGATTGTTAGCTTGATGTGGCACAAAGGCGGCCAAGTCATTTACGGTAACGCCAGCAGCAGCCATGGCTTGGGCACAAACATCACCCATTTGACCAACAGCCCAGCGGAAAACTTGCTGACCTTGCATGGTTAACACTGAAGGAGTGCCGGCCTTTTCGGCAGTGAAGATATCTGGATCCATGATGATCGCATCGCGCTGCGTGCCATCGGCTCCCCAAATTGTTGGGCCAATACCTTGAGTCTCACTTGGACCAACCACAACAGCGCCCGCGCCATCAGCAAATAGGAACGCGGTGCCACGATCTTCAAAGTTGACGATCTCAGAAAGCTTTTCAGCGCCGATCAACAGAATGTATTTTGCTGAGCCAGAACGAATCATTCCGTCTGCAATACCCAGGCCATAACAAAAGCCAGCGCACGCTGCTGAAGTATCGGTAGCAGCTGCATTGATTGCGCCAATCGCGGCTGCAACTTCAACTGCAGCCGAAGGAGTTTGGTAACGATGCGTAACAGTTGCCACCATTACAAGATCGAGTTGTTCAGCAGTAATTCCAGCATCCGTAATTGCTTTGCGTGCAGCCGCAGTTGCCATGGTCACTACGGTTTCATCAGGTCCACCATGACGACGTTCGATGATTCCGGAGCGCTCTCGGATCCATTCATCATTTGAATCGATGCGTAAGCAGATCTCATCATTTGTTACAACGCGCTCTGGTCGAAACGTGCCCAGACCAAGGATTCCAGCATGCGCAGTTGGGGCTGGAGTATTTAACGTGATCATGAACCAGCCTTTGGATGCAAGCGAAGCAGTGGTTGACCTGGATTTACTGGATCACCATCAGTGACTAACCATTCAACGATGGTTCCGCCATGAGGTGCTTCCACTTCATATTCATCGCGAAGCGTGCGAATAGTTGCAACTTTAGTTTTGCCATCAAGCACAGTGCCTGGTTCTTCGCTTACGTTGAATTCAATGATGCCCTTGAACGGTGCAACCACTAAGCGCCAAGTAGGAGAGTCAGTTACTGCAGTTTCAGTTCCATGACGAGCAACTAAATCAAGAGCAGCAGGCATGTCTTCTGGCGACTTAAGCGAAACGCATTCAACGCCAGGCATCGCGCGCTTAGCAAGACCAACAAGTGTTCCAGCTGGTGGAAGTTCTATTAAGCCGGTTACACCTAGATCAAGCATGGTTTGCATGCAAAGATCCCAACGCACTGGATTACTAACTTGAGTTACCAAACGTTTTAGAACTTCGCGGCCGTCTTGCACAACAGTGCCGTCAGCGTTTGAAAGTAGACGGCTGCGCGCATCGTGAGTTGAAATAGCTTTTGCATGCTGTGCAAGCACGCCCACAGCTGGAGCCATGTGCTTGGTATGGAATGCGCCAGCCACTGAAAGCGGGCGAACTCGCGCGCCGGCTGGAGGATCAGTTTCAAGGGCAGCAAGTTGCTCTAGCGTGCCGGCCGCAACGATTTGTCCTGCGCCATTTTCATTAGCAGCAGTTAGGCCATGCTGAGCAAGCTTTGTAATAACGTCATCGCGATCCCCACCTAGTACTGCAGACATTCCAGTAGGTGTTACCGCTGAAGCAGCAGCCATTGCATTACCGCGTTCGCGAACTAGCACCATGGCTTGTTCAGCAGAAATTACGTGAGCAGCTGCAGCGGCAGTGATTTCGCCAACGCTATGTCCGGCGCCTACTGCAACCTTGGCGAATGCTTCACCTGGATGCGGGAAAAGGCTAAGTAAGGAAACCATGCCAGCGCTAACAATCAGGGGTTGAGCTACAGCGGTGTCGCGGATGGTGTCTTCATCACTTGTGGTGCCATGGGCAATTAGATCTATGCCAGCAACTGTTCCCAGCCACTTCATACGATCTTCGAAATTAGGGAGTTCTAACCACGGGGTTAAAAAGCCGGGGACCTGGGAACCTTGACCTGGGGCAACTACTGCAAGCACTCGTATAGTCTCTCGTATAGGCAACCGCTAAATCTGATGACGATCCACTAAATTCTAGGGCTATTTTTTGTAGGTAACCTACAATTCAGGGCTATTTCGCTCAATCATGAGGGCAATTCGCAGGGTTAAGGCATCAGTTGGCTCAAATGGGTCTAAACCAGTGGCTTCCAGAACTCTACGCAAGCGATACCGGACTGTGTTTACGTGGACGAATAGGGCTCTAGCGCAGCCCTCAATCGTCGGGGCAACCTCTAGGTAGCAGGCCAGAGTTTGCCGCACATCGCCGCTTAGATCTTGTCGCAATTTAGCAACGACTGGGTCAATTGCTGCCGCGTCGCCTGCAATCACTCGCGCCGAGATCATGTCATCGGAGGCAACGAGTCGTGGGCTTGTGGAAACAAAACCTAAGGCTCGAAACCCTGACAAGGCATCAAGAGCTGAACTATGTGCTTCTTGCAAAGTTGAAACAATCGGTCCCGTTACAACTGTGCCAGCACCGAAGTGGCCAACAAATGGCTTGGCAACTATTTCAGGATTATCAGATTCGGAAACGCCACCAATGATTGTGATCATTCGATCGTTATGCACGCCAACCATCACATCTAATTTTGCAGACTTGGCAGTGCGGCGAATTTGTTCCATGTGCACTTCGATTGCAATTTGATTCGACGGAACGGGACCCACAATTGCCAACACATGTTTGTTAACGTCCCAACCTGCCGCAGCAGCTCTGGCAAGCAATGCATCGTCAGAACTTCCAGCCAAAATTGCATCAAGCACTAAATCTTGAAGTCTGGCATCCCAAGCACCGCGGTTCTCGGCTGCGCGGGCATAAAACTCGGCAGCAGCAAATGCAATTTCGCTGGAGTAACGAAGCAGCGATTCGCGCAGGTAAGACTGGCGGTATTCATTCGTGCCAGCAATTTGTTCAACCATCTCTTCAACAACTGCCATTGAAGTTCTAACCAGCTCAACGGTTTGTTGCAGAGTTAATGCACGAGCAAGTTCGCGGGGAGCGCTGGAGAAAATGTCGCCAACATGATCTTTTGATTCAAGTCCGGCCGAAAACCATTCGACAAAGTTAGTAATACCGCTTTGCGCCACCAGACTTACTGATGCTCGTTCATTCGCCGGCAACGCCACGAACCACGGAAGCGTATCTTCCATGCGAGTAGTTGCAGCAGTGGTTAGTTCACCAGTCATGCGCTGAACTCGCCGAGCCAAAACCGCATGCTCAGCAGCGATCCGTTCAGGCGTAGATTCCGTTGAGCGGATTGAGCGTGGCATAGGTCTAAGTGTGCCAGTAGTGCTGGAAAGGGTGGATCTGTGGTGGAAAGTTACAGAGCGTTGACTTGAGCGACTTGCTCAGCCGAGAGTTCAACGACTGGCAGGATCTCGGCAAGCTGTTCAATTGTGCGAGCGCTGGCAATTGGCGTAACCACACCAGGCTGAGCGCGCAACCAACCTAAGGCAACTGCAGCAATTGAAGTGTTCTCCTGCTTGGCAATTTCAGTAATCGCATCAAGGATTGCCCAACCGCGATCGTTTTTGTAGTCCGGCATATCGCCAGCTCGCACGCTATCGACCTCAACGCCTGGCTGGTACTTACCAGTTAAGAATCCAGCAGCCAACGAGAAGTAGGGAAGTACAGGGATGTCTTCCTTAACGGCAACTGCCATCAAGTCACCTTCGTATTCATTGCGAACAATGGCGTTGTAGTTCGGCTGAAGTAAAAGGTATTCACTCATTCCAAGATCACGAGAAATCTTTAGAGCTTCTTCCAGTCTTGCAGCTGAATAATTCGAGGCTGCTAAGTAGCGAACTTTTCCAGCGGTAACAAGTTCATTGAAAGCAGTTAAGGATTCTTCAAGTGGAATTTCGTCGTCGTCATGATGTGCGTAGTAGATGTCGATGTAATCGGTACCAAGGCGACGAAGTGAATCTTCCGCCGCAGCAGCAATGTTTGCTGCACTTAATCCTGGTCGAGTCGCAAGTTTGGCGACTTTAGTTGCAATCACCATTTCGCTACGATTTCCGCGAGCTCGCATCCAATCGCCAATGATGGTTTCGCTTTCGCCACCTACGTTGCCGGTATGCCAGCGCGAATACATGTCAGCAGTGTCAATGAAGTTTCCACCTGCAGATTCATAAGCAGATAGAACTTCTTGAGATTGCGCTGCGTTCGCGCTCCAACCAAATACGTTTCCACCTAAGCAGAGTGGGTGAACTTGTAGTTCAGTTCTGCCAAGTGCAACGCGCATCAGCCGCCACCTTCAGTGTTGCCAGCTGTAGCAGCTTTTGGATTAGTTAGGTCGTAGCGATCGATTGCTTCTTGCACGCGCTCGGCAGGAATTTCGCCACGCTTAGCCAACATGGCTAAAGCTTGAACTGTGATGCTTTGGGCATCAACTAAGAAGTGACGACGAAGTGCGCCGCGCGTATCTGACATACCCCAACCATCAGTACCAAGGGATACGAAATCATTTG
>Ga0315900_10005526_pt1 | contig 17326 bp, 16 predicted proteins | sample LakEriMetagenome_FD_203521 | JGI IMG/M metagenome (GOLD analysis project Ga0315900, IMG submission 203521) | Freshwater fungal communities from buoy surface, Lake Erie, Ohio, United States - Buoy 12 MA114 | ecosystem: Environmental > Aquatic > Freshwater > Lake > Lake biofilm | place: USA: Lake... | reverse complement strand
TAGACCTTTACATAGAATAATTTTCTGGATTTTAGTTTTAGACTATTTTGTATTAGGTTGGATTGGAGGCTGTGCTCCTGAGTCACCTTATTTAGAAGTAGGACAGATTGCAACGTTTGTTTATTTTTTCTATTTCGCTGGTTTGTTGCCTATGCTTGGAGTTTTTGAATCTTATTTATTGTCTTATTCTTTAGAAGAAAAATAGATTTAAAAAATCTCTTACTTTTTTATTTTACCACATATTCTTAAAATAGAACTTATTATTTATGATGTTAAACGTATTTGTTAACGGGATCGAAATTTCTGTTGATTCTCGAATATCAGTGTTGCAAGCTTGTGAAATTGCTGGTTTTGACATACCAAGATTTTGTTATCATGAACGCTTATCGGTAGCTGGAAATTGTAGAATGTGTCTTGTTGAGGTAGAAAAGGCCCCAAAATTAGCAGCTTCTTGTGCAATGCCTTTAATGCCTGGAATGAAAATAAAAACAAATAGTCCTGCTGTCCGAAAAGCTCGTGAGGGTGTACTTGAATTTTTATTAATTAACCATCCTTTAGATTGTCCTATATGTGATCAAGGAGGAGAGTGTGATTTACAAGACCAAGCTATGGTTTATGGAAGTGATAGAGGTCGATTCAGAGAATATAAAAGAGCAATTGAAGATAAGAATTGTGGTCCCTTAGTTAAAACTATAATGACACGTTGTATTCATTGTACAAGATGTGTGCGGTTTGCAAATGAGATTGCTGGTATAGCTGATTTAGGTACATCTGGTAGAGGAAGTCAAATCGAGATAGGTATGTACATAGAAAAATTATTTAAATCAGAATTTTCTGGAAATGTTATAGATTTGTGTCCTGTAGGTGCATTAACATCAAAACCTTATGCTTTTTCAGCGAGGCCGTGGGAATTAAAAAGCGTAGAATCTATTGACACTTTAGATGGAATTTGTAGCAATATACGAGTAGATTTGCGTGGGTACGAAATTATGCGTGTTTTACCAAGTCTTAATGAAGAACTTAATGAAGAATGGTTGAACGATAAATCTCGATTTAGTTTTGATGGGTTAAAAAGACAACGCTTATGTGACCCATTACTTAAACTAAATGGTAAATTTCATGGCTAGAAGCATTCGATGTAGTCATAAGTGAGTTAAAAAAATCAAATAATCGTATTTCTGCGTCCATTGGTTCGCAGTGCGACCTTGAATCAGCTTTTATGCTTAAAAATTTATTAAATTTATTTGGAAAAGTCACTATTCAGAATAGTGAAGCAAATATATTAAAAGAAATAGACTTTGAATCATTGTACAAATTTAATTCGACGATAAATAGAATTGAAGAAGCTGACATTTGTCTTTTAATTGGTGTTGATCCTAGAAAAGAAGCTGCTATTTTAAATCTTCAACTTAGAAAACATTTTGTAAACAGTAATTTTAAAGTAGCAAATATTGGTTCAGTCTTAAATTTAACTTTTCCTTGTGTTCAATTAGGCTCATCTATTGAAGATGTCTTAAAATTAGCACAAGGACAAAATTCATTCTGTGAAGTGTTAAAAAAGTCAAAAAAACCAATGATAATTTTTGGTAGTAGTTTTTTTGACAGTATAGATGAAAGTACAGCTCGATTAATTTTAAGTTTTATCACTAAAAATATTAATGTAGTTTCTAAAAATTGGAATGGTATTAATTTTTTAGGTTCTCAAGCTAGTCAAATTGGGTGTTCAGAAGTTGGAATTGGTGTAAATGTCCTTTCGACTAAACCTAAGTTTATTTATGCAATAGGTGATGCAACAATTGACGATAATTTGGAAAATTGTTTTATCGTTTATCAAGGTCATCAAGGTAATTCTTCTGCATTAAAAGCTAATTTAATACTACCCGGAGCAGCTTACACTGAAAAAGATGCAACTTATATTAACATTGAAGGGCGTGCACAAAAAACTCAAAAAATTTTATCAGCCCCTGGTAAAGCTAAAGAAGATGTATCAATTTTGTCAGCAATCATTAGTTTGATCTGTGAAAAAGAGTTCAATCATAAATTTGTTGAAGTAGAGAATTATAATTTGGTTAGTAACAAATATTTTAATCAAATTGATATTTCTGGATTAGGTTATTCGAAAATAAAAAACAAATTTATTGTTTCAGGTAAGGTTAACAACTTTTACTTAGCAGATCCTATTAGTAAAGCATCTCCAACAATGACAAAATGTTCAAAACAACTTTTAGTGAAAAGTCCATTTTTAATGTAGTCTTTTAGTTATTTGTTTCCTTAAAAAAACGAGTATTATATATATTATGTCGATATTAACATTTTGATAAAAGAGTTTGATCCTGGCTCAGAATGAACGCTATCTATTTGCCTAACACATGCTAGTTGAACGCGTTAAAAAACGAGTAGCGAACGGGTGAGTAATACATGGGAATCTACCTTATAGTTTGGTTAAATACCTTATATAAAAAGAATTTTCGCTATAAGATGAGCCTTTGTAGGATTAGGTAGTTGGTAAGGTAATGGCTTACCAAGCCGATGATCCTTAACTGGCCTGAGAGGGTGTACAGTCACATTAGAACTGAGAAAGGTCTAAACATTTACGAATGGCAGCAGTGGGGAATCTTGAACACTAGGCGAAAGCTTGATTCAGCGACATAGAGTGAATGATGACAGTCATTTGATTGTAAAGTTCTTTTACCAAGAAAGATTTTGACTTTACTTGGAGAAAAAGCCCTGGCAAATTTCGTGCCAGCAGCCGCGGTGATACGAAAAGGGCTAGTGTTATTCGGAATAATTGGGTGTAAAGGGTGAGTAGGCGGTAATCAAAGTTAATCATTAAATCTTAGTAGCAATTACTAAATCAATTTTTAATAACAAATTACTAGAGTAAAAAAGAGGATTGTAGAATTTCAAGTGGAGAAATAAAATTCGTAGATTTTTGAAGGAATATCGAAAGCGAAGGCAACAATCTGGTTTTATACTGACGCTGATTCACGAAAGCCTAGGTAGCAACCGGGATTAGAGACCCCGTTAGTCTAGGCTGTAAACGATGAGTACTCATTTTTGGATAGAACATATTCAGAAATTTAGCTAACGCGTTAAGTACTCCACCTGAGGAGTACAGTGGCAACACTGAAACTCAAAGGAATTGACGGGGATTTATACCATTCGTGGAATATGTGGTTTAATTCGTAAATACACGCAAAACCTTACCAACTTTTGAATGATTTTATATTCTAATGAAGAAATTTGTTATGTTAAAAATTACAGGTACTGCATGGCTGTCGTCAGCTCGTGTCTTGAGATGTTAGGTTTAGTCCAGTAACGAGCGAAACCCTTTTTCTTTGTTGCAAAAGACAATTTGTTCATTTATATTAATTGAACTGTGTCTGTGTACTTAAAGAGTATTGCCTATGATATATAGGATGAAAGAAAGGATGACGTCAAGTCTTCATGGTCCTTATAAGTTGGGCTACACATGTATTACAAGGGTAACTACAATAAGATGCAATAATGAAAATTGAAGCAAATCTAAAAAAGCTACCTCAGTTCGGATTGTTCTCTGTAACTCGAGAACATGAAGTTGGAATGAATAGTAATCGTTTATCAGCAAGGAACGGTGAATCTGTACCTAAATCTTGTACATACCGCCCGTCACATCAAGAGAGTTTGCTTAATTTAAAGACATTATTTGTTTTTAAGTTTTAATTATTTTTAGACATTTCATGGATGTTTATATTATAAAAGTTGAAAATAAATAGTGTTTAGGATTAGGAAGATGATTTTGATGAAGTCGTAACAAGGTAACGGTTGGGGAACCAGTCGTTGGAAAATTTCCTTTAAATTTTATATATATAATATTCGTTTCTTTAATGAAGCTTTAATTTGATTTAAATTATTAATAACTTAATAACTCAGCAATTATTGTAATTTTGAAAACAAGATCCCATTTCGAACTCTTTTTATAGTTAAACTAAATTACGCTAAGAATACTTATATCAACAGGGAAGATTAGTTTTGTTGAGTTATCAAGTTAGTGATATCCAGATTTTAAATTTAATAATTGTTCAAACATAAAGTGTTGTTTTTGGGGTATCAAAAGAATACCTAGGTATGAAATAAAAAGACGTAGCGTTATACGAAAAGTCATGATGAGAACGCGTATCTATGATTCATGAGTTTCTTTTAGTGAAAACTATCTTGTTTTGAATAAAGTTACTGAGCGAATTGAAACATCTTATTAGCTCAAGGAAAAAAAATCAACCGAGATTTCGTTAGTAGTGGTGAGCGAAAGCGAATTAGAGTAAAAACAAAAAATTGAATAAAAAAGTTTGAAAAAGCATACCGTAGAAGGTTAAAGTCCTGTTATATTCACTTTTTGTTTAAAATAGTAAAAAAAAACATGTAATTTTTTTTGAACATTGGGGAACCATACCTCGAACTCTAAATATAATTTCATAACCGATAGAAAAAAGTACTGTGAAGGAAAGGTGAAAAGAATCCTTGGATGGAAGTGAAAAGATCTTGAATTTTGTTACCTTCAACTAATCGAAGTTTTGTTAATACAAAATCACGATGTGCCTTTTGTATCATGTTTTAGTGACTTTATTGTTATAGCAAGCTTAAGTTGTTAAACGAAAGCAAAGTAAAAGCAAGATTGAATAGAACATACTTTTAGTTATAATAATAAGACCCGAATCTGAGTGATCTAATCATGAGCAGGTTGAAAGTATATGAGAATATATGGGAAGACCGAACTCGTAGCTGTTGCAAAAGCTTGAGAAGACTTGTGATTAGGAGTGAAAGGCCAATCAAACTCAGTGATAGCTGGTTCTTTGCGAAATATATGTAGGTATAGCATAAAACATTAATAATAAGAGGTAGAGCACTTTTTAGACTAGGGAGGCTAATACCCTTACTGAATCTTGGAAAACTTCGAATACTTATTATATAGTTTTGTAGTCAGACTTTGGGTGCTAAGGTCCATAGTCAAGAGGGAAACAGCCCAGATTATTAGTTAAGGTCCCTAAAAGATATCTAAGTGAGAAAGAAAGTAAAAAAGTTTTGATAATTAGAAGGTAGGCTTGGAAGCAGCCATTCTTTAAAAAATTCGTAATAGAATACTAATTGAAAACAGCATGTTTAAACTTTTTTGCATCGAAAATTCAGAAGGACTAAAGATATCTACCGAAACTATAAACTTTAATAGTGGTAGCAAAGCGTTTTTAAAATCATAGAAAACAATTTGTAAAAATTGTTGGAGATAAAAAAGTGAAGATACTAAAATGAGTAGCGAAAAACAATGTAAAAAACATTGTAGCCGAAAAATTTGAGGTTTTCTACATAAAGTTAAACTGTGTAGAGTTAGTCGGTCTCTAAGATATTGATGCGAGAGCACAATTCGATGAGGTTTTTTAATAAAAACAATATATAAAGTGACAGGTTTTGTTTAATCATAAAAAAGAAAATGGATTATTTTATGATGCGTAAAACTTCAAGAAAAACTTCATATTTTTAAAATACCGTACTTAGCCGACAAAGGAAAATAGATTTAAAAGATCAAGGCTTTTGGGTTAATCATTCTTAAGGAACTCGGCAAAATAATTCTGTAACTTCGGGAGAAAGAATGCCTTTTTAATTAAAGGTGGCACAAAAAAAAGGATAGCGACTGTTTACTAAAAACACAAGACTTTGCAAAATTGCAAAATGAAGTATAAGGTTTGATGCTTGCCCAATGCTGTAATGTTAAATGGAGGCGTAAATGCGCTAAAATGAAGCTTCAGTGAATGGCAGTCGTAACTCTAACGATTCAAAGGTAGCGAAATTCCTAGCCACTTAATTGGTGGCCCGCACGAATAGCATAACGACTTTCCTACTGTCTCAAGAATGAGCCCAGCGAAATTAGAGTCTGCGTGAAGATACGCAGTAGTAAAAGTAAGACGGAAAGACCCTATAAACCTTTACTATAGTCTTGTATTGTTATGATTTATTTTTTGTGTAGCCTAGGTGGGAGCTGTTATTAAGTCTTAACGCTAGTTAATTACTGAAGCATTCATGAAATACCACTCTAAAAATAAAATCTAACTAATTATTTTTATAAGAAAATGTAAGATGTTTAGTTTAACTGGGGCGGTAGTCTTCTAAAAAGTAACGAAGATCTGCAAAGGTAAGTTTAAATTCAGTAGAAACGAATTAAAAGGTATAAGCGCGTAAACTTGCTTGATTGGAAGAGATACAACTCGACCAAGGACGAAAGTCGGCGCTAGTGATCCGGAAATTTTCAATGGAAAAGTTTCCGCTCAAGGAATAAAAGGTACTTTAGGGATAACAGGCTAATCACTCTCAAGAGCTCCTATCGACAGAGTGTTTTGGCACCTCGATGTCGACTCTTCACATCCTGAAGCTGAAGAAGGTTTCAAGGGTACGGCTGTTCGCCGTTTAAAGTGGAACGTGAGTTGGGTTTAGAACGTTGACGACAAACAGCGTTAAATTATTAGTAATAATAATTTTAGCATTAACTTATATCGATGAAACCTTCGCTGATAATGAGAAAAAACCACTCACAAAAATTATAAAATCAGAAAGGTAATATCGAGGGAAGTCATTTGTTAAATATTCAATAAAACATTTATCATCATGTCGTTGGAATCTTTAGAAAAATTGAGCATTGAAAACAAGGCTTACCTCAGTGGCTTTATCGACGCTGATGGTTGCATATTAACTCAAATAATAAGAGGTGATTCTTACAAATTTGGTCACACTATAAGGATTTCAATTGTATTTTATCAATTAGATAAAAGAAATTGGTTTTTATTGAAGATAAAAAATAATCTAGGGATGGGCACATTAAGAAAAAAAAAAGATGGGATGGCAGAGTTAACAATTACTGGTTTTAAACCGGTAGAAAATTTGTTAAAAAACTTATTACCATATTTTAAGATAAAAAAGCCACTAGCTAGATTAGTTTTAAAGATAATTGAAAAACATAAACAGGTTAACACCGAAGCAGATTTTTTAGAGGTATGCGAATTAATTGATAAAACTGCTGAGTTAACTGATTCTAAAAATCGAAAACATACTTCTGTTTCTGTTAAAGCATATTTAAATTCTAAAATGCAAAATTAGAAGTTTATATTTTCAGTGAAAAATTTAAAATTTGACCCTGTAGAGACTGAGAAGAGAATTCTTCCGATGACTAAAAAAACCTATTAGTCATAATACGTTAACCCCTTTATAATATTATTAAAGGGTGAAGATATAGTCCATCCCATTTAGAAATATTTGGATAAGATGTGTAAAACAGTTTGGTCCCTATCTGCTTTTACTGTATGAAAATTGAAAAGATTTGCTTTTAGTACGAGAGGACCAAAGCAAAATAACCTATGGTTTGTCAGTTGTTTTCCAAAAGCAGGCTGATTTGCTACGTTATTTTAATATAACTACTGAAAGCATCAATGTAGGAAGATAACTTTAAAACAAGTTTTCAAAAATTAGTGTGAGACTAACACTTAACATAGGCAATTTGTTATAAGTGGCAACACTTTTGCTAAATTGTACTAATTCATTATAAACAAAATTATAAAACCATGTATACAATATTACATATTTGTATTGTTGTAAAACTTAGTTAAATATACTAAAAAATTAAACTATGCCTCAACTCGATTTAATGCATTTCTTTACACAATTCTTTTGGTTTTCAATAGGATTTACTTTTTTGTATGCTTATCTTCTGCATAACGTTGTACCAACAATAGCTAAAAATTTAAAGTTTAGACAAAAAAAACTAGAATTATTAGCAAACGATATCAATAAAGGAAAAGATGGAGTTTCGGATTTATTGGGGATTTATGATAACCTCATATTTCGTTCATTTCAATTATGGAAATCGAATATTTCAAGTTTAACCGAACACGGGAATAGCTGGTTTAGTACAAATGTTAAAAATTTAAATAATTCAAATTTTAATGCGGCCAACAAGGAATATCTAAAAGCTGTAGGAGAACAACATTACAGAAATTTAGTTGTAAAATCATTTGTATCAAAAAAATAATAGAAAAAATAATAAATTATGAGTTCAAAATACTTATACGGAGTTTTATTAGTGTTAATAGCTCTTTCTAAAGAATTTTTAGTTTTCAATGAAGAAGTATTAGTTTTACTTGCATTTTCTATATTCATATATTTATTGGTTAATTATGCTGGTGAAATGATTGCTAGTGAATTAGACTCTAGAAAAATAAAGATTAAAGAAGAGTTCGATCTTTATAAAAATTTACAAGAAAAAACTTTTACTCATTTGATTAGTTATCATCAAAAACAAAAGTTGTTAAGTTCTGAAATTAAAGAAGTTTTTGAAATATCAAAAGCAGAAATTGTTAATATCGAACATTTTTATGAGAATTCATTACAAAATCATTTAATCTCAAATTTTGAAGAAAGATTAAAGCGAGTTTCAGCTAATGAAAATAAAACTAACGTAGCTCTTCAAAAAGAAATTTTTATAGATCTTCGATCGTATCTTATGGATTCTTACTCAGTTGAAAGTAATAAGATGAGTAAAAAAAATAGAAAACAATTGTTAAAGAATTGTGTTGAACAATTAAAAACATGTTATTAATTATTTTATAGAAAATATTATAATTCATATTTAAAAGTTTTTAAATATGAAACGAGTGTATAGCTCAGCTGGTAGAGCATTTGGCTTTTAACTAAATGGCCGTAGGTTCGAATCCTGCTACACTTAAAAAAATGACTGAAGACAAAAATAAAAACATTAAAAAGTTAAGACATCCGAAGCAATCATAAAATTAGAAAATGATTTATTATATCTTATAAATACTTGTGTTATGATCATAATTATACAAAAAAGGGTACAATCGTTGATAGTTGGAAAAAAAGATGCCAAAAATTGTTAAAGAATTGTGTTGAACAATTAATAACATGTTTTTAATTATTTTATAGAAAATATTGTAATTCATATTTTAAAGTTCTTAAATATGAAACGAGTGTATAGCTCAGTTGGTAGAGCGTTTGGCCGTAGGTTCGAATCCTGCTACACTTAGACTGAAGACAAAAATGAAAACGTTAAAATTTTGAATAAAGAAATTAACACATCCGAAACAGTCATAAAATTAGAAAATGATTTATTATATCTTATAAATATTTGTATTATGATCATAATTATACAAAAAAAGGTACAATCGTTGATAGTTGGAAAAAAAGATGCCAAAAATTGTTAAAGAATTGTGTTGAACAATTAATAACATGTTTTTAATTATTTTATAGAAAATATTGTAATTCATATTTAAAAGTTCTTAAATATGAAACGAGTGTATAGCTCAGTTGGTAGAGCGTTTGGCCGTAGGTTCGAATCCTGCTACACTTAGACTGAAGACAAAAATGAAAACGTTAAAATTTTGAATAAAGAAATTAACACATCCGAAACAGTCATAAAATTAGAAAATGATTTATTATATCTTATAAATACTTGTATTATGATCATAATTATACAAAAAAAGGTACAAGTCATTCTCTAGTAGCTTAGCGGTAAAGCGTTTGGCTGTTAACCAAAAAATCATAGGTTCAAATCCTATCTAGAGAGATCAAAATAATAATTGTATCAATTCTAATTAAAATTCAAGTTCATTACAATTTAGCGCTGATAGTTTAGTGGATAAAACTTTTGCCTTCTAAGCAAAAAATCGCAGGTTCAAATCCTGCTTAGCGTTTTAAATTAGCGAGTATAAATTAATGGTAAATTGGTTGCCTTCCAAGCAATTTATATGAGTTCAAGTCTCATTACTCGCTTTATATTTTATGAATTAAGATTTTGCTTACTTGGTGGAATTGGTAGACACGAGAGACTTAAAATCTCTTTCTTTTTTTAGAGTATTGGTTCAAGTCCAATAGTAAGTAATAAGTATTAAAAATAGTAATAAAATGACTAAACGTCTAGAGTCAAAATTTCGTATTTGTAAAAAATTGAACAGAAATTATAATAATATATGGGGTTTGCCTAAAGGTGAGTCTTTAAGATCTGTAAAGACTGAAAAAAAAAAGAAAAAACCCTCATTATATGGGAAGTTATTAGGAGTTAAACAATCCTTTAGATTCTTTTATTGTAATTTGCAAGAAAAGTCTTTTAAACGAATATTAAAACAATCCGTAGAGTCCCCACTTACTACATTAGATCGATTTGTAAGTTTTCTTGAAAGCAGGTTGGATGTAATATTATTTAGGAGTTGTTTTGTTTCCTCTATGTATAAATCAAGACAATTAATTAGTCACGGTAGTGTTAGTGTAAATGGAAAAGTAGTTCGTAATCCCGGGACTAACCTTACTCAGTTAGACATAATAGAAATCGATGCAAATTTATTTAAAAATGAATCAAAAATACAAAGTGTATTAAACGATGTAAAAAAGAATTTCAGTTCTAGATTTTTGCCTTCTTACTTAGAAGTGGATTATAAAACTTTAACGATAATCTTTTTATGGGATCCAAACTACAAAAGCACATATTATCCAATAAAAGCCAATTACAGTATAATTCAAAGATTCTATAGATAAATTTGTTTTTGTTGATTTTTATGTAAGTGACTATTTTGTAAAATCATTTGGTTTGTTTGTCAATATTGTTGGTTTTATTGTTTTATCTGTATGTAATGTATTTAAAGAGGAGTAGGTTATAAAAACTTCTCTTTATCTTATCTTAGTTTATAATGTTAGTAACATTAATAAAACAAAATTGTATACTAACCCTACTCTTAGTTAAATAATAATATATATATATATAATTCTATGAATATTACAAAAAAAACTATGACTTTGATAATAATGATGTCTGCAGCAGTATACTTTGCGGACATCATTTTTTTTGAAGACTTTTCAGAATGCGTTTCTGAAAACACTGATTTGAAAAAAGATCAGGTCCAACCAGAAGAAAAAAACAATCCTCAATCGGATTCGTCAACTAAAAACGAATCCGAGGAAAAAGAGGAGGAAATATCAGTTATACATCACTTGTCAATATTCTCGGTTAGTTTTTTTCTGACTTATCTGTTATTAAGCTATCTTTACAATAAATCAATTACGTAGGTTATAAAAATAAGAATAGAAACCTCATTTCATTTCATCTTATCTTAGTTTATAATGTTACTAACATTAATAAAACAAAACTGTATACTAATCTTACTCCTATTTACATAATAATATATATATATATAATTCTATGGAAAGAAGTATTATCAAAAAATTTATCATTTTAATAATAAGGATGTTTCCAGCAGTATATTTTGCGGACATTATTTTTTTCGAAGATTGTGCAGAATGTACTTCTGAAAACACTGATTTGAAAAAAGATCAGGTCCAACCAGAAGAAAAAAACAATCCTCAATCGGATTCGTCAACTAAAAACGAAAAGTCTCATCGTAACCAAAGACTTACTCCAATTAGTATGGGTCTTATGTGGGTCTTTATTGGCTATTGTTGTCAGGACGACACTTATGCAGCATATATCAATATTTCACAAAATTGGAATAGTATTAATTTTTTAGTTGCGTCTTTAGCGTATATCATAGATATTTTTATCTTTGATAGTGGAGCGGAATCTATTTCTGAGAATACTGATTTGAAAAAAGATCAAATACGACCAGAAGAAGAAAACAACCCTAAATCGGATTTGTCAACTAAGAAGGAATCCGATGGTGAACCGCTGTCAGCATGGCTCTTTTGGGGAGTTTTAATTCATCATTGTGTTTCTACAACTCATGATATATTTAAATTAGATATATCTCAGTTACTAACGTTTCAAGAACGTGCGGCATTTGCTGAATTCGGTTCTGATTTAAACGCAGCTACTCAACATTTATTAAATCGAGTAAGTAAATTTATAAAAGCAGTTGGAAATCTGATTCGTTAGTAACATTAATAGAACAAAACTGTATACTAACCTTACTCCTATTTACATAATAATATATATATAATTCTATGAACAATCAAATCATGTTACAAAGTGCTAAGCAGATTGGTGCTGGCTTAGCTACAATTGGTCTCGCCGGTGTTGGTGCAGGTATTGGTATCGTTTTTGCTGCTTTAGTAAATTCTTTTGCTCGAAACCCATCTTTAAGACAACAATTATTCGGATTTACAATTTTAGGTTTCGCACTTACTGAGGCAATTGGTTTATTTGCTCTTATGATGGCATTCCTCATTTTATTCGGATAAATTCTATAGAAATTATGTATTTTTATGATAAATCTATCATAAAGATGCAACTATTCAAAAAGAGGATAGCTAAGTGGTCAAAAGCGATAGGCTGTAAACCTATTGATTATTATCTTCGCAGGTTCAAATCCTGCTCCTCTTAGATTTTAAGCGGATATGATGAAATTGGTAGACATGTCAAGTTTAGGGCTTGATTAATTATTAGTAGTGGTTCAAGTCCACTTATCCGTATATTTGCGAGGTAGAGCAGTCCGGTTCAGCTCATCAGGCTCATAATTTGAAAATCGTAGGTTCAAATCCTACTCTCGCAAAATGGGTAAATGACCGAGTGGTTTAAGGTGTCAGTCTTGAAAACTGAACTATTTGTTAAGAATAGCATGAGTTCGAATCTCATTTTGCCCTGAATTAGTATTGATATACCCTTAAAAACAAGTAATGTTAATAATCTTGAATCATTGGTATGAAATAAAATTGCGATTAATTTATGTTGTTTTGACTTTCATAACAACTCTTACGACCGCTTATCTATATTCTGATATACTCATGTACATTTACGTACACCCATTTGTATTGATATTTGAGGATAAAAAGCTTATATTTACTAACTTGTTAGAAGCTTTTTCTAGTTGTTTGTCAATTAGTTTAAATGTGAGTTTGGTAATTACATTATGTTTTTTTACTTACAGTATAGTGTCGTTTCTTAAGCCTGGCTTGTATGAAAAAGAGTTACATTTACTGAAACTAAGTTTGAAACTTTTCATAATAAATTTATGTAGTTCAATTTATTTTGTTTATGTCATAGTTTTACCTGGTGTCATAAATTTTTTTAGTCATTTTGAATCATCTCGTTTATTTGAATTAAGTTTAGAAGCTAAAATTTCAGATTATTTAGAATTAGTATTGCAATGCCTTTTTTGGATTAGCATAATATTCCAAATTCCAGTATTGATTTTTTTATGCTTATATATGAACATTATTGATGTAACCGGTTTAATAGGTAAAAGAAAAGAATTTATAATTGTATGTTTTATTGCTGGTGCTTTGTTATCTCCGCCTGATGTTTTTACTCAATTATTGATAGCCTTGCCTTTGTTGATGTTATTAGAAATCGCAATCTTAATATTCATTATTATTGATGAATATTCGCATTGTATTTAAGGCTGGAGAGTTGCTCGAACGGTAAGAGGTGAGTTTGCTAAACTCAAGCCTGCAATTTGCAGAATAGGTTCAATTCCTATACTTTCCACGTTATAAAAAGATATTTATGAGTTTTGAAAATCAAATTGTTGAAACTAAACATTTAAAAAATTTTACCGTTAATTTTGGTCCACAACATCCTGCTGCACACGGGGTATTACGTTTAGTTTTAGAATTAAATGGAGAAGTTATTGAAAGAGCTGACCCACATATTGGTTTATTACACAGAGGAACCGAAAAACTTATTGAAAATAAGACATATTTACAAGCTTTGCCGTATTTCGATAGATTAGATTATGTTTCTATGATGGTTAATGAGCATGCTTATTCTTTAGCTGTCGAAAAAATTTTACAATGTGAGGTTCCTTTAAGAGCACAATATATAAGAGTGTTATTTTCAGAAATTACACGTATTTTAAATCACTTATTAGCTATTTGTTGTCATGCCATGGATGTTGGTGCTCTTACTCCTATTTTGTGGGGTTTTGAAGAAAGAGAAAAGCTCATGGAATTTTATGAGCGTGTTTCTGGTGCACGAATGCACGCAGCTTATGTTCGACCAGGTGGTGTTGCTCAAGATATCCCACTTGGATTATGCGAAGATATTTACAAGTTTGCAGAACAATTTAGTTCTAGAATTGATGAATTAGAAGAACTATTAAGTGGAAATAGAATTTGGAAGCAAAGACTAGTAGGAGTTGGTGTTATTACTCATGAACAAGCTCTCGATTGGGGTTTAACGGGGCCACTCTTGCGAAGCACTGGATCGGCATGGGATTTAAGAAAAGTTCAACCATACGACGTTTATGAAAAAATGAATTTTGATGTTCCTGTAGGAACTAAAGGAGATTGTTATGATAGATATTGTATTCGAATTCAAGAAATGCGTGAAAGTTTAAAAATCGTTTTACAATGTATAAATGAAATACCAGAAGGAAGTGTTAAATCTGATGATCGAAAAATATCTCCACCATCAAGAGCTGATATGAAAAACTCTATGGAAGCATTGATACATCATTTTAAACTTTATAGTGAAGGTTATTATGTACCCAAAGGTGAAGCATATAGCGCTGTTGAGCATCCAAAAGGTGAATTTGGTGTTTCTATAATTTCAGATGGTTCAAATAAACCTTATCGTTGTAAAATCAAAGCCCCTGGATTTGTTCACTTACAAGCTTTAGATTTTATGGCAAGAGGTCATCTGTTAGCCGACGTTGTTACAATTATAGGAACGTTAGACATTGTTTTTGGTGAGATAGATAGATAGAATTATAGTAGTATGAAAAATTAAATATTGTTGTTTTAACAATATTTAGTCTTAAAGTGTAATAATTTAATTAAAATAGCTTACATGTAAAATCTGTTGAGAAAATACAAGTTAAAGCCTTGTTTACACTATAGAAAAAATAAAAATTTAATTATGCGATATATTCTTTGTTTTTTAGTAGCTTTATTCTTATCTGTGAATAATATTGCTTATTCAGATTACGCGCATCCTTATCAAGTATCATTTCAGGATCCAGCAACTCCTGTAATGGAGGGTGTAATTTCATTACACCATGATTTGTTATTTGTTTTAACAGTAATTGGTGTGTTTGTTGGTTGGGTTTTATTTAGAGCTACTTATATGTTCGATCATAAGCGTAATCCTATAGCTTCGGATATCACTCACGGTGCCACTATAGAAGTTGTATGGACTGTTACTCCTAGTTTAATATTAATGGTCATTGCTGTGCCTTCGTTTGCTTTAATCTATTCCATGGATGAAGTTATTGATCCTGCCGTGACGTTAAAGGTTCAAGGATTTCAATGGTATTGGGTTTACGAGTACTCAGATTATGCAGATAAAGAAGGAAATGCTATAAGCTTTGAGAGTTATATGGTAGCAGAGGATGATTTAGAAGAAGGACAATTACGACTTTTAGAAGTTGATAATAGAGTTGTTTTACCTACGAATACTCATTTACGTGTTTTAGTAACTGCTTCTGACGTATTACATTGTTGGGCAGTACCTTCTCTTGGTGTAAAAATTGATGCTTGTCCTGGTAGATTAAATCAATTCTCAATGTTTATTAAGCGAGAAGGGGTATTTTATGGTCAGTGTAGTGAAATATGTGGTATCAATCATGGTTTCATGCCAATAGTTGTTGAAGCAGTACCAGTTGAAAAATATGTTAGTTGGGTAGCAGCTCAAACTGAGTGTGAAAATTGGCTTGTTGACAAAATTACTGCTATTCAAAGCCTAAATTCTAGTTCAAAAAAGTAATAAAATATGACGATTGGCTTTAGTCAAATTGTACTAATTCTTATTATAGGAGTTTTATTGTTCGGAAATTTTTCGAACATATTAAAAGAAATTGCTCAAGGAATAAAAGTATTCCAAGACATTCTTAAAAAATAATTTACATTATATAAAAATATTCATATGGCAAATTCAAATTTAATTCAACGACACCCATTTCACTTAGTTGATACGAGTCCTTGGCCTTTTGTAGCAGGGATGTCTGCGTTAAGTTTAACTACTGGATTCGTGATGTATATGCAGTGTTATCAAGGAGGATTTTATGTTTTTAGTTTTGGATTCATATCGTTACTTTTCACGTTTTTTGTTTGGTGGAGAGATATAGTACGAGAAGGTACATTTCAAGGTCATCATACAAAAGCTGTGCAAGATGGTTTAACTTGGGGAATGATTTTATTCATCGCTTCAGAAGTTATGTTTTTCTTTGGTTTTTTTTGGGCTTTTTATGCGGCATGTCTTTCTCCTACAATTGAAATAGGCGGTATTTGGCCTCCACCTGGTGTTGATGTTTTAAATCCTTGGGAAGTTCCTTTTTTGAATACTTTAATTCTTTTAGTTTCAGGAGCATCATGTACATGGGCTCATGACGCAATGATTTGTGGAGATAGACAAGGAGTATTATTTGGATTATTAGCTACAGTAAGTTTAGGAGCTGTTTTTACAGCGTTACAAGCTGTGGAATATCTTGATGCAAATTTTACTATATCTGATGGAATTTATGGATCAACTTTCTTTTTAGCAACTGGTTTTCACGGTTTCCATGTATTAGTTGGATCAACATTCTTAGTAGTTTGTTTAATTCGAGCAAACAATCACCACTTTACACGTCAACATCATTTTGGTTTTGAAGCTGCTGCTTGGTATTGGCATTTTGTAGATGTTGTTTGGTTATTTTTGTTTGTGTCTATTTACTGGTGGGGTGGTCTTTAGTTCTCAATATTAATGTAAATCCCCTCAACTTTTTATAAAAAGTTGAGGGGATTTACTCTGTAAAAATAAAATTATATGCCTACAATAGAGCAATTAAAACGAAACTCAAGAGTTAAAAAACGTTCTTACAGTAAAGCTCCAGGATTAAACAAAAACCCTCAAAGAAAAGGTGTTTGCACTAAAGTGTATACAAAAACTCCAAAAAAGCCTAATTCAGCAATACGAAAAGTTGCTCGAGTAAAGTTAACAAATAAACAAGAGTTTATTGCATATATACCAGGTGAAGGACACAATCTTCAAGAACATTCTGTTGTACTTGTTAGGGGAGGTCGAGTAAAAGATCTACCGGGTGTTAGATATCATTTAATCAGAGGTAAATATGATTTGCAACCAGTTGCAAATCGTTTACAACGAAGATCAAAATATGGTGCCAAAAAGAATAAATAGATTATGTTAGTGAAAAATAAATCAGAAGGTTTTATTGTCTTAAATTTCTTAAAATTTTATTTAACCAAGGGTAACAAAGAGATATCTGAGAACATAATGAAACATAGTCTTGCTATTTTGAAAAAGATAAAAAAAACAAATCCTATTAGTGTTATTGCTTTCAGTGTTGAAATTGTTAAACCTTTTTGCGAAATTAAGAGCTTAAAGATCGGTGGTTCTAATTATAAAGTA
>Ga0315900_10005525_pt1 | contig 17329 bp, 9 predicted proteins | sample LakEriMetagenome_FD_203521 | JGI IMG/M metagenome (GOLD analysis project Ga0315900, IMG submission 203521) | Freshwater fungal communities from buoy surface, Lake Erie, Ohio, United States - Buoy 12 MA114 | ecosystem: Environmental > Aquatic > Freshwater > Lake > Lake biofilm | place: USA: Lake... | reverse complement strand
ACGGAGGATGTAAGTGACCTGCGTGCAGGCTTCATTGCCGTTGTGGTTCAGGATGCGGCCTATGCCAAGGCGCGTGCGGAGCTCACGCTCACCGAGCCCCATGAACTGATGGTGGACGCAGTACCCTATGTGTATGGAACGGGGTACAACGTCAGTTGCTTCAATTGCTATAACGGCAGCGTTGCGGTCACTGCCAGTGATGGGGTGCCACCCTACACGTACCTGTGGTCCGATGGCGCCACCACGGAGGACCGCACCCAGTTGGATGCGGGCAGCTACGGGGTTTACGTTACGGATGCGAACGGATGTCTGCAGAAGAGGGGGGGCCTGGTACTCACACAGCCGGAACGCGACGACTGGACCAAGAGCGGTAACGCCGGCACCGTGCCCGGCATGCACTACATCGGCACCAGCGACAACAAGGATGTGGTCTTCAAAAGCAATGGCCAGGAGGCCCTGCGGCTGAGGAGCAATGGCGACATCAAGCTGAGCGGCTCGTTGAACAGTTTCGGGCTGCTGTTCCGCGATCAGGATGGCATCCTGCGGGCGGGCACCTTTCCCAACTTACCCCTGATGGGGGCCCCTTGCAAGGACATCAGCGCATTCGCTCCCTATTGGACCACGCAGGGCAACAACTTCAACCTGCTCTGTCCCGAACAGACTCCGGTGCTGGGCACCTTGGACACCCGTCCCTTGGATATTGTCACCGCCGGGCAGCAGCGCGTGCAGGTGGACACGCTGGGCCGCGTGGCCATTGGAGCGCAGGACCCGGTGGACCAATTGGAGGTGCATACAACCCTGCCGCGCAGCGGGCTCACCCTGAACAACGTGCGCGAGGATGCCAATGCCCATACCGAGATCCGGTTCAAGAAGAACCATGAGGGCCGTTACGCCTTGGGCTGCGATTTCGAGGGTACCGGTGGACAGGATTTCTTTCTCTGGGATCACGTTGCAGGCTTGAACCGCCTACGGGTCGATGCCGCTGGCCGGGTGCTCATCGGTAACGCTGTGGCCCAGAGCAGTGCGTTGTATAAGCTCTATGTCGAGGGCGGTATCGTGAGCCGGGATGTGAAGGTGACCGCCCATGAGTTTCCTGACTATGTGTTCGACGAGAACTACGAATTGATGCCGTTGACCGAAGTGGCCCGGTTCATTGATGCGCACGGCCATTTGCCGCACATGCCCTCGGCTGCCGAGGTTGCCGCCAATGCAGGCGTTGAGGTGGGCGACCTGCAACTGCGGCTCCTACGCACCGTGGAAGAACAACAGCTCTACATTCTGGAGCTGCGCGAAGAGTTGACGGCGGTGAGGCAGCGACTGGCTGAACTTGAAACGCGCTGAGTCATGCGTGTCATGAACCACAAGCCCGGATCACTGCTGCTAACGCTTAGCTTATGCGGCATGCAGGCTTTGGCACAAGAGGGGTACGTCACCTTGGAAGGGCGTCAGTTCATGCTCAACGGGGAGCCCTTCTATCCGGTGGTGATGAACTACACCGTTGAACTGGTAAGCAGTGCATATCAAAGCACGGATACGTCAGGACTTTACTTCTCCGTGGCTTCGCATTACGATGCCAACGTCTACTCCTACTACGAGTGCAACGGCGAAGCGAATTGTACCCAGCAGCTTCAGGCCCACTTCGCCAAGCTCATCAGCATGGGCTTCAATACGATCCGGCTCCTTTGCCCGGTCTACATGAGCGAAGAGGGGCCCGGTGGAGAGAAGAAGTACAGGATAGATCTACGGCACAATGACGGCGACTGGCCTGCGCCCTATGCCGGGTATCTGGATCCGCCCGATTTTTCAGGACCGCTCGCCGAGTGGTACTTCGGCACCCTCCGGAGAGTGATCAGCCTTGCTGATCAAGCGGGCCTGAAGACCATATTGCTGTGCGCGGAGGACTACAAAGTGGATGATGGGAACCCGAACAATGGAGAGCCCTGGTATCAGCTCACGCTGGCTGAGAGCGACCCGGCCGTGGAGTTGTACAAGAGCTACCTGGCCAGATTGGCCTTCGAGCTGCGGGAGGAACGTGGCTTGCTCGCGTACGACCTCTGGAATGAACCCAATTGGACGGCCGATCACCTGACCGCGCTCACCAAGGCCCAGGTTTGTGACTACACCGAACGTTGGTATGATGCCATTCATCAAGCGGCCCCACACCACATGGTCACATTGGGCGGCTCCGGTTTCCATGAGGTCAGCTCATGGGATCCGGCAGTGATGAAGCTGGACTTCTATAGTCCTCACCATTATCCTGCTCCGGAAGTGGTTTTCGATTTCGATAACGACCTGGCGAACGAAGCCCTCAAGGCCCAGTTCTATTGGTTCGGAGCGGATTGTCCCATGCCTTGGTTGATCGGCGAAACGGGCTTCATCGCCGAGGATGATGCTGTGGATCCGTTGGACGCCTTGAACAATTGCAACGGACAGCATCTACGGCCGGATCCGGTGTATCATGACATGCCGTTCATGGGCGGCAGTGAGGCAGAGCAGGCGGAATTCACCGCACTGAGCTTGAGTGCAGTAAGGGCCTACCGAGGCTCAGGATACTCCTGGTGGGACTTCCAGAATGGGCGCTTCTCCTGGCTTCTTGTCCAGGATTCGTTCCCGAACAACCCGGAGAGGTGGCTGCAAGGGAACTTCTTCGGCCTGCTGAAGTTCGGCAATCATGTTCCGATCCTCCCGCAGAACGTATCGTGTGCGCTGCCTGAATGGGATACTGTGAACGCATGGCGGGATAAACCCGCTGTGCAGGTGTTCGAGGACTACGACCCCGGGGAAGCACCTGCCGAACTTCCCCCACCGCCCCCCAACTACAGCAGTTGGCATAACACGAACGGGGAGGTGCATACCGAATATACTATAGTGGATGAAGATACCGGTGAGCCGATACCGCATGCACTGGCGACGGTGGAGTGGTTCTATCGAACCACTGATGAGACGGATGATGAGGACAAGGGTCCTCATCTTTGGGATCGCAATACCACGGACGCGTCCGGCTACGTGTCCATTCGTAAGCGGCAACCTGCGAATACCTCGGTGTACGAAGCCCCCGAACCCAAGCGGCTGTTCATCGATGCGTTCGGTTCTGAGCACTTGGGATATGACCCTCCATTCACACCTTGGCCATTGGATGGATCACTGATCCCTCTAGTTCGTCAGCGCCTACAAATGGAGGGTCTTCTAGGAGATCATGTCATACCCATTAATGCTGATGAAGAACATACAGCTTGGAGCAGTCTCACCTTAACCAATGTCATTGTTGAAGGGGACGGAACAGCCGGAGGTGTTGCTGACTTCAAAGCCCGGGATGCGGTGTACGCCATTGGCGAGTTCCATGCGAAGCTTGGTTCGGAAACGCACTTGCACACCGAAGCCACTTTCCTTGCATGCGACGCAGACATGCTGCTGGCTGGCACACAAGCACGGCTTCGTGAGATCAGCGCTGGTGCGCCTGCCCGATCCAAGCATGTCAATTTGAATTTCGAAGAGCCGGAGCCGAGTGTGGAAGTTTTCCCTAACCCATGTGGTGCGTGGGTCAGGATAGTTCTGCTTCAAGGTGCCGGCGAGTATCGCGTTAGCAACGTATCTGGTGAAGTTGTGTGTACAGGCACCATCGTGAATGGTACTCATGTCCTTGATTGTTCCGACTGGAGCTCAGGTGTGTACGTCGTACAAGTGACTACTCCAGTCGGATTCCGAACCGTTACACTTACGAAGCTCTAGTCCATGGTCACAAGAACGTTCGCACTCCTTTGCGCCCTTGCATCATTGGCGCAGGCTATAGGCCAGCAGCCGGTTTGGTTTGCCGACTTCGGCAATGCAGGTTGGGGCAATTCGTTCATGCTAAGTGGCGATGGTCAGTCTGGACTTTACGGTTTTGGTGCTTTCCGCGGTTACTCCTTTGTCTTCGGTACTGACACGGTCGAACCGCATGGCCAAGAGGATGTGGTTCTGCTCAAATTGGATACCTCCGGTCATGTGCTTTGGGCCCGGGGTGCTGGCGGCAGTTGTCAGTATGACAATGAGCGTCGCAAGTCAGTGGCCGTAGCTCCATCCGGTGAGCGGGTAGTGATCACGGGCAACCACAACTGCGGGGTGATCTGGTTCGACGACATATCGGTGGACGGTTCAGGCACCACCGATCCGCATGACGCCTTCATCGCAGCCTACGATTCAGCCGGCACAGTGCTGTGGGCGCACAGCGCCGAAGGGTTCGATGTTGAGCCGGGAGAGGTGCTCTTGGACGAAGAGCAAAACACCTTCTGGTTCGGGGGTGTTATCACCATGCCCGCGGTCTTCAACGGCGATGTACCCATCGTTGTGCAGCCTGGGGGCTATGTGGCCAAGTATGCTGCAACCGGCGAGCTGCTCTATGCGGAGCGCTGGCTCACGAATGGCATCATCATCGATGCTGATCCGGTCGGCACCAATGCATGGGCGGTTTGCGGCAGCGGGCGCACCGGTGCGGCGCTGAACGATGTGCCATTGGGTCTTGGATCGACTTACCGGGATGGTTGGTTGGCCGTGGTGGATACGGCAGGGGCGGCCGTCTGGAGCGCGTCCATCCGCTCGGACACGAATGCGTATGCTTGGAAATGCGCCAGTGGTCCGGACGGGGATGTGGTCGTCTACGGTGGTTTCCAGCACATGGTCATCTTCAACAACGACACGGTACACGGCACTTCCTACAACCGCGATGAGTTCATGGCCTCCTACAGCAGTTCCGGAGCCGTGAATTGGGCACGCTCGCTCAGTGGAACCGGATACTCCACCGTTTTCGATCTTGAACGAGCGCCCAATGGCGACATCTACATCCTAGGGGAGTTCGAGAACGAGCTGGTCCTGCCTGGCGTGGCTCCGCTAACGGCGGGCACTGCCTTGGACATGTTCGTTGCGCGCTTCGATCCGGCCACCGGGCTGTGCAGGTCCGCCTACCACTATGGCAAGGTGGGCAGCTTCTATGGGCAGAGCTATGGCTCGCTTTGGCCCACCGCCAATGGCCTGTACGTGGCGGATTGCTACGATTCCACCTTCACCATGGGCACGCACGTGCTGGAGCCCAGCGGTCCGGTGGCCACGGACATCTTCATCGCGAAGTTCGACAGCCTCAGCGGCTTCACCGGCATACAGACCATGCCGTTGCAGGAAGGGGGGCTGCACATCTACGCCAACCCCAACAAAGGCACCTGCACCATCGACCTGCCCCCGCAGCTGCGCCTTTCCGACGGCCTGATGCTCTCCATCTTCGACCAGACCGGCCACCTGGTGCAGCGCATGCCCCTGCGCTACACCAGCGAAGGCGTGGCCATCGACATCCGCGCCCAGGCCAAAGGCATCTACCACGTGGAGCTGGGCGATGGCCAGCAGCGCTACACCGGGCGCATCGTGTTCGAGTGAGGGGGGAGTGCGTTCCGAGTTGCAAGTTCCAAGTTGGGCGTGCAGCGGACCGGGGAGTGCGTTCCGGGTTGCAAGTTCCAAGTTGAGTGTGCAGCGGGCCGGGGGAATGCGTTCCAGGTTCCGCGTTCAACGTGCAGCGTGGCGAACTCGGAACGTGGAACCCGTGACCTGCAACTCGGAACCTGAAACCCGGAACCACCAACCTACTCCTCGCTGTAACTATCCGGCTCCGGCTTGGGCTTGGCCGTGAGCACGCGCCAGAAGAAGTAGATGGTGACGGCGGTGACGGTGAGCACGGAGCCCAGCATCAGGACCAACGCTTCGGTCTTCATGGCTTGATGTGATCGAGCTGTTTCTTCCGCTTCAGGTAGGCCACCCGCACGAACCAGCTGGTGGTGGCGAAAAGGGCCACAAGGATGGCGCGGCCCACCCACACCTGCCAGCCCACCGGCTTGCTGATGTTCTCCCAGATGGAGGGCAGCGAGTTGAAGAACACGAAGCCAAGGAAGAGGGGCGTGATGTACTGGATGACGAACCGGAAGAAGCGCGGCACGCGGATGTCCGCGCCGTGGTTGATCTCCGCCCAGCCCTTGTCCATGCCGAAGATCCAGGCGAAGAGGATGGTCTCGAAAAGCGCGAAGACCACCAGGCTCACGGTGCCCGCCCAGTAGTCGTACTCGTCGAACACACCCTCGTTGAACCAGAGCACGGTGGGCAGACCGAGCACCAGCACGATGAACCCGAAGAACCACGCGGCGGGCTTGCGCTTCCAGCCGAACTCATCCTCCAGGAAGCCCATCACCGGGGTGCCCATGGCCAGCGAACTGGTGATGCCGGCGAAGAACAGCAGGCCGAACCAGCAGACACCGGCGATCATGCCCAGCGTGGGACCCCATTGGGTGAAGAGATACGGCAGGGTCTTGAAACCAAGGCCGAGACCGCCGGTCTTCGTCAGTTCCACCACCTTGTCGATGCCGAGGTAGCCGATGCTGATGGGGATGATGATGGCCGCGCCGAGCACCACTTCCACGAACTCGTTCATCCAGCCCGCGCTCATGGCGTTCAGTGCGATGTCGTCCCGCTTCTTCACATAGCTGGCATAGCAATGGATGCTGCCCATGCCCACGCTGAGGGTGAAGAAGATCTGCCCGGCGGCCGCGAGCCACACCTTGGCGCTCCAGATGCTGGAGTAGTCGGGGGTCCAGAGGAAATTGAGCCCGAGCGTGCCGTCGTTCACCGCGCCATGCTCACCGGCCTTTAGCGTAACACCCATCACCGCCAGGAAGATCCCGAACAGGATGAGCAGCGGCATGCCCACCTTGGCCACCTTCTCCACCCCGCCACTGAGGCCTTGCGCCAGGATCCAGGTGTTCAGCAGCAGGCAAAGCATCCAGAAGAACACGGGCTCCCAGGTGGACAGGGAGACATAATCACCGAAGAAGCCGGCCACCTGCTCGCTGCTCTGCCCATTGAAGGAACCGGTGATGCTGTGCCATACGTAGCTGAGCGTCCAGCTTTCCAGGTAGCAGTAGTAGGCCGCCACGGCGATGTTGGTGAAGATCCCGAACACGCCGATGTACTTCCACAGCGCCCGGCGTGGATCCATGCTGTGCAGGATGAACGGGGTGCTGTGGTGGCCCTGGCGCCCGCCGAAGCGGCCCATCGCCCATTCCACCCAAAGCAGGGGAATGCCCATGAGCAGGAAGCAGACGAGGTAGGGGATGATGAAGGCCCCGCCCCCGTTCTGGATGGCCTGCACGGGGAAGCGCAGGAAGTTGCCAAGCCCCACGGCGTTGCCCGCCATGGCCAGGATGAGGCCCACACGGGAGCCCCAGGATTCGGTGGTGCCTTTGCTCATGCAAGGAGGTAAGGCCCCGAAGCTAACAGGATATGACAGGCCACCAAGGAGGCCGCCGTGCCCCTTCCCGGTGCTATGGCAATTGCTGCGTACGCACGTTGTTCGGTGCGGTGCCCCCCACGTTCAGAAGGATGGGGTCGCGGTCGTTGTTCTCGCCAACGTACTTCACCACCCCATCCAGGTTCACATCGCCCGGCAGATAGCCTGGCGCGGTGCTGTTCGGCGTGGTGCCGCCCACGGCCGTGAGGACAGGATCGCGATCGTTATCCTGTCCCACGTATTTCACCGAACCATCGCGCAGCACTTCACCCGGCCAGAGCGTGGCCACGCTGCCGTTCACGCGGCGCGCGCCGGTGCCGAAGGTGGCTGTGGCGGGATCACGCAGATCGATGCTGGTGGCCGTGTTGCTCAGCGCGATGGGGCCCGCCGTCATGCAACCCAGGTGGTTCCGGTGCCGCACAGCAACATGGTATGACCCATTGGCCGCCCGGAAGGCGATGGGCGCGGTACCGTTCTCGGCCACCACATCGCCATCGCGCTGCAACAGGGCCGGGCAGGTGGCCACGACGGTGGCCGGTGTGGCCGCATCGCGCAGCTCCACCTGCACCCAGTCCACGATGGCATCGTTGCCTGTGCGGGCGAGCACACCGCTCTGCACAAGCTGCCCGCCACCGCCGGCGGCCTGGGTATAGCCGAGGGCCGAGTAAGGCTCCAGCGCGGGGACCAGGCCGGACGCACGCAGGCCATCGTTCATGACGCCCGTGGTTGCATCAAAGGGACCATCGAGCATCATGCGCAGGGCGATCCGCACCCCGTTGCGCGTCAGCTCGATGTTGTCCAAGTACAGGTTGTTGCCATAGCCGCAGACCCCCACGAAACGCACCTGCACGCGGCGCCCGTCGAACGCGCCCAGATCGATGTCGTTCAGGCGCCATTGCGCGCAGGCGCCGGGAACGAAGGAATTGGTCGTTGTGGTGGCCGTCGCCAGCGCGGCCGCGCCCTGCTGGAACACCGTGGTCCACGAGGTCCCGCAATCGGCGCTCACCTGCACGCGCAAGGAATCGACGTAGGTGCTGCTGTATTGGGCATAGGCATGGTGGAAACGCAGGCGCGTACCGGCGGAGCCCGCCAGGTCCACCACCGGGCTGATCAAGCGGTCCTGCTGGCCTGCCGCATCGTACGCATAATAATTGATGGTCCACGCCCGCGAACTGGTGCACAGGGCGCCATTGGTCACAGCCACGTTGGTCCAGGTGGCGCCGTTGTCCGGGTTCTGGAGCGTCCAGCCGGTGGGCACCTGGGCCGCTGATTCCAAATTCTCGGTATAGGGCACCGCGCTGGCGGCATTGTTGGTGAAGTTGTAGGTGACCACGTCATCGGTGGTGAACTGGTCGCCTGCCAGCTGCGTGGCCACCTGCATGGTGTGGGCCCCGATGCTGATGGCTGGCAGCAGGGTGGTGAAGGTGAAGGTGGCCGTACCCTGTGCCGGCAGCGTACCGGTGAAGGTCTCCACCACGTTCGGGGCGCCGTCCAGGCTGTAGCGTACCGGGAAGTTGGATTGCGCCAGCAGGCCGCTGTTGCGGAGCACCACGCTCACGGCGGGACCCAGGCTGCATTCACCGACCGACGGGCTGGCCGGGTTGATGACGGCGGAGATGCCCACGCTGTTGTTCACCGGCAGGTTGAAGGCCTCCACCTGGTCCGCACGGCTGCTGGTGCTGCCCTGCGTGGCACTGAACCCGAGGCCGCGCCGGGCGAAAGCCGCCCAGATCAGGTTCTGGTTGGCCCCATTGTACCGCACCTGGTCGGCCTGGAGGATCGCGTTGCGGCCATCAACGAATCCCGGGTTGCAGGGGGTGAGCTTCAGGGCATCCACCACCAGCTGCATGGCGATGTTGTTGCCACCGTTGCCATTATAGAGGTCCGGATCGAATCCGTACTGGTCGATCAGGTCCCACGTCATCTCCCACAGCATGGTGCACCACACAAAACCAATGCCGTGCGGCTCGGATACGCCGCTATTGGTGTTCGCATAGGTGTAGTTGTTCACCGCGAAGTTGGTGGTGTAGGGCGCCGGCCGGATGCCGGTACCTGTGGTGGGCTGCGCCAGGGCGTAGGTCCCGATGCCACGCACGTCGGTGCGTGCATCCCCGGGCTCGATGGTCATCATCAGACCGAACCAGTCGCTCCACCCCTCCCCCATCTGCTCGGCGTTGAACAGGCAGTTCACGTTGCTCGGGCCTCCCACGAGCCGCGTGCTGATGCCATGGGTGTACTCATGCGCGATTATACCGTTGTCCAGGTCACCGTCCCTGTCCGGTGTGGGGGACGTCCACAGGAACATCTGCATGCGGCCGCTGCTGCCGTCCGCGGGTGTGCTGAAGTTGGCATTGTTGGTACCGCTGCCATCCTGCGCATCGGCCACCACGAAGTCATTACCGGCACCACCGCGGCCGTAGTTGTTGCTCTGGAAGTTCCCGCTCGCCTCAGTGAACCCGTAGCGGTACCACACATCGTGCATGATGTTGTTCCAGAAGAACAGGTTGGTGACGGCGGCCGCCTGGTAGTTGATGGGCTCCTGGGTGAGGTTGATCGGGAAGTCGAAGTCCAGGTTGGCACCGCCGCTCGGGCTGGCGCCCGTACCGTTGTTGCCATCCACATCCTCCATGGCCCATACGTTGTTGCCGCGCGTGATGGTGAATTCCGCACCGGCGGCACCGTTGGTGTCGTGCCAGCCATAGGGTGAAGCGACCGGTGCATTGGTCCAGGGAGCATTGCGGATGGCGCGCGGGCCGTGGTTCGGGCTTTCCTCCGGGGCGGGATAGACGTTGTAGTCGTTGGGGGCGGCGGGCATCGGTGGCTCACCGTGCTCATGGGGGTGGACCAGCACCGCATCGCCCAGGCCATCAAAGGCGCATTGCGATGTCCAATCGTTCCGCTCCAGCTCCGTGCCATCGCGTGCATCGATCCGCACATTCCACCAGTGCTGGCCGTCCGGGTGGTGGTAGTTCACGTTCCACACGAGGCGTACTTCATCGTTCCAGCGCATCCACATGAGGGTCGCAAAGGCCTCATCACCATGGAATGGCGCGCCGTCGAAGCGGGTCGTGCGGGCCGACTCATCAACGGAGCGTATGCGCGGCGCGGGGAAGGAAAGCCCATCCTTGAGCAGTACACGGGTCATCGCCTCGCTTGCGCCGAAGGCCGGCTGCGGATCGGTGGCCAGTTTGGCCAGGCCCCGGGCCAGGCTGTGGTTCATGGCAATGATGCCGCCGTCGGGCCGCTGATGCAGGGCCACCTCCGTGTTGAAGATGTCCAGACCCATCCACTGCTGGCGGTACCAGGTATGACGCACACCCGTCCCTTCATCCACATAAGCATCCGCCAGCCGCAGGCCCTGGATGTCGGACGTTGCCACACCCTTCCGCAGGAGCTCTTCGCGCACAAGCGTGCGCACGGATGCATCACCTGGCTGGGCGAGGAGCGGTGCGTTGGCGAGCAGGAAGAGGACGGGGAACAGGAAGCGGAACATGGTGAGGAAGACTTTGGGGGCTACAAGTTACCACGGTCACCGCTGGAAGCACTGCACCCAAATGGGCCTGCCCTTGGGAGCACAACGGATCATTGGCCTGGGGGAACGCCCACGGCAGCCGCGGTGTTCGCGTAGGCGCACACCACCTCCCGGACCCGCCGGAGCGCCTTCCCGCCGGCACAAAGGCCGTGGCTCACCACGGGTGATGCGAAGTAGCGCGGAATGTCGAGCAGGGACAGGGCGCGCTCAACGGAGCACGTCCAGCGCTGGGTATCCAGCCCCATCGAGCCGGCGAGCGCCTGGGCGTCCATGACATGTCCGGCACCTGCGACATACGATGCGGCAACGAAATACAAGCGTTCACGGGGGTCGGGCACGGATCTGCGCCACGTGGTGTCCAGTTCCTCAAGGTAGTGCGCGGCCGCGGTCAACTGCGCACCAGCCCCAGCGCCGAGAGGCCGTGCTACGGACGTCGAAGGTTCCGCGGACCGGAAGAGGATGGAGGCCAGCGTGATGGCATCGAAGGCCGCGCTGGTGCTCGCGCATCCGGGCATGGGCCGGTCCTCCTCTGCGGTGGGAGCCGAACCGTACGCGCTGATCAGCATGGCCACAGCCTCCTTTTCAGCGGGTTCGGCAAGGTGTGCATCCAACCTGTGCAGCAGGTCCCGGGCGTTCCTGCGGGTAGCGAACACCAGTGGGACCGACCCGTTCAACGGACCGCTCACGCGCAACTGGGGCATCCTTCCAACGAAGAAGTTCGCGGCGGCATCGGAGACCAACGCAGCGCGCACACGTCCCAGGGCGACGTTCACCACCGAGGCATCACCATACCGGCTCGTATCGGTGAAAAGGACCCGTCCGTCGGGGCCGGGGGTGGCATCGGCGGGGGACCGGCGTTCGGCCGCTGCGAAGGGGGACCACATGCTCACCCATGCGGAGTCCGCATCGGGCTGCTCCTCCACCGCCGCAGCGCACAGGGGATCCCGGCGCAGGGTGACCAGCACCGGGGAAACGAAGCGGTAAGGCAAGGTGGTGGCCATCTTACGGGCAATGGGCGAACGACCGTTCAGCCCGACGGCCACGACATCCCCCACCCCGCGGGCCAACCACGGCAGCAGGCTGTCCGGCCATTGAACAGGCACAGCCTTCAGATACAGGCGCTCACGCCGGGCGAACCGCTCGATCAGTTCGAACTCCAGCCCCGTTTCCACCGGGCCAACTCGCTGGTAGACCAGGTGGTGGTCCATGACAAGTACGCGCAGTGTATCCGCGCGGATCGCATCAAGGTCGCGATCGATGGACGCATCATCCAGCAGGGCGGCCATGGGGCCGCGCGCATCGGGAGCCAGGAGGAGGACCGCACCGGCCAGGGTGACAACAGCGATCAGGCCCACAAGCAACCTGCGGCGGGTAAGGGGGGCGTTCCCTCGGTCGGACTTCACGGAGCCAATATCGTGAAGCCATCGAAAGCGTTCAAGGGGAATACGCCGGAACGGACCCGTACGGCCATGTGCGCGTATACCGCGCATCGGGGTCGTAAAGGCCAGCCTGCCGCACCGGATCGAAGCGACGGCCTGCGCGCGGGTCATTGCCCACGCCCGCGACATACTGCCAGTTGCCCCAGTTGCTGCACGGATCGAAGTCCAGCAGGTGATGCTCGAACCACCACGCGCCCATCCGCCAGTCGAGTCCAAGATCGTGCACCAGGAAGCTCGCGACGTTCTGCCGGCCGCGGTTGCTCATCCAGCCGGTGGCCGCCAGTTCCCGCATGTTCGCATCGATGAAGGGCTGGCCCGTACGCCCTTCGCACCACTGCGCGAACAAGGCGGCGTCATTCCCGTGGGGCGGATCCCGGCGCGCGATGCCCCTGCGCTGGAAGATCCGCGCACCATGCTTGGCGGCCGTGAACTGGAAGAAGTCCCGCCAGAGCAGCTCGAACACGAGCCAGTAGGTGCTTTCGTTCGCGCCGTGCGCCGCCTGGTAGCGCTTGATCGCGTGGTACAGTTCGCGCGGGCCGAGCGCACCCTGCGCCAGCCAGGGACTGAACTTGCTGCTGGCGTCGGCACCCAGCAGGGCGTTGCGTGTCTCCTTGTAGTGCGCGGGAGCGGCCGTGCTGAAGTAGTGGGTCAGCCTGGCCTCGGCGGCGGCCCTTCCCCCGTGGAATGGCAGCACGGTGCGGGCATCCGGCGCAAGCGGTGTGAACGGCAGGCATACCGGGTCGGGTGGCCCGGCGCTCCATCCAGCGGGGGTCGGTATCAGCGCGGGTGCCGCGGAGGCCGGCCGCACGACCAGCCTGCGCTCCACGGCGGTCCTGAACGCGGTGAAGATGTGTGGGAGGTCGCGCAGGGCAAAGGGCAGGTCATCGGGATGCAGCAGGGTGTTGGGCGTGTGGAGCTGCAGGGATAGGACACCCGCCACGGCCTGTGCCTGCGAGCGCTCCTCCTGCGCGAACAGCTCCTGCGCATGCACGGTGGAGGCGCCCCACTTGCGCGCGAGGCCTTCCAGCACCACGGCGGGTTCTCCTGCGTGCACCTGGAGGGCAGAACCCCGGGCGCGCAGCGCGGCTTCCAGATCCCGCACCCCTTCCCAGAGGAAGGCCCTGCGCCGGTCCCCCGAGCGCGGCATGCCGATCGGCGAAGGGCCATGCTGCCGGGGGTCGATCACCAGCACGGGAAGAACCTCATTATGCCCCCGCACGGCCGCGATCAAGGCATCGTTGTCCGCCAGGCGAAGGTCGTTCCGGAACCAGAGGATGGCGCGGCTCATAGCTCGTCGAGATGTTGGAGTAGCGCATCACCCTTGGCCAGCAAAGCCGCACGTGCAGCGGCATCCATGCGGTCCCAGGTGCGGTACACCATGCCCATGCGCTGCAACACGCCGGGCCGGGCCTCCGCACCCTCCAGCCGGTCCCGGTTGCGCGCGTGGAAATGCCAGTAGAGCGCATTGAACGGGCAGGCACGCTCACCGGTGCGGTCCTTCACATCGTAATGGCAGCTGCTGCAGTGGTGACCCATGCGGTCGATGTAGGCACCGCTGCTCACGTACGGCTTGGTGCCCACGATGCCACCGTCGGCGAACTGGCTCATGCCGCGGGTGTTGGTCACCTCCACCCAATGGAGCGCATCGATGTAGATGCCCAGGTACCATTCGTCCACCTGGTCCGGGTGCACGCCGGCGAGCAACGCGAAGTTGCCGGTGACCATGAGGCGCTGGATGTGGTGTGCATAGGCATGCTGCAGACTCTGGCCGATGGCATCGCGCAGGCAGGCCATGCGGGTGCGGCCGGTCCAGAACCAGGCGGGCAGGGGCCGCTGGTGGTCGAAGAAGTTCAGGCCGGCGAAGGCGGGCATGCGTGCCCAGTAGATGCCGCGCATGTACTCGCGCCAGCCGATGATCTGCCGGATGAAGCCTTCCGCCTGCGCGATGGTGATGCGCTCCGGATCGGCGCGCCAGGCCTCCTCCACCGCGCGGCAGACCTCCAGCGGGGAGAGCAGTTTCACATTGAGCGCGAAGCTGAGGCGCGCATGGTACAGGGCCCACTGGCCGGGCATGAGGGCATCCTGGTACATGCCGAAGCGCGGCAGCAGGTGCTCGCAGAAATAGCCCAGCAGCTGCAGGCTCTCGGCACGGTCCAGCGGCCAAATGAAGTGTGCGGGATCGACCTGTCCGATGGTGGCAACCCCCTGCTTGACCAGCATCTGGTGCAGTCCGCGCACATCGTGATCGAACAGGAGCGGCGGTGGCGCCAGGTGGCTTTTCGCGGGCCGCGCGCGGTTCTCGGCGTCGAAGTTCCACGCGCCGCCCGCCGGTGCTTCGCCGTCCATGAGCAGGCCCGTCCGCTGGCGCATCACGCGGTAGAAGCGTTCCATCAGGTACTGCTTGCGGCCCTTGAACATGTCGGCCAGGTCGGTGCGGCCGGTGAGGAAGTGCTCCGTGTCGGCCACCTCCACCGGTAAGCCGCATCGCTCCGCGAAGGAGCGCAGGTGCTCGTCCACGCGCCACTCATCGGGCAGCTGGTAGGCGAACGCGGCGGCCTTGCAGCGGTGCAGCACCCGCTCCAGTTCGCCCGCGAAGGAGCCGGTGTTCCCTGGGTCGTCCAGGTGGATGTACAGAACGCGGTGGCCCTGCGCGCGCAGGTGCTCCGCGAAGCGCCGCATGGCCGCGAAGAACCCGAGGACCTTCTGCACGTGATGCCGCGCGTAGGTGGTCTCCGAACGTACCTCCATGAGGACGTACAGCACATCGGGCCGTACCTGGCGGTACCAGCTATGCCCGGCGTTGAGCTGGTCGCCCAGGATCAGGCGGACGGTGCGGGCCTGTTGCGGTTCCGTTGGCATCGTTCGCTGCAATAGAGGACCTGTTCCCACACGCGCTCCCATTTCTTCCGCCAACTGAATGGCCGGCCGCAGGTGGTGCAGGTGCGCTGGGGGCGTTCGCCCGGTGGCCGGTGGCGTGGCATGCAGGAAGAAACACGGATGCCGCGTTCCTGTTCGAGCGGAACCAAGCCGCGCGGACCGCGTAAACACCTTGCATGCCAGCCCCAGCAACCCTCTCGTTCCCCCTCGCACTGGCGCGCTGGCGTGCATCGGCCGAGAGTCCGCCCACGGCGCCCGCATGGAACGCCGAACTGGAGCGCATCGCCTGGCGCTACCATGTGATCGGGGGCTGGGTGGCGGCCGTCCTCAATCTGTGCTTCATCCTGAACGATGTGGCCTTGGTACCCGGGCTGGCCGCGCGTTTCGCCGTGTTGCGCATCGGGGTCAGCGCGGTGATCCTCGGGCTCCTGCTGCTCCGGAGGCATTGGCGTTGGGGGCCCTATGCCTTCATGTTCGTGCCCTACATGCTCATCAGCCTCGAGAACGCCACCATGTGGGCGCAGCTGCCGGTGGACCTGTTCCAACTGCACGCGCTCGCCTATGCCGTGCTCTTCGTGGGCGCGTCCATGGTACTGGTCTGGCCCCTGCGATGGTCGCTCGCGATCGCGGTCTCGACGATAGCCGCCAATTGCTGGTCACTCATGGACAGCCCCTACATGACACCGGCCGAGGTGATGGTGAACGGGGGCACACTGCTGGCGGCAGTGATCATCATCGCGACGCTGCTGGGCCAGACACGCTACCTCCGGACCCGGCGCGAGGTGATCCTGCGCGGGCAGTTGAAGGCGCGCACCGTGGAGGCGCACCAGCAACGCGAGGTCATTGAAGCTGCGCACCGGGACCTGCAGGCCAGCATCCGCTACAGCCAGCGCATCCAGCAGGCCGTGATGCCCGATCCGCAGGTGCTCCGCGGCCGTGTGAAGGAGCATTTCATCCTGCACCGCCCGAAGGACATCGTGAGCGGGGACTTCCACTGGTGCACACAGGCAGGGCCGTACACGGTGATCGCCGCGGCGGATTGCACGGGGCATGGCGTGCCGGGTGCGCTCATGAGCATCCTGGGCAGCACCCTGCTGCGGTCCATTGTGAACGAGGGCAACGGGATGCACCCCGCCTCCATCCTCGAACGGCTGCGTGGAGGCATCATCGCGGCCCTCGGCCGGCAGAGTGGTGAAGGGCCCAGCGATGGCATGGACATCGCGCTCTGCGTCATCGACCACGAGGGCGGCACGCTTTCCTTTGCCGGCGCCTACAACCCTTTGTACCATGTACATGATGGGCAGCTCATCGAGTTGGCCGGCGACCGGATGCCCATCGGGCCGCACATGGCCCCGACGAGCCCCTTCACCGAGCACACCATCACGCTCACGGAGGGCGACATGTTCTACATGTGCTCGGACGGCTTCCAGGACCAGTTCGGAGGCAGGGGAGATCGGAAGTTCGGACGCACGCGGTTGAAGGACCTGCTGCGCAGCATCCACACGGACAGCTGCCGCGACCAGGAGCGAAAGCTGCTGCATGCGCTCGAGCTATGGCAGCAGGACCGTCCTGCACTGGACGATGTGCTCGTGATCGGGTTCCGGGTATGACCGTCAGGCCAGGATGAGCCCTTCGGACACATCACCGAAGGCCACTGCCTCGCCGCGCTGGTGACGGTGACCGATTACCCAACAGAGCCAGGCATCGGCCTCGTGGCGGTCCCTGGGTTCGGGTGGCGGAAGGAGGCACATGCCGGCCATGAGGCGGAGCTTGTGGCGTGGTATCGCGCGGCCGGCAGCGATGCGCAGGTGCTCCCAGCTATGGCGTAGCAATGCGGCCGGGTAGGCTTCATGCACGATGATGCCGCGCGCGCGCCAGCCCTCGGCCAGGCGGATGGCACGCGCAGTGAGGCCACCAAGGAACATGGGGCTCATGCCACCGGCCTGATGATCGGCCAGGCGGAAGAAATGATCCTGGCCTCGGCCGAAGTACACGCCAGGCAGGCTCAGTGGGGCGTCGATGTAGATGACCGTGGGTGCAAGCGCCGCGATGTGTGTCTCCAGCCAGGCGTCACCATCGGCCCCCTTGGTGCTGCGAGCGAACCGGAACAGGCCGCGCTCGCGGTGGCACACGGCGGTATTCCCGGAGCTCCGCGCACCGAGGTCGATGCCCACGATGCCA
>Ga0315900_10005522_pt1 | contig 17345 bp, 25 predicted proteins | sample LakEriMetagenome_FD_203521 | JGI IMG/M metagenome (GOLD analysis project Ga0315900, IMG submission 203521) | Freshwater fungal communities from buoy surface, Lake Erie, Ohio, United States - Buoy 12 MA114 | ecosystem: Environmental > Aquatic > Freshwater > Lake > Lake biofilm | place: USA: Lake... | reverse complement strand
CTGTAGGACTTGCTAAAATAAAGATTGAGCTTGCAAAGCAGGAAGCACAGGCATTAAATCAAAGGACATTAAATGAACAAAAGGCGGCGGCAGAGTTAATAAAAAATGAGAACGATAAACTTGCTGAAAAGAAAAGGATTTTTGAGGAGGAAAAGAAATTAGAGATAGCACGTTTGCAGGCTAACGTGGATGCTGTAAATGTAGGAACAGAAGCGCGTACGGCTGCCGAAATAGAATTAGCAAATAAGAAATCAGAATTAGCCATACAGGGTCAGGCGTTAGATCGGCAAATACTTGAGACGGGATTAAATACACAGCTTGAGCAAATCAATAAACAAAAGGAATTTTATCAAAACGATTTTCAGATGCGGGCGGATCTTATAAATCAGGAGGCATTATTACTTGAGGAGCAGTTTCAAAAAAAGCTTATTACTGATCAACAATATTTAGACGCTAAAAGAAATATAACGGCTCAGGAGAATCAGCTTGAAATGGATAAGTTGAACGCTAAGAAACAAGCCACGGACGCAATCATAGGTTTATTTGGTGCTGAGACAGAAGTAGGCAGAGCCGCAACGGTTATAAAACAAGTTTTAGCAGCACAGGAAATGATAATGGAAGCAAAGAAAACTATCTTCTTTGGAAAAACTGCATTGGCTAAGGGGGCTGTTGCAATTGCTGAGGGATCTGCGCAAACTGCTAAAATAGGATTTCCGCAAAACATCCCTATGCTTATTGGGTACGCTGTACAAGCCGCTGGTATTATAATGGCTATCAGGCAAGCGGTAAGGGGCGTTAGCGGTGCAACAGGTGGAATGGGTGGATCAGCAGGCGGAGGCAGCATATCTACAACTGCCCCTGTTTCTCCAGCACCTTCTCCACAGGTTGAAGCAACGCAAGTAAACACCGCAGCGGTCAATCAAATGGGCAACAGAGCCGCGCGGGCGTATGTATTGAATAGCGACATTCAGAATGAACAACAAAGAAATGCGTATATAGATAGGAACGCATCAATAGGAAACCCTTAAATTTGATATTATGGACAAAGGATTACCGGTTTATAAATTAACGATTAACGAAGATATTGAGAGTCAGGTGGAAGTGGATGCGGTGGCACTCGTTGACGTGCCTGCCATAGGTGAGGGGTTTTTTGCGTTTAGCGAGCAGGAGTTTCAATCTTATGACGATTACCCGAAAGCGGCAAGCGAAAACGCTAAAGCTGCTTTGAGATGGGCAGATGAAAATGGATGGGGGTCGTGTGGAACTCCTGTGGGCAAAAAACGCGCGAACGATCTCGCAGATGGTCGTGCCATTTCAAGGGATACTATCGCTCGCATGGCTGCATTTGAAAGGCATAGGCAAAACAGCGATAAACCTTTGGGGGATGGGTGCGGGCGTTTGATGTGGTTAGCGTGGGGCGGTGATGAAGGTATTGAATGGGCGCAAAGAAAACTGGAGCAAATAGATCGTGAAAAGAAATTCCAATTCGCGGTGGTTAATGAAGAGGAGCGGGTTGTCGTAGGGCCGGCCATGATCCCGGACAAGCCGATATATCGTATCGATCCGGACGGCAAAGAATATTACGTTTATTTCCCGAAAGAGTCTATCAAGACGATTGCCGAAAAGTTTTATCGCAAGGGCTTCCAAAACAATGGCAACGAGATGCATGATGGGGCAAAGCCTGTAGACATGGTGTTTTATATGTCATGGATTGCCGATGACAGCAAAGGCATCCCTAAGATGAAGCAGTTTGAAAACCTACCAGACGGAACATGGTTTTTAGGGGCTAAGATTATGAGTGAAGATGCGTGGGCAAAAGTTAAAGACGGCACGTTCAGAGGCTTCAGCGTGGAGGGTGAATTCAATATGTCACCGATCAAAATGAGATCAAAGGAAGAGTCTATTATTGATGAACTTAAAGAATTATTAAGAGATGCCATCTAACGCGCAACCAATTCCGCAGGGTGCTATCGCAATGCAGCCGATAGAAGATTTCGTTGTATCTCTGACAGCACCAATAAAGCCGGGGACATCTACCTACACAAATACTGCTTTTATCTTTGCACCTTCGGTATTTATTGACGGGCTTTTATTAACTTACGAAGTGAGAGCCGATCGGAGGTATGTAAGTTTTGACGCAAGCACACAAACGATAACGATAAACAATGGATCCCTTAATGAAGGGGAAAGCGTACAAATATTTTATTAACAATTCAAACCAAACAAATGAAAATCTTAGTATTAACGCAATCATTCAGCGGGTGCGGGTATCATAGAATGATGTTACCGGTATCCTTAATGCAAAAAGAGAAAGCCCGCATCACAGATGTTTTTCCTGAAGAGTTCGATTACGATATTGTAAATATCAATAGGCTATGGCCGAAAGATGATATTTTTGAACTCCGCAAAAAGCATGGGTTCAAATTGGTAGTTGACGTAGATGACTTTTGGATCTTAGACAATCACCATTTAGATTTTGATACTTACAATGAGCATTTGATTGACATAAAAATTATCAAGCATTTAAAGGAGGCGGATCTGGTTACCTGCACACATGAGCGGTTAGCGGAAAGGGTTTATTACCATAATAAAAATGTGGAGATCCTACCGAACGCAATCCCTTATGGACAAAACCAATTTACAAGCGAGCGTAATGAATCTGATTTAGTTAGGTTATTTTGGGCGGGCGGAATATCGCATGAGGAAGATTTGAAGATATTAAGACCTGTGATGAAGCGGGTATTTAATAGTGATTTAAAGGATAAAGTAAAGGCAGTGCTTGGCGGGTATTCAGATAGCAATCAAACGGAGCAATATTATTGGAAGAGAATGGCTGCTTACTTTACGGCAGATGCTATGCTTAACAATATGGCATATAGAGGTTTGCCGGTATTCGAGTATTATCAAATGTACATGGAATCAGATATAAAACTGATCCCTTTGCGCAAAACTACCTTCAACGGGTATAAAAGTAATCTGAAGATACTTGAGGCGGCTGGCAAAGGTATCCCTGTGATCGTATCGAAAACTGATCCATATTTAGGCTTCCCCGGTGATGTGGTTTATTATGAGAATTGGGATAAGAACATCCGTGCGCTTGTTGAAGATGCAGATCTAAGGAAAGAAAGAGGTCGTTCGCTGTTCGAATATTGCGAAAAAAATTATAACTTTGAAGAGATTAATAATAAACGTAGAGAATTATTTTTGGGTTTGTTGTAATAGTTTCAAGTTTGAAGTTTAGTGTAATTCCCCCTGTATTTTGATACGGGGGTTTTTTATTTAAGTGCTTTATTTTCAGCTATTTACATTGACAAAATATCCATAATTTGATGTTTAGGTATATACTTACATGAATCCCGTAGAATTATTACAAAAAGTTAAGGCGTTGGTGTTTGAAGGTCAAATGCCCGCCGAAAAGCCAATGGGTGATATGCCTAAGGTTGAAGACAAAAAGAAAGAATTTGGCGGTTACACTCTCAAAGACGGCACTGAGGTTTACATTGACAAGCTCGAAGTAGGTGGTGTAGTTACCATTGAGCAAGAGACAATGTCACCCGCTCCTGCAGGTGAGCATGAGCTTGCTGATGGCACTATTATCGTTCTTGGCGAGGGTGGTGTGATCTCTGAGATCAAACCCGCGCCTGCTCCTGAGATTGCTCCTGAAGCCGCTCCTGTTGAGGCAGCAGTTTTACCCGCTCAAAACTTTGATGAAAAGTTCGCAGCTTACGATGCTAAATTCTCAGCTCTTGAGGAAGAGAACACAAACCTGAAAGCAGCATTTGCAAAAGCAGATGAAGCTATCAAAGGTCTGTTTGAATTGGTTGAAAAGCTCGTAAAAGAGCCAACAACAGAGCCGAGCGAACCTGTAAAGAATGGCTTCAAATTCGGAAAGCAAATCGATAATAAAGAAGAAAAATTACAATCACTTATTAACCTTTTTAAATAGTAAACAAAAATGGCATACAATGTAACGGGCTTAGCCGCATATACTAAGCAAAACGTAGATCTGCTGGTTAAGAACTCAGTTTTCGAAGCCAGAACACAAAAGGAAATCCTTGCATTAGGTAACGTTCGCGTAGGTGTTAAATCAAGCGAAGCAATTGGAAGAATGGATACTGATGTATTCTTTCAAGACGATTCTTCTTGCGGTTTCAACGCCAGCGGCACGACTACCTTCACGCAGCGTACACTTACCGTTGGCAAAGTGAAGGTAAATGAAATCCTTTGCGATAAAGACCTCGAGCCTTATTACACCCAGCAGGCTTTGAAAGCCGGAGGCGAATACAACTCATTAACATTCGCTGCTGACTACTCTGATCAAAAAGCTAAGAAAATAGCTGAAGCTCTTGAAGTAGCTTTGTGGACTGCTAACGCAACAGGTTCTGCTGGTACAAACGGCTTAGGTAATAAGTTCGATGGTATCAAAACTTTGATCACTGCTGGCGGTGGATCAGTTGCAAATGCAAACACTACCGGATTCTACGGTACACCTGCAACAACTATCAACACTCCGACAATTGCTAAGAATGCAGTTCTTGCAGTTATCAAAGCGTTACCTGCAAAAATCCAAGGTAAATCAGATGTTCGCATTTTCTGCGGATGGGGAACTTTCTCTTATTTGATACAAGCGTATGTAGATCAAAATCTGTTCCACTACCAACCTGATGCAAAATGGGATGATGATGCTGCAGTTTTCACAATCCCCGGCACTAACTACAAAGTAATCCCTGTACACGGTTTAGATGCTGCTGATGCTGATGCTTGCATCTACGCTTTCAGAATGAGCAATATCTTCTTAGGAACTGATCTTCTTGATGAAGAAAACAAATTCTGGATCCGTTGGTCTGAAGATGATGAAAACATCAAATTCACTGCCCGCATGAAAGTCGGTGTCCAGTTCGCCTTCATTGATGAAGTGGTGAAGTTCGAAGCGTAATCATAAATCATAGGGAGGTGTAAAAGCCTCCCTTAACTTATAAAAATTTTAAATTAATAACCATGCCGTGTGCATTAACATCCGGATATACATTAGATTGTAAAGACAATAGCGGCGGTATATTGGAAGTTTACTTCATCGAAAGAGGTGCAGTAACTTCAATATCTGAAGCCAGTGGAGTCGTTACAGGTCTGACAAAAGCATCCGGTAAAAGATTTTGGAAGTACGAACTTCCCAAAGAAACAGGATCATTGACAGAGAATATGACAGGTAACATTCAAAATGGTACCGTGTTTTATGCTTCTGAGCTTAAGATCGTTGTAAATAAATTGAACGTTACAATAAGAAATGAAATCAAACTTTTGGCGCAAGCTACAATGATAGCAGTGGCAAAAGATAACAACGGAAAGTATTGGCTGATAGGAAGAACAAGCGGGATCGATCTTACAACCGGCACACTCGGAACGGGTACTGCTTTCGGAGATCGTAGCGGGTTTGACATGACATTCTCAGGTAGTGAGCCTGAGCCGATGCTCGAAGTAAACAGCACGGTTGCAAGTGCTCTTGAAACTCCGGGATCATAAGTTTTGTTTGTTTGGTTTTGAATTGTTAGCCCTTGCCCTTTTGGGCGAGGGTTTTTGTTTATGGTATTTATATTTGTATGCTTAAATTTGTAAAGGGAACTACGTCAACATTGATTTGCACCTTAACGGAAAAACAAACCATTACGGATGCTAATTATTTGTTTGTATTTACAAGCAGGGCTACGAATGATCAGGTAAAGTTCGTAAAGGTTAATGCCTTTGACGTATCGACAAATAAGGAGCGGTGGAATGAGTTTGCTATTGTGGTGAATGATTACTTTGCCGATTATCATGAAAGTTGGTGGAAGTACGAGATATATGAGCAAACGAGCACTACGAATTTAAACCCATCCGGATTAGGATTACTCGAAACGGGGTTAATGTTTTTAGACGATAATACAAATATGAGTTTCACTCAATATTCACAGGACGTAAAATTTACAATGTACGATGCATCCTAATATAAGTTTTATAAAATTTGCAGATGTTAAGCTGCCTGCAATGGTTGAGCTGCCCGGCAAAGGGTACGTTCAATTCGGTGAAGATAATCTTTACCCTAACTTTTTGTTGGAGAAAATCAACAAAAGCAGCAAACATAATGGCATTGTGCTCGGGAAGGTGAATTACATTATCGGAAATGGCATATCCTATAAAAGCGGGCGTGAGAATATTACACCTAATAAGAACGAAACATTAAATGATTTTCTCAAAAAAGTATCGACAGACATTGAGATTTTTGGTGGTGTATATATTGAGCTTCATTATAACGCACTTGGTCAGGTCGGGGCAATGTATCACGTGCCTTATCAAAAGGTAAGAGCAAATAAAGACCAGACGCAATACTATGTAAAGGATTGGACGCAATCGGTGAGGGTGCAGCCTGAAATCGTAGCGGCGTATAATCCTGCGGTTAAGCAGGGCAAGCAGATACTTTGCTATAAGGAATACAGACCGGGATTGGATATTTACTCTTATCCTAATTACATCGGGGCTTTGAACTGGATCGAGATTGATATTGAGTTAAGCAAATACCATCTGAGCACTATTAAGAATGGTATGTTTAGCAGCAAGTTGATCAACTTCAATGAAGGTAAACCTTCACCGGAGGAACAGCAGGTTGTAGAAACTAAATTCAAAAAGAAATTTACGGGTAGCGAAAACGCTGGCGGCATTGTTTTGTCATTCAGTGACGACCCTGCAAAGGCTCCCACCGTTCTGGACTTATCTAATACGGATTTGGATAAGCACTTTGATATATTGAATAAGACCGTAGAGCAGCAGATATTTTGCGGACATCAGGTAGTATCGCCAGTTTTATTTGGAATAAAAACGGAGGGACAACTTGGGGCGCGTACTGAAATGCGTGATGCTTTTGAGATCTTCAAGACCACATATGTCAATGACAAGCAACGCGCACTCGAAACATTATTTACTGAGATCAGCAAATTATGGGGCATTGAAGATGAAATGGTGATCGCTCCGATTGAGCCGATAGGGTTTGAGTTTAGTGAGGCAACGATTAAGGAGTTTGCACCTAAAGCGTGGATACTTGAGAAGATAGGTATTGATTTAACGAAATATCCGGAAGCACAGGCCGCTGTGCAACCCGCATCCGCTCCTGCACAATCTGAAATGCAGGTCAATGAAAATCTGAAAAACCTAACAGGACGGCAATGGCAGGGGGTTAATCGTATCATTCGCAATTTTGAGAAAGGGAAAATAAATAAGGAGCAGGCTAAGTTATTGCTCAAATCTTCACTTGGTTTATCGGATGATGAAATTAGCATAATGCTTTCTTTGGATAACGAAATGGAATTTTCCGCACAAGATCATGATGAACTTTTGTTAGCTGAATTTTCCGCGCATGGTGAAAGCAAAGATCAGTTTAATGTGATCGCATCCCGCGCGCGGTTTAATTTTCAAGAGGAGCTTACGCAGCCTGAAGTAAATGTTTTGGATCTGATCAAAAAGGATAAAAGAATAACGCCTCAAGTGATTGGAAAGGCTTTAAAAATGCCTGTTGATGAGGTGGTGAGCATTATTGAGGGACTTACGGAAAGCGGCATAATACTGGCTACAATTAGCAAGGTAGGGGTTGACGAAATCATTGAGCGTACCCTGCCAAATCCATTGAGCGAAATTACAGACAGAACGCCTCGTACTTTGGAGCAAAAGATAATGTATAGCTATGAGGTCGAACCTCGGTACGGGCCAGAACCAATTATACCAACAACAAGAGATTTTTGCAGAAGATTGATAAAAATGGATAAATTTTATTCACGATCTGACATTGAAACAATTAGTCAGCGTTTGGGGTATAGTGTATGGGATCGTAGGGGCGGATGGTATGGGAATAAGCCTTCATGCCGCCACCGCTGGGTACAAAATTTCGTAGTTCGTAAAAAGTAAAGAATGAAAGATATTTTATTTATAAGCCCTGAGAATATTTATGAGCGGACGCAAATCCACTCAAATATAGATAGCAAAATGATCGTTCCTGAAATAAAGGTATGTCAGGATATGTATATACTGCCTTTGTTAGGGTCGGGACTTTATGAGCGGTTACAGGATGGGATTGATAACAATGATTTGACAGCAGACGAAGTTACACTGCTAAAAAGCTATGTTAGGGACTGCCTTATCTATTATGTTGTGGCGGAATTGACAGATACTTTGACGCATCAGTATTGGAATAAGGGTGTGCTAAAAAAGACGAATGAAGGGAGCGAAAACGTATCAATGAGCGAGCTTATTGATCTGAAAAACAAATTTAAAAGCCGCGCCGAATTTTACGGGCAAAGATTAGTAAAGTATTTAGTTGAAGAAAGCAATAACGCTAAGTTCCCTTTGTATATTAATCCCGGCGATCGTGCGGATACAATCGTACCAAAAAGGGATGCTTACTTTCCGGGCGTTTATTTAGGGATGCCTTATGATGAATTTAAGAACTGCGAAGATTGTCAAAAACCATTCAAAAATGTATAGTAAGAAAACGATCAAAAAGTTAAAAGATTATTTTGCAAAGCATGACAAGAAACCAAATATCGACAAAGCTCAAAAACATAGCGGCAGCGCATCGTCAGGTAAGGACGGCAAAGGTCGTAAACCCTGACTATTTTCTACATAACGAGGTGAAGGATGTTACCTATCCTGCCGTCTTTATGACAATGGGCAACAGCTCAACGGAGGGCAAAATAAAGACGCACACGGTGCAGGTTACGGTGGCGGATGTGGTGTTGCATACTACGGAGATGGAAGTGCAAAGCGACATGGAGCAGGTGGCGAATGATTTGGTAGGTCAGATAGGATGGGAGAAACAGCCTTGGAGGTTTACGCGCAGCACTACGTTCGAGTTCTTCGAAGACAGGTTTGAAGATATTGTGGCGGGGGTTACTTTTAGCATCGATCTCGAAGTTCCTTTTCTTTATGATGTGTGCGATCTGCCAAGTAACTATGAGCTGCCAGATCATGAAATAACAATAATAGAAAGTAGAATGACTAAAGTAATAGATTTTATTGTCGGCTCCGGGCAGCCTATGGAGCAAGACGATACGACATACCAAAATAATATCCTAACGGTGCCGCCTTTGGTATTTATAGATGGGTTAATTTTGACATATCAAGTGCGATCAGATAGGCGTTATATTTCACATAATGTATCAACAAAAACAATCACAATTAATAACGGAGGAGTTAATGATGGCGAAAACGTACAGATTTATATTTAGTATTTTATTGGTATGCTTTGCCGCTATTGGTAAGGCACAAACTATTGATGGGAAACTTTATACACCTTTCAATAACTACTATCAATGGATCGGGGGCAAATTCAATAGCAATTTAAACATCCCGAAAGTTACAGCAACTACAGGGCGCGACACAGGAGGCATACGTTATAGCCTTGCAGATAGCTCGATGTATGTTTGGACTGGCAGCCAATGGAGGCAGGTTGGCGGCGGCGGTGTTGCTTATGTTGATAGCATTTACCTTTTTAATGATACTTTAAGATACAGAAAAAACAATGTTATTTTTAATGGTGGTGTAATGGATACCGCGGCGGTGGTAAAAGCATACGTAACCAATGCCGAAGCGATTACAATTACAAAGGGTCAGGTCGTTTATATTTTTGGCGCATCTGGTGACAGAGCATCCGTAAAACTTGCAAAGAACACAAGCGACACATTTAGCTCAAAGACTTTGGGGATTGTTAGGGCGGACATTGCGGCAGGTCAGGCGGGATGGATTACAACGCAAGGTCAGGTGAGCGGAATAAATTTAGGTGCGTATAGTCCGGGTGATATTCTTTGGCTGGATAGCATACCGGGTGGGTTTACAAAGGTTAAGCCTGTTGCACCTTACCATTCAGTTTTTGTGGGTGTAGTAGAGCGAGCGAATGTAGGAAACGGGCTGATATATGTTAAGCCCCAAAACGGACAGGAATTAGGGGAGCTTCACGACACAAAAATAACTTCACCTACAAATAATCAAGTATTGGCATATACAGCATCTACTGATATTTGGGAGAATAAAAGCGTTGCAACAGCTTTGGGATATACCCCTTTGAATGTAACCGATACGGCTGCGATGCTTTCACCTTACTTAAGGTCAAACGTTGCCGCTGCTACTTATCAACTTATTTTAGATACTATCCCTTTGGCTGCTTTCGGTGCAGGTAGCGGTGCGGCTGGAGATACTTTGGCATTTAGCACATCGGCGGTTTATGGTAGTTTTTATAATGCAGGGAGCGATACTTTGATAATAACGCAAATGAGGGCAGGGGTGTTAGGTACATCTCCAAGCATTACAACTGAGGTTTATTGGAATGATAGTTTAAATGTAACTGCAGGTGCAACGATACTGGTTACAGGCGGCACATCGGTTACAGGTACAATCGGTGCGACTAATGTAACATCGTTCACAAATAATAAGATACCGCCAAACAACTGGGTATTTGTTAGAACGAGTGCCGTAGCAACAAAGCCGACTTATTTTAGTTTGACATTATTAGGATATCGTAAAAGACAATGAGATTAATTTTATTTATATTAGTTTTTCTTTCGGTAGGTGCTAATGCACAAATGGTTATTAAGGCGCATCCTAATTATGTACCTTTAGGCATAACGCCTATATTAGATATTTATACTAATGCTGCCGGTGCGTATTCTTTGCGTAAATTAAGATCAGGATACACAGGCGCGGCGATAAGAATAAGAAAGGACACAACAGGGCAGCCGGAGCAGGATATAAATTTTGTAGGCAATGATTTAGATACCAATTCTATTAAAAGTTTTTTAAATGCTCGTAATGGTTTTGTAGTTACGTGGTATGATCAATCTGGTAATGGATTAAATGTAACGCAAGCTACCCAAGCATCACAGCCGCAAATAGCAGCTTTAGGATCTATTTATTATGAAAATAATAGACCTACAATATTATTTGATGGATCAAATGATATTTTAGAAAGATTAAATGTTGATCTATTTAGAAATCAGGATTCAGCTGCTTGTTATGCAGTTACAAGATGGATATCAAGCCCTGCGGTATTAAGACTTTTGTTTTTTTGTTCGAATAATTTAAGTTTCACACAAACAAGATATCTTTTAGGTGGTGGAAATACTGCTAATAAATACTCGATAGGATCTCGAAGATTAGATGCAGGTGTGACGTTCGTAGACAACACAACTGATAATATAAATACATCTAATCTTGTACTACAAACCGGATTAGTAAACTATGCCACGCCTCGGCATTTATTATATATAAATAATATTGAAAAACTTACGGCAATTCCCGGTTATGTTGGTGGCAATACATCAAACACAACTGCTTTAAAAATATCTATTGGGGGGCAAACGACAGCTGCGGCTAATGCTAATGCAAGAATATCTGAGGTTATTATTTATGAAAATCTAAATAATAGATCTTTAATAGAAACAAACATAAATAATTATTATGGAATCTATTAAATACATATTCATTTTATTACTTATATTTTGCTCATTCACAATGAACGCACAATACATTAAGGTTTTACCACAGGCAGGATTAACAAGCGAGCAAAGGGCAATCGCAATAAGCCGTGAGCTGTTCCGCATTCAGCGACCGATTAACCAACAAAATGATGCTACTTTGTATCTGTTCGGATGGATTAATCACCCAACAAAAGATCCTAATTATATCGATACCGTAAACGCAGCTTTGCAGATAGATACCAATCAGGTTATTTATGTGCATCCGGACAATGATTTGACTAACCTTATTGCTTTGTTTCCTGAATTAAGCCAAGCAGAAAAAGATGGGTTAGCGGCGTTTATTGAAAGTCAGCAAATGTTTTTATTTAAGTATATCATTCCGAGTGATGTGACGGTGTTTACAGAGGCAGAAATGAAAGCGGCGGGGTGGTTACCTGAAGCTGAAGAACTATGAGAGGGTTGATTTTATTAATAGTGGCTTTGATCTTATCGGTAGTCCTTATGCCGATTGGTTTTGTGTTTCAGATAGTGGTTACTTTATTCAGGGCGGTTGATACCTATCTGTTTCACATAGCAAAGTCAATCGACCAACACGGGAACGTGGTTTGTGCGGAGTTGTTTAACCTGACATTAATAAAGCGGAAAGATTACAAATTCGGGGATATGGACAAAACAATTAGTTACGTTTTGGGCGTAAATGCTGAAAAGAAGAGTTTGACGTATTTAGGTAGGAAGGTTGGTAATTTATTAAATACTATTGAAAAAGATCATCTTATTAAAGCGGTGAATTATGAGCGCAAAGATTGAATTTATTGGGGCATGGTTTTTCGGGTTGATAGCTTTTATTACAAAGCATGATTTGTTGATTTATGCCGCTATAGGATATAACCTGCTTGCGGGTATTAAAAGCATACCGGGCGCGTGCAAAACTATTAAGCAATTAAAAAATGACATCTATGCCAGAATGGTTAAAAAGACTAACGAAAACTGATATTCGTAACAGCCTTGCGATTATCATTGTTTTGGGATGCTTTACACTTATGTATCTGCTTCAGGTTAAGCCTATACCTGCTGAGAATCACGACATCGTTAATATCGTTGCGGGGTTCATCTTCGGAGGTGCGTTGGCAGGTGTTGTAGGGTTTTATTTTGGTGCAACTAAAACTGATAAGAAACATGAAAGTGAATGATAAAGAGATGCACTTTTGGGCGGGCGTATTTGTTAGCATTGCCGCACTTATTTTTTTTAAAGCTATCGAGATTAAGTATTGCTGGCTGTGGGTGCTTACGTCTATCGTGACTGCGGCTGTAGGTAAAGAGCTTAAGGATTTAATGGATTACGGCAAATTTGATTACAGGGATGCGGTTTATACTATCGCGGGCGGAATGGTCGGTTTTGTACTCTCATTCTTTTAATATGGGCAAATATTTGGTTTTTTTACTCTTGTTGACATCGTGCGCCAATCCTAAGAAGCTGCACAAAATGATGGATAAATTACCTTTCTATGCGGCTGATGAATGCGCTCAAAGGTTTCCCATTAAGGAAAGGATTGACACATTAATGGTAGAGGACACCGCACTTATTAACGCATATCTTAATGAGTATCACTATATGTCGCAAATGATAGATAGCTTACTTGATGCAAAATGCGATACTTTATATGTCGATAAGATAAGAGAAAAGATAAAGCAGATTCCATGCAAACCTGAGGTTAAATATATTATTAAGACGCAGGAGAGCACGGCAAAGCTTAAGGTGTTGCAAATGGAATGCGATAAAAAGCAAGCTGAATTAATCGCAACTAATAACAAAATAGTGGCTGATTGCAATGCTTTAAAAGACAGGAATGTAAAGCTGAAGCATAGGATAAATTTGCTTCTTTTAATCATTGTATTTTTAGCGGGATGGGTGCTTAGAAAACCAATTTTAAAAATAATAAAATGATAAACCAAAACAACTACGATATGTGGATCGCGCTTGCGTTCTGCTATCTGCCAATCATTGCGCTTCTGATAATGGCCTACAAAGCATCTAAGTCTGGAAGCCTCGTTAAAGAGCCTATCAATTCACGCGGCGGTTATAAGTGGGTGAAGTCAGACGTTAATGTGCCGTTTGTTAAAACAGGATGGTTTCAGTTAGCTATCGTTTGGTTTGTGCTGGGTAGCGTTTTCTTTTGGCTTATCCTATGGCCTGACCATCATGACATTTGGCTTTCAAAATGATATTTGTCTATCCTATATCTGCCGCTATTGTTTGCGCCGTAATTGAATGGATACGCATAAGCATAGCGCATGGGCAAAAGGCGAATGTCAACAAGGTGTGGACATATACGATAGGAGCTTTATTTTTCGGCATATCGCTTTCGTTTAGTTTGGATTATTACGATAATTCTGAGTTCTTTAAAATAGTCAGTTATGGTATCTATTATGCAGCCTGTAGAGGTGTGGTGTACGATCCGCTGCTGAACGTGTTACGAGACCTTGCTGTTGACTACAAATCGAAGTCGACAAATAGTATAATAGATAGATATTTGAATATTAACTTTTATTTGCTTAGATTTATTTATTTATTTATAGCTGTAGGATCAGCATATATTTATTCGCGTTATGAATAGAGGTATTGCGATAATAAGAAAATATGAGGGTTTAAGACTTCGCGCCTATGTTTGCCCTGCCGGTTTGAACACGATAGGCTATGGTGCAACCTTTTATGAGAATGGTACGAAGGTGCAGCCTAAAGATGTTATCACAATTGATCGTGCAGACAAGCTGCTTCACTTTCAAGTAAAGTTATTCGCTGACGAAGTGAAGCGCGTTGTAAAGTCAAACATTAACGAGAATATGCTCGGAGCCTTAGTTAGCTTTTGTTTTAATGTGGGTGGTGCTGCTTTTGGCAAATCAACATTATGCAAAAAAGTAAATGCCAACCCGAACGATCCTACCATTCGCGCTGAGTTTATGAGATGGACACGTGGCGGCGGTAAAGTACTCCCCGGACTTGTTAAGCGTAGGGAAGAAGAAGCAAATTTATATTATGCCTCGATTCAATAAATCAGATATATCAAGAGAATACAGAAAAAAATACGGGATGCAAATGCCTACCTTAGCACTTGCGCGTATAATGTATAATGATAATAAGGAATTATTTAAAGACATTGATGCTGCCAGAAGAGCATTAAGATATATTGAGGGAAAGACAGGAGCACCAAACAAAAAATTTATACCTGAAACTTCTGAATTTTTTATGAGTGAACACCGCCCGCGCAATCCGTATAAGCTCCCTGAATCAGATGAAACGAAATACGAACCCTATTTTATTAAAGCAAAAAAGTTAGCAGTTTTATCCGATGTGCACATACCTTACCATAGTCTTGATGCTTGTAGCTGCGCCCTTGATAAAATCTCTGATGAGAAGCCGGACGCGATCTTATTAAATGGAGATTTCATTGACTTCTACGGATTAAGCCGTTTTATGAAAGATCCGCGTAAAAGATCAGTGGCTCACGAATTGGAGGCGGCGAGGCAATTCTTAGATGTACTTGCGACCTTCGGGGCAAAGATTTATTTTAAGTTAGGCAACCATGAGGAGAGATACGAACATTTCCTTATGCAGAAAGCCCCCGAGCTTTTGGGTGTTCAGCAATTCGAACTACGCCACCTTTTAGGACTTGATTCGCGCGGCATTGATTTAATAGGTGACAAGCGGATTATTAAAGCCAACGATCTTAACATAGTTCACGGCCACGAATTCGGAGGCTCCATCTTTTCACCTGTCAACATTGCAAGGGGCTTGTTTCTTCGCGGAAAGGTAACCGCTATGCAGGGGCACAATCACTCAGTAAGTGAGCACACCGAAAGCAATATGAACGGCGATATTGTTACAACGTGGAGTTTGGGTTGCTTATCGGAATTAAACCCGGCATACCTACCCATTAATAAATGGTCGCATGGCTTCGCAATAGTTGATCTGAATGACAACGGCAAAGACTTTCACGTGCGAAATTACCGCATCCATAAAGGAAAAATCCTATGAGTGAAGAACAACCCGAATACGATTTAACGCTTGTAATAGATTGCGCCCTTACGGTCATTACAACGCTTGAGGACGCTTCATTTAATAATTATGATGAAGAGCAGGAAGATCAAATAAAATCCCGCAAAAACGCTTACAATACCATTAACCTTGCTTTGAGAAAGATTCAGAAAATTATCAGAGATTCTACTGAGCGTTAATAATAAACCTTTTCTTTTGGTGAAACGGAGGTATCGGGCATGGGGCTTTTGACCTATCCCTCAAGTGAATGATCGTTGAGTGATCATTCTTAAAAAATCTTGCAAAGTCCATTAAGGTAATTTGGTCATAAGTGAGTATCATTTTCCGTATGAAATGCGCCTTAGCTCCTATCCTTTCAGGTATGCGGCCTTTTTTAGCCTCAACCGGATCGAGGCAATGCAGCTTGCATATTTTCTCCCATTCCTTTTGCAGATCTGGGCGTTCGTGTTTTAAGTCCTGAAGGATCACCTCTTTTTTTACTATCGTCCGCGTTCGGTTTATTATGCTTGTGATCTTGTCAAGTAGGGACTGAGGTACGCTATGCAGGTGCACCTCAAGATGTGATGCGATTGCTTTTACAGCTTGTTCGGTTGTCATATATCTCCTTTTCTGATTTTAACCCATACATAAATTGTGACTATCAAAACGACAGCCATCATGCATAGATTGAGGATTACAAATTCTCTCATATTATTATATCTTTTTCGGTGGTTAATACGTGAACGGTGAAGCCCTGTTTTATTAATTCAGCGTGCCTGTATTTCTGCAACTCCGTTGGCTCCCGTCCCGGCTGCTTTACCTCAACAAAGATGGTTTTGCCGTTCTTGAGGCACATGAGATCCGGGATGCCGTTGCAGTTGGTTTGGATCAGTTTAATTACCATCCATCCCGCCCGCTCAAAGCGTGCCTTTATGCTGGCTTGTATTTTGCTCTCCATACTAAATAAAACTATCCGCAATCAGTCCGAGAATTACAACGATCGCAATAAAGATGTAAGCGTACTTTTCTGGGAGGTCTGTGGTTTTTTGTTGCATGGTTGTGGGGTTTAAAAGGGGGCAAAGCCCCCGGGGGTTAATTATTGATTGATAAAATAATTTTTGATAGCTGGCATTGTTGTATTCTCAATTACTTCCTGAAAATTCTGGTAGTAATTAGTACGTTTAATACCGTTATAATTTGTAGTAACAAAAACTGATAGATCTTCGTTTATTTCGATTGTAGCTGTCAGGTTGTTTGTAATTTGAATTGTTGTCATGGCTTTTTTGTTTTGTTACACAAAGATAACACTTTTTCACAAAGTGCAAAACTTTTTTTAATATTTTTTTGAAATTATTTTTTTGAGCCGCTGCGGGACTCGAACCCGCACCCCCCTAATTTAATAAGGTTGCTACCCTTGCCGGTATTCATTCCCGTTTACACCAAGCGGCTGGCCGTTAGTTACTCAATCCCGTAATCATTCCTAAAATAACTCAAAGTGTAATCTTTTTTATCCTTCACCGCCTTGTATATCTTCTCCTCAATCCCTCCCTCCGCGAATAGCCAGTACACTTTTGAAGCCTCCTCCCGGTCTTTATTCTGCATCCGAGCCCGTGCCTGCCAATACGATACCGCGCTGAAGTCAATATTAAGCATTATTAGCGCGTCTGCTGTACTTAGGTTAATACCTTCACGCCCTGATTGGATCTGCGAAAGAAACCACTTAGAATCGCTTTGAGCGAACTCCTGCGGGTCGGTCGTGAATTTGTCATATCCGAATGTAAGATAAAGCATAACCTCCTCCGCTTTGTACTTATAAAAAA
>Ga0315900_10005521_pt1 | contig 17346 bp, 13 predicted proteins | sample LakEriMetagenome_FD_203521 | JGI IMG/M metagenome (GOLD analysis project Ga0315900, IMG submission 203521) | Freshwater fungal communities from buoy surface, Lake Erie, Ohio, United States - Buoy 12 MA114 | ecosystem: Environmental > Aquatic > Freshwater > Lake > Lake biofilm | place: USA: Lake... | reverse complement strand
GCGCCGCGAGCCATTGGGACACCCGCGCGTAGCAGACATAGGGGTCCTGGACCAGCAACCGAGCCGCCGACGAGGGCAGGCTGTCTGCCAGTGCCGGGGAGACGATCACGAGCCCCGCGCGGGTGTTGAGGGCGACCTGACGAAACCTGCTGGAGGCGAGAAAGGCGAGATCATCGGACCCGGCCGCCTCGAGCGAGGCGAGCCCTCGCAGCGGTCGATCGGCTTCGATCCCGACGAGTTCGCCGCCGACGCGTTCGCGAAGCTCGCCTGCGAGGAACCACGCAGCGCGCTGGACGGCGGCCACCGGGCGACCTACTTGGCAGCAGCCAGCGCGCGGAGCACCTTGTCGGTGATGTCGATGCGCGGACTCCAGTAGACCGCGTCCTGGACGATCAGATCGTAACGCTCCTGCTCGGCGATCTGCTTGATGATCCGGTTGGCGCGGTCGATGAGCACCTGAACTTCCTCGTTCTGGCGCTGATTGAGGTCTTCGCGAAACTCGCGCTGCTTGCGCTGAAAATCCTTGTCGAGCTCGGCGAACTCGCGCTGCCGGCGCTGCCGCTCGCTCTCGTTGATGACCGAAGCATCACGCTCGAGGCGTTCGTTGAGCGACTTGAGACGCGCGGCCATGTCCTGGAGTTCCTTGTCGCGCTTGCCGAACTCCGACTCGATCTTGCGCTGCGCCGCCTTGGCCGGCTCGGCGTCGCGAAGGATGCGCTGCGTATTGACGAAGCCCAGGCGCAGTTCCTGGGCCCAGACGCCCTGCGCCGCCAGTGCCACCAGCAGCGCCAGAACGCCCTTGAGACAGCACTTCATGGGGATCATGCCCTCAGCCGCAGGATGGAAAGCGCGAATTGTCGCACAGTTGCCGCTCAGAACCCGGTGCCGATCTGGAACTGGACGCGCTGGATGCGGTCGCCGGGCTGGCGGCGCACCGGGAAGCCAAGCCCGATCTTCATGGGACCGATGGGACTCGCCCAGTTCAGGCCCAGTCCGGTCGACACCCGCATCTCGCCGAGATCGATACGACCGATGGGATAGACGTTGCCGGCATCGAGGAACACGAAGGAGCGGAAGCTGCGGTCGCTGCCGGTGCCGGGAAGGGGAAAGATGAACTCCGCGCTGCCGACGATGCGGGTCTGGCCGCCAAGCGGCACGCTGTCCACGGGATCGCGCGGTCCGAGCGACGATTGAGTGAAACCGCGCACGCTGCCGATGCCGCCCGCGTAGAAGTTCTTGAACAGAGGGTACAGCCCGCCCCCGAGCGAGCGCCCAAAGCCGAAATCGGCGTTGAGCGCCAGCGTGTAGTCGCGACTGAGCGGCAGGAATGTCTGGTGGTTGAAGGTGGAACGGTAGTAGCGGAGATCGCCCACCGGCATGGTGATCTCGAGGTTCGCCGCATTGAGTCGCCCGCGCGTGGGCGCGAAGGCGCTGTCGCGGGAGTCACGTCGCCAGCCCAGGGTGCCGAGCAGTGCATTGCTGCTGTCGCCGAAGGCGGCCACGTAATCGCGAAAGCGCTGGGGGGCGTTGTCGCCGAGCATCAGCGAATTGTTCTCGCCGGCCACCCCGAACGAGATCCGATCGACCTCGGTGTACGGAACCCCGAAACGGATGCCCACGCCGCTGCTGCGCCAGCGATAGTCGCCCAGGCGAAGCGCCGATGCGTTGAAGGTTCGCGAATAGAGGTCGAAGCTGCGGCTGATGCCGTCGCTCGTGAAGTAGGGATCGGTGAACGAAAGGTTGATCGTGCGGTTGATGCGGCTGGTGTTGAGTTCCAGCCCCAGCGACTGCCCGGTGCCGAGGAAGTTCTGCTGGTTGATGGAAGCCGACAGGATGAACTTCTCGGCGCTCGAGACGCCGACGCCGAAGTTGATGGCCCCGGTGGGCTGCTCGCGCACCACGACATTGAGATCGACCTGATCCGGCGACTCGGGCACCGGGAGGTTGTCGATGCGGACCTCGACGAAATAGCCCAGCCTGCCGATGCGCTCGCGCGACAGCCGGATGCGCTCGGCGTCGTACCAGGCATCCTCGAACTGGCGCAGCTCACGCCGGATGACTTCGTCGCGCGTGCGCTGATTGCCGATGACATTGATTCGACGGACATAGACCCTGCGGCCCGGGTCGACCAGCACATCGAAACTCACCTCGCGCTTGTCGCGGTCGATCTGCGGCACCGCATTGACGCTGGCGAAGGCATAGCCGAGGGAACCGAGCCGATCGCTGATCGCCTTCGTGGATTCGGAAAGCCGGCGCGCCGAGAAGGTGTCACCGGCCTTCAGCTGCAGCAGCGACGAGAACTCCGCCTGCCGACCGAGCAGTTGCCCGGCCAGATTGACCGCGCTGATCCGGTAGACACCGCCCTCGCTGATGCCGAGCGTGATGTGCACGGATTCCTTGTCGGGCGAGATCGCGACCTGCGAGGAATCGATCGAGAACTCGAGAAAACCGCGATCGAGGTAAAAGGAACGCAGCGTTTCGAGGTCGCCCGCGAGTTTCTCGCGCGCGTACTGGTCGGTCTTGGTGTACCAGGACAACCAGGTGGGCGTCGAGAGCCGGAACTGGTCGAGGAGCACCGATTCCGGGAATGCCTTGTTTCCCACGATGGCGATCGAGCGGATGCGCGCGGTGTCGCCTTCGTCGATAGCCATCGCGATGCCGACCCGATTGCGCTCCAGCGGCGTGACGGTGGAGGTGACGCGCACCGCGTACTTGCCGCGCGACAGATACTGGCGCTTCAGTTCCTGCTCGGCACGATCGAGCAGGCTTCGATCGAAGACCCGGCTCTCGGCGAGCCCGATGTCGCGCAGCGCGCGCCTGACGGCCTCCTTGTCGAATTCCTTCGCGCCGGTGACATCGATGGACGCCACCGCGGGGCGTTCCTCCACGACGACGACCAGCACGTTGCCGTCGACCTCGAGCCGCACGTCCTTGAAGAAGCCGGTAGCGAACAGCGCGCGTGTGGCGCTGACAGCCTTGTCGGGCGTGAAGGTTTCGCCGACCTTGACCGGCAGGTAGCCGAAGACGGTGCCCGGCTCGGTGCGCTGGGCCCCCTCGAGGCGGATGTCGCGGACGACGAAAGGCTCGAAAGCGTGGGCCGCGTGGGCCAGCAGCAGCGCGACGCAAGAACCCGCCAGCCGCAGCAGCGGGAGGGAAGCACTGCCGCGCATGAGGCGCGGAAATCGCATCAGGATCCGATCAGGCGGCTGAAGTCGTTGAACAGAGCCACGGCCATCATCAGTCCGACGACGGCCAGGCCTGCCTTCTGCGTAAGCTCGAGAAAGCGCTCGGACAAGGGGCGCCCCCGGATCGCTTCGAGGCCGTAATATACCAAATGCCCCCCGTCGAGGACGGGAATCGGCAGCAGATTGAGCACCCCGAGGCTGATCGAGATGAGCGCCAGGAAAGCCGCGTAGGCGTACCAGCCGACCCGCGCGCTCTGGCCGGCGTAGTCCGCGATCGCCACCGGACCACTCAGGTTGCGCCAGCTGAGATCGCCGGTGAGCATCTTGCCGAGCATGCGCAGCGAGAACAGCGACATCTCCCAGGTCCGGTCGACGGCTCGGCCCAGCGACTCTAGCGGACCATGGCGCACCTCGACCATCGCCACACGCAGCCCGATGCCGGCGCCGATGCGTCCGACCGTCAGGCCGGCCTCGCCAGGGCGATCGGAGGCGACCGCATCGGGCACCACCGACAGGCGCATCGACACGCCGTCGCGTTCGATGTCGAGGGCGATCTCGCGACCGGGATTGGCCCGAATGCGGTCGATGAGCTCCCCCGGTCGCACCACGACCCCGCCATCGGCGCGAAGCACCTCGTCGCCGGTGCGCAGCCCGGCGCGCGCGGCGGCCGACCCGTCGCTTACGCTCGCGATCCGGACGCTGCCTCCGCCGAGTTCCAGGCCCATCGTGCGCATGAAGTCGCGCTCGATCTCTCCCGCAGGCAAGGCCGCGCCCGGCAGTACCACCGACTGGCGCTGTCCTTCGCGCTCGACGACGACGGGGACCTCGCGCCGGTCGATGATGCCATCGATGAGCCGCAGCCGCAGTTCGTTCCAGGAACGGATCTCGGCGCCATCGACGGTGAGCACCCGATCACCGCCGCGAATACCGGCATCGCCTGCCACGCTCGCCCGGGGCGGATCGGCGAGGATGGCCGCCGGCTCCTGGACCCCGACGAGGTTGAGGGCCGCATAGAGCCCGATGGCCAGCAGGAAGTTGGCCAGGGGCCCCGCGACCACGATGAAGGCACGCCGCCCCAGTGACTGCCGACTGAACGCGCGCGCGAGATCGGCCGAAGGAATCTGCGCCGCCGGTGTCTCGCGCTCGTCGAGCATCTTGACGTAGCCCCCCAGCGGTATCGCGGCAAGCGTCCATTCGGTGCGATCGGGCCCGACGCGCCAGCTGAGGAGCGGGCGGCCGAATCCGACCGAAAAGCGCAGTACCTTGACGCCGCACCAGCGAGCCGCGAGGTAGTGGCCGAGCTCGTGGACGAAGACCAGCAGGGTAAGTGCGATCAGGAAGGAGATCAGCGTCTGCAGCATGGGGCTTCCGGTGGGCACGAACGGCGGGGATCAGCGCATCGTACCGCGCCCGGGCACGAGCTGAGCGTGGGTTCGTTCACGGCAACTCAGGACGGCAGCAGCGCACGGGCGCGAGCGCGGGCCGTGCGGTCGAGCTCGATCGCGGCGCCGATCGCATCGGGCGCCGGCGCACTCGCGAGCGCCTGCATCGTCGCATCGACCAGCTCGGCGATGCGGGTGAAACCGATGCGGTGCTCAAGAAAGGCGGCGACCGCGATCTCGTTGGCCGCGTTGAGCACACATGCGGCACCGCTCGCCGCCTCCAGTGCCTCACGAGCCAGCCGCAGGCAGGGGAAACGCGTCGGATCGGGCTCCTCGAAGTCGAGGCGTCCCAGCCGCGCGAGCTCAAGGGTCCCCACGCCGCTGTCGACCCGCTCGGGGTAGGCGAGCGCGTGCGCGATCGGCGTGCGCATGTCGGGGTTGCCGAGTTGCGCGAGCATCGAGCCGTCGAGGTACTCGACGAGCGAGTGGATGACGCTCTGCGGGTGCACGACCACGTCGAGCTGCGCGGAGGGCAGGCCGAACAGGTGATGCGCCTCGATGAGCTCGAGGCCCTTGTTCATCATCGTCGCCGAATCGACCGAGATCTTGCGGCCCATGCGCCAGTTCGGATGGGCGCAGGCATCGTCCGGGGTGACCTTCGCCATCGCGGCGAGTTCCAGGCGGCGAAAGGGTCCGCCCGACGCGGTCAGAAGAATGCGACGAACGCCGCTCGCGCCGGTGTCGGCGCGGCGAGCCTGGACCGGCGCTGGCAGGCACTGGAAGACCGCGTTGTGTTCGCTGTCGATGGGCAGCACGACCGCACCCGACGCGCGGCAGGCCTGCATGAAGAGCTCGCCCGCCATCACGAGCGACTCCTTGTTGGCGAGCAGGACCCGCTTGCCGGCGCGAGCGGCCGCGAGCGTCGGCTCGAGGCCCGCCGCGCCGACGATCGCCGCCATCACCGTGTCGACCTCGGGGTCGGCGGCGATCGCCGCCAGGGCTTCAGGCCCGTGCTCGACGACCACCGGCATGTCGGCGAGCCGCTCGCGCAGGCGCGCAGCACCCGCCGCCGTCCCGACCACGGCACGCGCCGGGCGGAAGCGACGGCAGCAGTCGGCGAGCTCGTCGACACGCTCGTGCGCGCTGAGCGCATGAATGCGGTAGCGCGACGGATGACGTGCGACGACATCGAGCGTGCTCGCGCCGATGGAGCCGGTCGCCCCGAGGATGGTGAGTGCCTGAAGCGTCATGCAGGAGACTCCGGGGGTTCAGGTGGACAGCAGGTGCAGCAGCAGCACGACCGGCATCGTCGGGATCAGCGCGTCGATCCGGTCGAGCACCCCGCCATGGCCTGGCAGCAGCCGCCCGCTGTCCTTGACGCCGGCCTGCCGCTTCAGCAGCGACTCATGGAGATCGCCGACGATCGAGAGCGCGACCAGCGCGACGAATGCCAGCCCCGCCCAGGGCGCCCCGAGCCATGCGACCAGCACCGCCGGCAGCAGGTGCATCGCGACGCCCGACTCGCCAGCGAGCGCGGCGCTGGCAAGTCCCGCGGCAACCACGACGACCACAGCCGCGACAGCGCCTTCCCAGGTCTTGCCGGGACTGATCGTCGGCGCGAGCTTGCGCCGCCCGAAGGCGCGACCTGCGAAATAGGCCGCGATGTCGGCCACCCAGACCACCGCCATCGACGAGAGCAGCGCGAACGGCCCCATCACGCGCAGTTCGTGGAGCGCGACCCAGCACCCCAGCAGAAGAAGCCCGACGGTGAGCGCGCCACCGGCGCTCGCGGCGTCCCGGCGGCGCAGATGAAGGCTGCCCGCGATCACCCACCACGAGGACAGCCCGAGCATCGCCACGACCAGCACCGGCGCGGGCCAGCCATGCCACTCGCGCAGCACGAGCAGGCCCGTGCCGCCCAGCACGACCAGGAACGGCATCGCGCGGCGTCCACGGCGGGCAGCGGTCCCTTGCCCGGCAGGCAGCAGGCGCGCCCATTCATGAGCCGCCGCGGCGAGAAACAGGAGGCTGAGCCCGCCCCATACCCAGGCAGGCGCCAGGAAGATCGCTGGCAGCAGCAGCGCCAGCAGCGCGATCGCGGTCAGGATCCGTTGCACGAGCATCGACGATCGCCCAGCCCGACGAGCCCGGCCTCACGCTCGCCGCGCATCTCAGCGGCCCGGATCGAGCTGCGCACTGGTGCGCCCGAAGCGGCGCTCCCGCTGGCGGTACGAGGCGAAGGCGGCATCGATCGCTCGGGCGTCGAAATCGGGCCAGAGGGTGTCGGTGAAATAGAGCTCGGTGTAGGCAAGCTGCCACAGCATGAAATTGCTGACGCGCTGCTCGCCGCCGGTCCGGATGAAGAGGTCGGGCTCAGGCGCGTCAGCCATCGCGAGGTGCGGGGAGAAACAGCTCTCGTCGATACGCGACGGATCGGCCGCAAGGTCGGGACGCTCCGCGAGCAGGCTGCGCATGGCCTGCAGGATATCCCAGCGCCCCCCGTAGTTGGCCGCGATCGTGAGCGTCATCCGGAACCCGGGTACCGGACGCCCGGTGGCCGCATCGATCAACGCCCGCAGCCCGGGATCGAAGGCGGACAGGTCGCCAACAACGCGCAGCCGGATGCCTTTTTCGACAAGTTCATCGACCTCGCGCTGCAGTGCGCCGGCAAAGAGCTTCATCAGCAGCGCGACTTCCTCAGGCGGGCGGCGCCAGTTCTCGGAGCTGAAGGCGAACAGCGTCAGGTACTCCACGCCACGCCGGAACGCGGCCTCGACCACGCGCCTGACGGCGTCGACCCCGCGGGCATGGCCGGCGAAGCGGGGCAGGCGCCTCGCCGTGGCCCAGCGACCATTGCCATCCATGATGATGGCGACGTGGCGCGGTATCTCCCTGATCTCGGGAATCTCGGCGGTGGAGCTGACGAACGAAGGCACGATGCGGGCCTGGACGCGCGGCGGGCGGCGCGGCTCAGACCGTCATGATCTCCTGCTCCTTGGCGGCGACGAGCTTGTCGACCTCCACGACGAAACGGTCGGTGAGCTTCTGGACATCATCCTGGGCACGGCGCTCCTCGTCCTCGGAGATGGCCTTGTCCTTCAGCAGCTTCTTGAGCTGCTCGTTGGCCTCACGACGCAGATTGCGCACCGAGACGCGCGCATGCTCGCCCTCGGACTTCACGACCTTGGCGAGTTCCCGACGCCGCTCTTCGGAAAGCGGCGGCATCGGGATGCGGATGAGTTCACCCATCGACATCGGATTGAGGCCGAGACCGGAGTCGCGGATCGCCTTCTCGATGACCGGCGCCATCTTCTTTTCCCAGGGAGCGACGCCCAGCGTGCGGGCATCGACCAGGGTGACATTGGCGACCTGACCGATCGGTACCGCGCTGCCGTAGTAATCGACCTGGACGTGGTCGAGAATGCCCGCGTGGGCGCGACCGGTGCGGATGCGCGCGAGGCTGGTCTTCAGGGACTCGATCGACTTCTGCATCTTCTGATCGGCCGTCTTGCGCACTTCTGCGATGCTCATGCTGACTCCTGGAGATGTCGGGCGCGCTCAGACGTGCACCAGCGTGCCCTCGTCTTCGCCGGCGAGAACCCGCGCCAGCGCACCCTCCTTGAGGATCGAGAACACCTTGATGGGCAGGCGCTGGTCGCGACAAAGGGCGAAGGCTGTCGCGTCCATGACCTTGAGGTTGCGGCTGATCGCTTCGTCGAAGGAAATGCGACCGTAGCGAACCGCCGAGGGATCGCGGGCGGGATCGGCGGTGTAGACCCCATCGACCTTGGTGGCCTTCAGCACGATCTCGGCGCCGATCTCGGCCCCGCGCAGCGCAGCCGCGGTGTCGGTGGTGAAGAAGGGGTTGCCGGTGCCGGCCGCGAAGATGACCACCTTGCCCTCCTCGAGATAGCGAAGCGCCTTGGGCCGGATGTAGGGCTCGACGACCTGCTCGATCTTGAGGGCCGACTGGACGCGTGCCACGACGCCCGCCTGGCGCAGCGCGTCCTGGAGCGCGAGCGAATTCATGACCGTGGCGAGCATGCCCATGTAGTCGGCGGTGGCGCGGTCCATGCCGGAGGCTCCGGGCGCCACACCGCGGAAGATGTTGCCTCCCCCGATCACGACCGCAAGCTCGATGCCCCGGGACACGACGCTGGCGATCTCGCGGACCATGCGCTCGATGACCTGGCGGTTGATGCCGTAGGCATCGTCGCCCATGAGCGCTTCGCCGGAGAGCTTGAGCAGGACGCGGCGGTAGGCCGCGGCCGGCGCCGCGGCGCGACGCCCTTCTGCGTGACTGATCGACACTGTATTCACCCGCGGGCCTCCGGCTGGCGGGAGTCGGGGCACCCGCACCGCGGGCGCCACCGGACTCCTCGGACAGGCGCGATTATCGCGGAATCAGCGGGCCGCTGCAGCGGCGGCGGCCTGCGCGGCCACCTCGGCAGCGAAGTCGTTGCTCTTCTTCTCGATGCCCTCGCCGACGACGTAGAGCGTGAACGAGCGCACCGCCGCGCCACGCTGCTTGAGCAGCTGCTCGACCGACAGCTTGTCGTCCTTGACGAAAGGCTGGCCGAGCAGCGTGTTCTCCTTGAGGAACTTCTGGACCGAGCCCTCGACCATCTTGGCGACGATCTCGGGGGGCTTGCCGGGCCGACCTTCGGCGGCAGCCTTCTGCTGCTCCTCGGCGGCCTTCATTTCGGCGATCGAGCGTTCCCGGGCGATGTCGGCCTCGGCAACGCCATCACGGGAGACCGCCTTGGGCTTGCTCGCCGCGATGTGCATCGCGAGGTCGCGCGCCAGGGCCTCGTCGCCGCCCGAAAGATCAAGCAGCACGCCGATCTTGGCGCCGCCGTGCACGTAGCTGGCGATCCGGCCATCGGTCGCCAGACGCTGGAAGCGGCGGATGCTGAGGTTCTCGCCGATCTTGCCGACCAGCGCGGTTCGCACCGCCTCGACGGTCTGGCCGTCGAGCGGCATGGCCGACAGCGCCGCCACGTCGGCGGGATCGGCTTCGGCGACCATGCGAGCCAGGCGACCCGAGAGCGCGAGGAAATCATCGTTCTTGGCGACGAAATCGGTCTCGCAGTTGAGTTCGACGATGGCGCCGAGTCGCGCGTCCTCGCGCAGGTAGACCGCCACCACGCCCTCGGCGGTGACGCGCGAGGCTGCCTTCGAGGCCTTGTTGCCGAGCTTGACCCGAAGGATCTCCTCGGCCTTGCCGAGGTCACCATTGGCTTCGGTGAGCGCCTTCTTGCATTCCATCATCGGCGCGTCGGTCTTCTCGCGCAGTTCCTTGACCATGCTTGCGGTGATTTCCGCCATTGCAATCCTCTCTGTTGTGTCTCGAGCCGCGGGGTTGTCAGGCCTCGTCGGCCGCAACCTCGACGAATTCCTCGTCGTCGCCCGCGCTCTTGGCGATCTCCTGCAGCGACGCGCTGCGCCCCTCGAGGACGGCATCGGCCGCGCCTTTCGCGTAGAGGCGGATCGCCTTGCCGGAGTCGTCGTTGCCGGGGATCACGTAGTCGATGCCATCGGGCGAATGGTTGGTGTCGACGACCGCGACCACCGGGATGCCGAGCTTGTTGGCCTCGGTGATGGCGATCTTGTGGTACCCGACATCGATCACGAAGAGAGCGTCGGGCAGGCTGACCATGTCCTTGATGCCGCCGAGGCTCTGGTTGAGCTTGGTGAGTTCGCGCTGGAAGGTCAGCGCCTCTTTCTTCGACATGCGCTCGAGGCCGCCGTCGGCCATGATGGCCTCCATGTCCTTGAGACGCTTGATCGAGCCCTTGACCGTCTTGAAGTTGGTGAGCATGCCGCCGAGCCAGCGCTGATCGACGAAAGGCATGCCGGCACGCGCGGCTTCCTCGGCGACGATGTCGCGAGCCTGACGCTTGGTACCGACGAAAAGGATGCTTCCGCGATTCGCCGAGAGCTGGCGAAGGTACTTCATGGCGTCCTGGTACATGACCAGGGTCTTCTCGAGGTTGACGATGTGGATCTTGTTGCGATGCCCGAAGATGAACGGCGACATCTTGGGATTCCAGAACCGCGTCTGGTGGCCGAAGTGGACACCGGCCTCGAGCATTTCACGCATGGTGACGGACATGGGCTAACTCCTGTCAGGGTTGGGTCTGACGCGACCCCGAGCCCTCCTCGCCTGGCATTCGATGCCGCTGGCAAGTCCAGGACCCTGTCCGGGGTCGCGCGCGTTTTCAGCCCCGGGCGCCACCGGCATTTCCGGCAACTCCCGAGAGCTAACCTATAATCCTAGCATGCCCATCACACTGAAGACCGCGGACGAGATCGCCGCGATGCGCGTCGCCGGGCGGCTGGCCGGCGAAGTCCTCGACCATGTCGCGCCCTTCGTGCGCGCCGGGGTTACCACCGGCGAACTCGATGCCCTCTGCCATCGCTACATGGTGGACGTCCAGGGCTGCATCCCGGCACCGCTCAACTACGCGCCGCCAGGCTATCCGCCCTTCCCCAAGTCGATCTGCACCTCGGTCAACCACCAGGTCTGCCACGGCATCCCCGGGGAACGCGTGCTGAAGAACGGCGACATCGTCAATCTGGACATCACCGTCATCAAGGACGGCTTCCACGGCGACACCAGCCGCATGTTCATCGTCGGCGAACCCTCGATCGCCGCGCGCAGGCTTTGCGAGGTCAGCTGGGAGTGCCTCTGGCTGGGAATCGGCCAGGTACGCCCCGGCGCCACACTCGGCGACATCGGTCACGCCATCCAGCGACACGCCGAGGCCGCGGGATTCTCGATCGTGCGTGAATTCTGCGGCCACGGCATCGGTCGGCGCTTCCATGAGGAGCCGCAGGTGCTGCACTACGGCCGACCGGGCACCGGCGAGGCGCTGCTGCCCGGGATGATCTTCACCATCGAGCCGATGGTCAACGCCGGCCGCCGCGAAATCCGCGAGCTGGCTGACGGCTGGACCATCGTCACGAAGGATCACAGCCTGTCGGCGCAGTGGGAGCACACCGTGCTGGTGACCGAAACCGGTCACGAGGTTCTGACCGCCTCGGCGGGCATGCCGGCGAGGCCGGCGCTGGCCGTGGCAGCCTGAACGGATGACCGGCGGGAGCGCACCGACGCCCTCGGGTGTCGCGGCCATCCGCCAGCGTCTCGCTGGCCAGCGCGCCGAGGCGGTGGCCGCCTTCCAGCTCGACCGGCAGCCGGCACGTCTGCTGGCGAGCCTTTCACGCGCCGCCGACGAAAGCCTGCGCGCGCTCTGGCGGATCTGCGCCCTGCCCCCCGACACCAGCCTCGCCGCGGTTGGGGGCTATGGTCGCGGCGAGCTGTACCCGCATTCCGATGTCGACCTGCTGATCATCGCGCCGGCCCAGGCGGTGTCGCCCGACACCGAGGCGCGGATCGAAGCCTTCGTCGGCGCGTGCTGGGACGCGGGACTCGTCATCGGCCACAGCGTGCGCACGCCCGACGAGTGCGTGGCCGAGGCCGGCGCCGACATCACGGTCCAGACCAGCGTGCTGGAGGCCCGGTGGCTTGCCGGCGACCCCGCCGTGTTCACCGCGCTCGAGGCTCGCCTCGCGGCGCAGCGCCAGGCCGAGGCCTTCTGCACGGCCAAGCTGCTCGAGATGCGCCAGCGCCATCTCAAGTACGACGATACCCCCTACAGCCTCGAACCGAACACCAAGGAGAACCCCGGCGGTCTGCGCGACCTCCACGTGGTGCGCTGGATCGCGCGCGCCGCGGGCTTCGGCAGCAACTGGCGCGACCTCGCCCGCCGCGGTCTGGCCACGGACGCGGAAGTGCGCGCGCTGCAGCGCAACGAGCGCATGCTGCAGTCGGTGCGCGCGATGCTGCACATCGTTGCCGGCCGCCGCGAGGATCGCCTGGTCTTCGATCTGCAGGCGCAGGTCGCGCAGGCGCTGGGCTTCGAGGGTGACAGCGCGCGTCGCACCTCGGAAGAGCTGATGCAGCGCTACTACTGGGCGGCCAAGACGGTCACCCAGATGAGCACGATCCTGCTGCAGGACTTCGAGGCCGCCCTGCATCCGCAACCCGACGCCGAGCCCGAACCCATCGACGCCGAGTTCCGCAATCGACGCGGCCTGCTCGAGGCGATCGATCCCACGCTCTTCGAGCGCGAACCGGCTGCGATCCTGCGCGCCTTCCTGATGCTCGCGAAGCATCACGAACTCACCGGCATCACCACCACGACGCTGCGTGCGATCTGGCATGCTCGCACGCGGATCGACGGCGCCTTTCGTCGCCACCCGGCCAACCGCGCGCTCTTTCTGCAGCTGCTGCAGCAGCCACGCGGTGTCACCCGGGTGCTGCGCCGCATGAACCAGTGGTCGGTCCTCGGTCGCTACCTGCCCGAGTTCCGCCGCATCGTCGGGCGCATGCAGCACGACCTGTTCCATGTGTACACGGTCGATCAGCACATCCTGATGGTCGTGCGCAACCTTCGCCGCTTCGCGATGGACGAGCACGCCCACGAGTACCCGCTGTGCAGCCAGCTGATGGCGGGGCTTCGCGCCCCCTGGCGCCTGACGATCGCCGCGCTCTACCACGACATCGCGAAGGGGCGTGGCGGCGATCACTCGACGCTGGGCAGCCGCGATGTTGCGCGCTTCTGCCGCACCCACGGCCTCGAACGCGAGGACACCGAGCTCGTCAGCTTTCTCGTCGAGCACCACCTGACGATGTCCTCCGTCGCCCAGAAGCAGGATCTCGGCGATCCCGAGGTCGTCATGCGCTTTGCGCGGCTGGTCGGCTCCCAGGAAAGGCTCACCGCACTCTACCTGCTGACGGTTGCCGACATCCGCGGCACCAGCCCGAAGGTCTGGAACGCCTGGAAAGGCAAGCTGCTGCAGGATCTCTTCCACGCGACCCGGCGCGTGCTGGCGGGCGACACGCCGCAGCGCGACGCCATCCTCGATCGACTGCGCGACGAGGCGCAGCGGCTGCTGAACCTCGCTGCGATCCCTGAAGATCGCTACGCTCGGCTGTGGTCGCAACTCGACGTCGGCTACTTCCTGCGCACCGACCCGGTCGACATCGCGTGGCACACGCGCGTGCTTCACACCCACGTCGATACCCCGGTGCCCGTGGTGCGCACCCGGCTCGCGCCGATCGGCGAAGCCTTCCAGGTGGTGGTCTATCAGCCCGACCAGCCCGTCACCTTCGCCAGGATCTGCAGCTTCTTCGACAGCCGCAACCTCTCGGTGCTCGACGCGCGCGTCCACACGACACGGCACGGCTACGCGCTCGACAGCTTCCTCGTGATCGATCCCGCCAGCAGCGGACGCTACCGCGACATCCTGCCGCTGATCGAGGACGAGTTGACCCGGCGCCTGCGCTCCGATGCCCCGCTACCCGCACCGGTGCGGGGTCGCATCTCGCGGCGCTCGCGCTACTTCCCGGTCCAGCCGACCGTGGAACTGCGTCCCGATGAACGCGGCCAGCAGTACCTGCTCTCGATCACCGCCAACGACCGCACAGGACTGTTGTACGGCATCGCCCAGATACTCGCCCGGCACGGCATCAACCTGCACGCCGCCCGCGTGACCACGCTCGGCGAGCGCGTCGAGGATATCTTCCTGGTGGGCGGCCCCAGCCTCGCCCGCGCTCGCGAGCAGATCGCGCTCGAGACCGAGCTGCTCGCCGCGCTGCAACCCTGAAGACGCGGCGATTCGGCAGCTGGCACCGACACGACCCGCGGCGTGCGCTGCGGCCGGCTAGCCCCCAGCGGACGCCTGGCGAACGAATTCGCCAAGCAGGCGGTGCACGCGCGCCATCGCCGCCACCAGGGTCTCGCTGATGGCCTCCAGCGAGATCGCCTGCGCGCTGTCACCCATGCCCGCCGCGTGATTGGCCACGACCGCGAGCGCGGCGTAGGGCAGCGCGAGCTCGCGCGCCAGCACCGCCTCCGGCATGCCGGTCATGCCGACCAGGTCGCAGCCATCGCGGGCCATCCGCCGGATCTCGGCGGCGGTCTCCAGCCGCGGTCCCTGGGTACAGCCGTAGACCCCGCCGAAGGCGACCGCCTCGCCTGCCGCGCCGGCCGCTCGCGCCAGGCGCGCGCGAACAGCCTCGTCGTAGGGCTGCGTGAAGTCGACATGGGTCACCGGTTGCTCCGGGCCCTCGAAGAAGGTGCTTCGCCGCCCCCAGGTGTAGTCGATCAGCTGGTCGGGCACGACCAGGCTTCCGGGCCCGAACTCGGCGCGAATGCCACCGACCGTGGCCACCGACACGATCCCGTCGACCTCGGCTTCCTGCAGCGCCCAGAGGTTCGCTCGGTAGTTGATCTCGTGGGGCGCGATCGTGTGCCCGTAGCCGTGCCTGGCGAGAAAGACCAGCTCGACGCCTTCGAGCCGGCCATGGGTCAGCGGGCCGGAGGGATCGCCGTAGGGCGTGCGCACGACCTGCCGCCGTGTGTCCTGGAGGCCGGCGAGCTGTGTGAGCCCGCTGCCACCGATGATCGCGAATTTCATCAGCTTCCCTCGCCGCCTGCGGCGGCATCGTCGCGCGGACCGATCATGGCCCGCAGCATGGCTTCGTCGATGACCGGGACGCCGAGCTCGCGCGCCCGTTCGAGCTTGCTGCCTGCAGCCTCCCCGGCAAGGAGGAACCGGGTACGGCGAGAAACCGCCGAAGCCACCGTCCCGCCAGCCGCGCGGATCAGGTCGGCTGCTTCATCGCGTCCGAGCGTAGGCAGCGTGCCGGTGATCACGAAGCTCAGACCGGAAAGTGGTGGCGGCGCGACAATGTCGCCGGCGTCGACCGCCCCGCTCGGTGATGGCCCGGCATCGGTGGCATCACCGGCCACCTGCGCCACGCGCCCGCCGCCCGGCGTCGGCGACACCGCGGGTCGTACACCCGCGGCAAGCAGATCGGCCACCACCGCGCGGTTGTGGGGCTCGGCAAAGAAACGCGCCAGCGCATCGGTGATTTCGGGACCGATCCCCTCGAGGGGCACCGGCAGCAGCGTCTCGCCACGGGCCCGCCGGCGCGCGTTCTCCTTCTGACGCTCGGCCTTGGCCGCCTGCAGCGCTGGCCAGTCCTGGGCCATCAGCGACTCGATGTCGGGGAAGGCGCCAGCCAGTTGCCGGGCGACCTCCTCGCCCACATGCCGGATGCCGAGGCCGAACACGAAGCGGGCGAGCGAGCGCGTGCGCGATGCATCGATCGCCGCCACGAGCCTGCCAGCCGACTTCTCGCCCATGCGATCAAGGCGCGCGAGCGCCTCGGCACCGACACGGTAGAGATCGGCCGGCGTGCGTACCAGCCCGCTCTCGACGAGCTGGTCGACGAGCTTCTCGCCCAGGCCTTCGATGTCCATGGCGCGCCGCTGGCCGAAGTGCAGCAGCGCCTGGCGGCGCTGCGCACCGCAGAACAGCCCGGCGGGGCAGCGCCAGGCGGCCTCGCCGGGCTCGCGAACCGCGACACTGCCGCAGGCAGGGCAGCGCGCGGGCATCGCGAAAGGCCGCAGGCGCGCGGGCTCGCCGGAGGGCAGGTCGCGCGCGCGTCGCTCGAGCAGCGGGCGCACGACCTCCGGGATCACGTCGCCCGCACGCCGCACCACGACCTCGTCGCCGATCAGAAGCCCCTTGCGCCGGATCTCGTCCTCGTTGTGGAGCGTGGCGCTCGACACGGTGGTGCCGCCGACGAAGACCGGTCGCAGGCGTGCCACCGGCGTGAGCACGCCTGTGCGACCGACCTGGACCTCGATGTCGAGCAGCTCGCTGACCGCTTCCTCCGCGGGAAACTTGTGCGCGACCGCGAAGCGGGGCGCCCGCGCCACGTAGCCGACGCGCTCCTGCCAGTCGCGCCGGTCGACCTTGTAGACGACGCCGTCGATCTCGTAGGGCAGCCCGGCACGGCGCGCGAGCATCCGGCTACCATAGTCGAGCAGCGACTGCGCGCCCTGCAGACGCTCGCGTTCGGCGCTCACCGGAAAGCCGAGATCGCGCAGCCACTCGAGCAGAGCCCACTGCGAAAGGGGTTCGTCGGAACCGACCAGTTCGCCCGCACCGTAGGCGAAGAATCGCAGCGGCCGGCGCGCCGTGACCGCCGGATCGAGCTGGCGAAGCGCCCCGGCGGCCGCATTGCGCGGATTGACGAACTCGCGCTCGCCGAGCGCACGCTGCTGCGCGTTGAGTCGCTCGAAGTCGGCCTTGAACATCAGGATCTCGCCGCGGACCTCGATGGCCTCGGGCCACGCCACCCCCGCCCTGAGCCGCAGAGGCACCCCGCGGATGGTTCGCACGTTGGCCGTCACGTTCTCGCCGGTGGTGCCGTCGCCACGGGTCGCGGCGAGCACGAACAGGCCGCGCTCATAGCGCAGGCTTACCGCCAGTCCGTCGTACTTGGGTTCGCCGGTGTAGACGACCGGCTCAGGCGTGTCGGCAGCGGCGACCTGCTCGGCAGCGAGCGCCTCGCGCACCCGCCGATCGAAGGCGAGCACTTCCTCGGGATCGAAGGCATTGGCGAGCGACAGCATCGGTCGCCCGTGCACCACCGGCTCGAAGGCACCATCGGCAGGGGCACCCACCCGCTGCGTGGGAGAATCCGGCAAGCAAAGCTCGGGGTGCTCGCTCTCGAGCTGCTGCAGTCGCCGGAAGAGCCGGTCGTACTCCGCGTCGGGAAGGGTCGGTGCATCGAGCACGTAGTACTCGTGATTGAGGCGCTCGAGCAGTACACGAAGCGCCGCGGCCTGGGCGGCAGGCGATGACGGAAGGCCCGGTACCTCGTCGACAGCACTCACGGCCTGTTCCCGCGGACGCGG
>Ga0315900_10005518_pt1 | contig 17347 bp, 19 predicted proteins | sample LakEriMetagenome_FD_203521 | JGI IMG/M metagenome (GOLD analysis project Ga0315900, IMG submission 203521) | Freshwater fungal communities from buoy surface, Lake Erie, Ohio, United States - Buoy 12 MA114 | ecosystem: Environmental > Aquatic > Freshwater > Lake > Lake biofilm | place: USA: Lake... | reverse complement strand
CAAAGATCCCGAGCAATACTAAGTAGTTTACAAAGCCCCCCACTTCACTCGATCCTCTGCGTTATTCCCCACTCATGGAGCAATCAACGTTCAGGGTTGGCTTTGCATGATCGAGTCCAACCCTGGCATCGATGATGGTGTCAGGGGAGAGGTCTCGGTTAGTGTTCGACGAGAAATTGTCTCCCGCAACTGAATAAGGGAAATCAAACTCAGTTTGACCCTCCGGTTATAGCAACAGGCCGACGCCTCAAAACGTTGGCCTGTTTGCGTTTCTACCCAGTATTTTCCAAGGTTTGCACGCGCCGGCCCAGTCTCAAACTCTCCCTGGTGCGATGTCTCTACCAGCCCAGGCGCGCATCGTCTTGGGTGCTTATTCTGCCATTCGCTAGCCGACTCTCGGAAGTCTCAAAGTCGCGCGAGCTGGAATGTTAGATGGGGGGGGGTATAGAAAAGTCTCGAACTTCATAACCCGGACGAAAACTGGAAAACCAAAATGACCTCCCGGTTATGCCCCGCGCGACAAAAGCGCGAGTTTTGGAGGCCCATTCCTATAACCGGCAGGTAACGCCCGCAAACTCTTGGGCGCTTCGATTTCCCTAGGCCGACGATTTCATTGGCGTTTTGCATCGCTACGGTGCGAGAGAGTCGCTTTTTCTCTACTCCATAACCCGAGAAACGCATCAAAGACGACTGACCTCCTGGTTATGGCCGGCGCGATGGAGGCGCGAATATTGAGCGTGCGGCAGCAGGTTCGGTCAGGTTCAACCTACAGTGCTTTTTGCCGGAATGTTATGCTCGGTTCCGTCGACCTGAGCGTTGCGTTGTGATAACCTCAATTGTGACTTTTGTTTCCGCCCCGCTAGTCGCAGAAGAATCCTTGGTTTGTCGACTCAGAGATTATGACAGAACGGAACATGCAAACGTTATCGATGATTGCTCTGGCCACGGTTGCGTTGATTGTCGCTGCCTTTGAGCTTCGCGAACTCTTTATTGGCTGGTACTCTGAAGTCACTCCGAGTCTTACATGGTCAAACTATGTAACCGGTGGCATGCAAATCGCGCTGTGCACTTTGGTTGCTTTGCTAACCGTTTGTAGACTCGCTTTTCAGACTTGATTCAATCCCGGCCCCGGCAGAGATTCCTGCAGAGTGTTGGTAGCATCGTGGTTGTTCCCCTGAAGTGGTCATTTGGTATACTGATCCCCTAGAGACATTTATCTCACACAGGGGACTTATTTTGACACGCTTTAGGATCCCGTCGGTTGCATTCCGCCCGACGAAGTCACCGATTTAGACGAGCGTCCTACTACCAATCCAGCGATTGTTGCCATCGGTTTCACAACCATGATTCGATGCATGTCGGATTGTGGGGCGATTTACACAGTCTGTTACAATCCAACGACTGGCAAATACGCTGCAACTCACCTTTCCTCGGAACAAGACGATGACTGATAGCCACCAATACATTTCAGTGGATGTCGAATCCTGTCCACCGACATCGTACACATCCGCTGGCGATGCAATTGATTCATCCAGGACGCTCAATGCGAGTTCCAGCTTGATCGAAATACAAGAGTGTTGTCGATCCCAAATACTGAACAAGTTTTGGTGGACAGGAAACTGTTGCGGATTTTGTCTCGAAAATGCTTCACTCTGTCTTAGCTCTGAGTCGACGCGACTCATACTCGCCAAGATGGATGGGAATTGCTCCGAGGTTCCAACATTTCAATCGGAGAACGTTTATCGACTTTTGTTTTCTCGCGTGAACTTGGAATCCGAATGGTGTCCCAAGTCGGAAATTGCGCCGTGTCTTGGCCGGAAGTTGACACGGATCGAAAAAACTGACTTTGGCTACGTGATCAAATTTAACGGTGTGCGACCGTTGCTGTTTACCGTGTTGAGAGTTCTCAAAGCCGAAGCGGTGCTACCCGCTTCTTTAATCCATTTTTCGGTAGCAGAATAAGCAGGATTGGAACAGAAATCGGGTAAGGATGCCCGTTTCCGGGCACCCTCCCCACACCAACCAGTCACTCCACCGTCAACTTCGCCACGCCGGCTGCCTTAGCAAAATCATCTTCGGTGACCAACAGATAACTTTGCTGGGCGATGCGTTTACTTGCTGTCCGCCTCCGGCGACTGGGGGATTCCGGATGGACTCAGGGCAAGGCGGAAGCCAAGGTCGTTGCCCCCGGATCGACGGGACGTACCTGCGACGGATCGCCGACCGGCAACTTGCGGCAACGTCGCACCAACTGCCGCCACGGAGCACGCGAACCGAGCCCTCCCGTGGTCCAACGGGATCGCTAACCGCAACCTTGGGATATTCACCGTAGCGGTCGCTGCACCACTCCCAAACATTGCCGTGCATGTCGTAAAGGCCCCAGGCGTTGGGTTTCCTCTCACCGACAGGATGCGTCTGATTCATGCTGTTTCCACCAAACCAAGCATAGTTGCCCAGTGAATTTGACCTCTCTCCAAAACTATAGGCGGTCTTACTGCCAGCGCGACAAGCGTATACCCATTCCGCCTCCGTCGGCAAGCAATACACGCGACCAGCTTTCTTCTCCTCGGGCAATTCCGAAAGCTTCTTACAGAAATCGACAGCATCTTCCCATGAAACCTGTTCGACCGGATACATTGAACTGTCGCTCTTGCGGATGAACTGCTTCTGGAAGTGACTCGGGTTGGTTCCCATCACCTTCTCGTATTGTCCTTGCGTGACTTCTATCACGCCAAGGTAGTAGTCCTTGCTGATCGTCACTTCGTGCTGGGTTTCGTCGTCCTTATCACGGCCTTCCTTGCTCTCAGGCAAGCCCATCATGAATGTCCCCTTGGGGATCAGCACCAGCTTCATCCCGATGCTGTTGGTGATCTCTTTGGGCGTCTGGGCTTGCAATTGATCCACGAAAACTACCAGCATCAAAACGAGAACTTTGGAAATAATTGATGGCGTGTTTGGCATGGATCATCCTCTCATAGAAAACTCAGAGTGTGCTGGTCGTGAGCTATCGACGCACGATCCAGTGTAGCATCTGAGCTAGAGCGGAGTTTGGATCTGGCAACTGAATAAGGGAAATCGAACTCAGTTTGACCCTCTGGTTATACCAACAGGCCGACGCCTCAAAACCTCGGCCTGTTGGCGTTTCTACCCAGTATTTTCCAGGGTTTGCACGCGCCGGCCCAGTCTCAAACTCTCTCCGGTACGATGTCTCTACCAACCCAGGCGCGAATTGTCTTGGGTGCTTTTTCTGCCTTTGGCACCCCGACTCTCGGGAGTCTCAAAGTCGCGCGAGCTGGAATGTCAGATGGGGGGGGTTATAGAAAAGTCTCGAACTTCATAAAGCGGACGAAAACTGGAAAACCAAAATGACCTCCCGGTTACTACCGCATCGCTAGTCGCGGGAGAATTGTAGTTCTCTCCGCAGAAGGCCCTGTCTCAAATCGAAAGCATCGTTCAGCATTCCAACTCTCTGTATGCACTCATCCGTTCAAATCATAACGCTCGTGACCATACTAACCTTTTGCAATTGCATCGTCGCACAAGACGACGCAGCGAGCGAATCGTTGACCAAGCTGAGGTCGCGAAATCCACAGGAAATCGCATCTGCAATATCTTCGTTGCCGGATAGCTTACTAAACAGTCCAGAGGTTGCTCGACAACTCACCCTGTTGCTCAACGACGAGCGTACCGCGGTTGAGCATTTGATGGGGCGTGAAACGGTCGGTCAACGTGCTTGGTTCAAATTGCTCGAATCGTCTTCAGTCGCAACCGTGCCTATCTTGGAAATCGTTCCGGCGCTTGAAAGCGACCAAGCTAAGGGACAAGCGTTCGAGGTTCTCTCTCGAATTAGCAAGCCGAATCCTCGTGCATACGAAATGATCCTGCCATACTGCAGCGATAAGGATGTCTATTTGCGTTCGCGAGCCATTTCGGCCTTGAGTGCTGTGGCAGACGATAGCGATGAATCCATTAACCAATTTGGAAAACTTCTGTTGGACTCTAATCCAATGGTGAAATGGACTGTGCTTGACGCCTTAAGCGAGCGGTGTGATCGAATAGCCGACATTATCCCGGAAATTATTAAACTGCTCGACGATGATTCAGACGTCTACATCGCGATATCAAATCACTTCTCTCAGCCGGAGAAGCTAAGGGGCCGTGTTGCTCGCCTCTTGGCAACGATTGGACCGAGGGCATCGGATGCAATCCCGAGACTCAAAAAGCTCACAGGCCCCGAGTACGATGAGAAGGTTCGAATCTGGTCTGCGGCAGCCGTTTGCTGCATTACAGGCACACCCGTTCAGGAGTCTCTGGATCTATTGGAGCGATTGATGCTCGCCGACATGGAAAACAATTGGGTTCAAAACGACGCTCCAGAAGCAATAGCACAACTCGGAGCCTTAGCTCGTCCACTCCTCGATTCACTTGAGCGAGCAAAGAAACACAAATCCGAGTTGATCCGTTTGGGACTTGTGGATGCGTTCTTTGCCATCGATCCAGAGTCAGCAGTGGCACGCTGTTTTCCACTGATCGACGACGAGAACGAATCGGTGGTCAGGTCGGTGATTGAAGCGTTTAGCGGTCGCGGAATCTCGGAACCGCGGGTAATTGCCGCTTACATTCGCCTGCTCGAAAGCTATGACGGTAGCTTTTATCACCCTGCGGCTTCTGCAGTGGATGCACTTGGAAATCTCGGCCCTGCAGCTAGGGAATCTGTACCAGCGCTTCAGGAACTTGCGAAAGCCCCTAACATCTCCGATCATCTCAAAGAAGAAATAGCTAACGCACTCAGACGCATTCGCTAAACCACTTGCGATCGTCTTGGGCATGTGCCAAGGTCCTTTACGACTCTTACCAATCCGGTTCGCTTGTTTTTGCGGGTCTGACGCCCTCTCGCAGTTACCTTCACCACGTGCTTATTCTCTTGAAGTGGTCCTTTGGTATACTGATCTCCTAATGAGATACCTATCTCGCACAGGGGGCTTAAAATCCACAAACCAATGCCCATGCCGAACGCACCCAATTCGATGGACACCAAGCGGCGGATCGACCGCCTGAACTTTTAGAAACTTCACTTCTCGCCGCTGGGTCATCGGTGGCGTTGCGTCACTAATTCATGTGCTACTACATCACCGCGACAATGGCACCCAATGGCGATGAATCGGCAGTACGCCGTCTGGCGAAGGCGTCGCTGCTGAAATGGGAGCCGCTCGACAATCCGGGCGTCGTCAAGCAATTGCACCCCGGCGAGCGTTACTTTCTGACAACTCGCGGAATGTGTGATTGTGGTACTGAAATCGGTGTCTCCCTACGATCTGACGGGAGACTTCCGGATCGTGATCCCGACCTATCGCGTGAGATCAAGAAGCTCAAGAAGAAAGGGTGGACCGAAAACAAGATCGATCGGTGGATTGAACAGACAAAGGCAGACGCGGCCAGAAAACATGCGGAATCCGAGGCTCGCCTGTCCGGCCCACATCCCGAAGTCGATCGATGGATTCAATTCGTTTCAGCGGTTTTGGCAGGGAAGCATGCCGACTGGGTTGGGATTCTCGTGCACTGGTACGGTGGCAACGTGACGACCGAAGCAATGGCCGTTGGGAATCGCCGATGGTTGACTCTACCCAATTTCACGGAAGACTACCTGCTCAATGCAGAAGAGAACACGCTTCACACCGTAACGCTTCAAACACGCTTCATGCCAAAATGAAGCAAATCGGGTAAGGATGCCCGTTACCGGGCTATCGCTGTACCACTACGGAATGCGGGTCCGAACTCAACTCCGTGTTTTCCCATTCGTACATCTGTGCCCATTTTCTCCCCAACGGCAACCATAACCCGGGTGAGCTGAGAGAGTCCCAGCTCGCGATTCTTCCAACCCGGTTGGATATGCCTTGTCGAATCGATCTTTCGCGGATCTTCCAAGCTAACGCCGTAGGTGACCTTTCGGAACGAGCTAAACTCCGAGCAGCTGAAGTGGGCGCTCGATACCGAAGGCAAGTGCAATGGGCGCGGAGGTCGAGAGTTTCCCACCCTGCAAGTGCCACTTGCCTTTGGCCACAATGCAATAAATCCAGGGCGTTAGGGCAGAGCCCCCAAGACGCAAAGCATCTGCTTTTTTCCATCAATTACCAAGCTAAACCGAACCAACGTTTAGGCTGCTTACGCTGAGCCAAAACAGGTTTTGCTTGCAAATTTATATTGCGGCGAGGTACAATGCCTGCCCCAGTTTTCCACTTACCTGAATCGATCAATGCTAATCAGACCGAAAACTCTCTAATGGCCAAAACCATCACGCTAACCTGTCTTGTCAAAGATGTTCAAATGACGAAATGTCCTCACTGCGAAAATGTTTTCCCCATGATCTCGCTTGGTATCGGAAAAGCGTCGAAATACGGTGAGACAGATATCTTTTCAGGGAAATTTCGCAACGAAGAGAAGAAGCTTTCTAAGCTTCGCGAAGACGCAAGAAAGAATGCTGCCAATGATCTTATCTCGCAGAAAAAGCTTCGCCATCGTTGTCTGGTTTGTGGGAAATTCGAAGACATCTATTTAGGGGATCTAAGCTCGAATTACAGCCACTATCGGGCTCAGTGGTGGAAGTCTCGATTCTTTGATTGTTGTTTAGTGCCCATTGCGATGATCGCTTTGTTTCTTCTCGGCTGTTTCACTGTATCTGTGATTGAAGGACTTGTGCTTGGAATTCGAGTTTTTTTTGTACCCGGCGATATCAGATACATGGAGTGGATTGACCGCTGTAAGTGGGCGTCAATACCTCCAGGGATAATGCTACTTTGGATCATTTATTTGCTTTCGACACAGGTTGAACGTCGACGTCCTTTGACGGATCATGAACGCAACGAATTTATTGGACGACTGAATGGTAATGAAAACATAGAAAAATGGCTCGAACACATGGACAAGCATAATGATTTGGTAGATCGAGTTGTATTGGAACTTCCGAACGAGAAGCCTCGATTTCTTGATATCTGGGATGATTCCGATGAAACTCGCTGGATCCGGTTGCGGGCGGCGCTACAGTACGAGCCAACGAGAGCGATTGCTGGTTCCGACTAACACAGTGTGCAAAGGTCCGGGGAAGGTGATGAAATAGAGACGCCTAAATAGCTCCACAGGTTTTCGGTTGCGTGATACGACCAGAACGAACTATGCTGCATGTGCTCAATGTAGTAGTTAATTGAACCTCAGCCATTCATACCAAAGGGAGGCCACCAAAGTAGCACCTGGCTTGTTACCTGTCCTCGGAGTTCTCTAGGAGGGGCGTTCGAGTTGGTTCCCGGCAGAACTATTTACTCCATCGAGGCATTCGCGAGTTTATTGAGCAGGAATCGTTTCGCAATGCGTCACGAGCCATTGCTACTGAATTGGTTCGATGCCAAAGGGCTTTCACGGGAATCGTTAAAGAATTCGAACTTTTCGTCGAGGGTCGACCTTCGTCTCGGGGATACTCATCCGATTCATTTCCCAATCGATGTCTTCCCAACGAGGCGACAGCGTTTCCGAAGGTGTGCGAGGTATTACTCTCAATCCTTCGTTGCCAAATTATTTTACTCACATTGAAATGTTTATTGTCCTGAATTTATCGCCAAGTCGAAGCGCTCGTATCCTGTCAACACCGTCAATCCAGTCAGAAAAAACACCGCCGCTAGGCGGCGTGGCCGTTTGCTCTGGGCGAATGATCGCCATGCGTCTGAAAGCCTTTCCTTTGCGCGTTTTTCTAGAGAATTTCATTGGGTTATTCGCCTCCGGGGAAAACCAGATTGACCGGCGGATTATCGTTAGCGCACGATTGACCCTCAGGAATGAACCATGCGCTCGCCCCTAGCAACTTGGTCGATCTGCGAGCATTAGCTCCCACCCGTTCATGCTTGTCCGTCTCAGAACTGAACTGCCCTGTAGCCACGAGATCGCCGCAGCCGAAGTCCGGAAGCCACGCTTGCTGGAGCACGCGGCAAGTCCGCTGGTTCACTGGTCAGTTTGATGACGATTCAGGGTTTTGATCCGTTCGAGATAACCGAGGCGAACTTTGGGCCTTTTTTACTTGACGGTTCTAGTGCGTTGGGTCCAGGGGCTGCTTTTGCGGGATTTGCTTACCCGATCGATGGTAGCATCGATGGAGTTTTTATTCTGGGTTCAATGTCGAGCGTATCGAGCGACGTGACCGTTACAGGTTCTCTGACACTCACTGGGCGAGCTCTTGCGACAACGGCTGGAAGTCTCATGATTATCAGTGGTTCAGGAATCTCTACGTTCAACGGACAGTTTCCCTCTAGCGCAGTCCCCGAACCTACCTCCATGGCGATCTTCACGATTGGTGCGTTGGGTATAGCTTGCAGGGCAAGACGCAAGAGCAAAGGCTAGTTTCTTACCGTCCTACAAAGTTTGTTGATTTTTCCACGAACCAAAAATACCCAGGGTTTATACATGCAGGCCGACGCCTCGAAACGTCGGCCTGTTCGCGTTTCTACGCAGTATATTCAAGGGTATGCACGCGTTGGCCCAGTCTCAAACTCTCCCTGGCGCGATGTCTCTACCAGCCCAGGCGCGAAACGGCTTGGGTGCTTTCTCTGCCGTTGGCATCCCGACTCTCGGGAGTCTCAAAGTCGCGCGAACTAGAATGTCAGTGAGGGGGGGTAACGGCCCCCAATTCATCTCCAGAGACTTCAAAGAGTTCATACGCATCGCAGGAATGACCCATGTGAAAACTTCGCCTTACTACCCTCAAAGCAATGGAAAGATTGAGCGATATCACCGGACGATCAAAGGGGATTGCATAAGAGCCAAGAGCATGCCCAGCGAGATGAGAATCTCGTGAGCTGGTTCCAAAGGATGTCAATCGGAGGAACCGAGGGGTTAGATTATAAACATGATGAAAGCATCCCATGCGATCGCTATGGCCAAACCTAAGAAAATCAAGTTGTTTCGGTAGAGAGAGAAAGCGGTTTTATCGCTCGTACGTTTCGGTAAGCGACGTAGGAAAAGAGCGCTACCTAGGAAGTGAATTAGCATGATGGCAACCATGCCAACTAGAACAAGAATGATCAGTTGTGGTGGTGGATATCCCATAGGATTCTTTAGGTAGTTTGCTAGGAAAACGAGGAAATTGCAACAGCGCACCATGCAAGAGCATTGATTGCTAGTGCAATCCATCCCCTACGATCTCGGCTTAGGATTGCGAAACCAATCATGAGATGGGAACAGGCGACGGTAAACATGGGTTGATATGGAGCTGACCAAAGGAGATCCGGCATGTGGTCGGTGTCCATTTGGATTCCAAGTGCGTAGGCTAGCAATGCGAACCCGAATAAAAATTGGAATACTGAGAAGGCGGTTGCCCCAAGCCCAATAGAACAAATTTCATTCTTGTTGGTCGTTTCATCGTCTTCCGGATCCGTCCTTCCGGCTTGGATCATAGCGATGATGATCTCGGCAATGGGCCATAGCGGGAAGAAGACGATCGCGACAAAAGTCATCTTGCTGGCAATGGTCATGATGTAGGATTTTGTGGCGAAGAATCCAACATCGGCGGCGTTGAATTGGCCAACCATCCAACGCGTAAAGTTATGCGGAGTGGTTGTTGCAAAGGGTAAAAAAAGCATCGCGTTGGATACGATCCAGAGCGACAATCGGATCCAAAAGCCCACTTTCGATTCGGATCCCCATGCGGCGGAACCAAGCGCGATATGAGGGACAGCCACACCCAGCATGACAAGAAGGCCGTAACCTGCATACTCCCTGACGAAGAAAAAAGCCAACAAGCAATTGGCAATCGTCATGAGGATACCAATCCCAAACAACCAACGAATGATGATTTGATTGGGACTGTTTGTAAGCGTAAGATCCTTCATACCAACACCGATTCGGAAACAGGTTGTGATTCGAAAAATCGAGACGTCATTCTCATTTCCAGCTCCCCGGTGCCTACTAGAAGACGCTTGCTGACTTTCATCGTGCGGCTACCACTCAAGGTTAGCGATTACGGGTTGGTAGAGCCGATTGCTATTCCTTCTTAGGCTCTGGTTTGACCCACTGCCCCTTACCCACTTGGAGTTCTCCGACCTCCTTGCCGTTCTCAACAAAGATCACCCGTTCATAAGCTTTCGCAGGGAGCCGGATCGCGACGTAATTGCGTACGTTATAACTCGCCGGTTTGGGTGCCTTGTAGCGATACTTCAAAAGCAACATGGTACCTTTCTCCTGCAGCGATTCGATCTCAAAAACGGCTTCCATGTTGGTCGGTGCTGGCATCTCTCGACCTACCAGCAAGATTTGTTCTTTCTCATACGATTTGGGAGGTGGAGCAAATGGACCTCGCGAACCATTGACTGCAGCAGGTTGGAACAATTGATCGTACTCTGAGGCCGACCTGATGAGCGCGAACCGCTGCGGTTGGCTCGACTCATCCCAGCCGACCAGAAAATTTTTAAACTCTTGCGATCCGATCCTTTGATACTTGACTGCCTGACCTTCGTCTTCGGCCACCGAATTAGAACTGCCAGTAAAAAGCAATCCAAAGTACAGAGCGACACCCACAAAGCGAAGCAGCATAGTAGAATTCCGATTCATCGCAAAAGACTCTTCCTGACGAAAATTACCAGCGATACGACCACGAGTTTCGCTCCATCGCCTCTATCCTAGCGGTCGAGCTAACTCTTGCTCCCCTTTGGCGCATTCGTGCGATACCTCGTGTCATGGCCAGAGACTAAAGCAACTGGAAAGTAACTTGATCGATGCTCGCCGTCAACAGAGTCCAGGCATCGGTACCGCTTTTGGCCGGGTTCCTAGGATCCGCCGAGAGTCTCGACGTCTCTTGGCCCCGAACTCTTCGGACTTTGGGCGTATGCGAATCCCTGTGTACGACGCGCTCACCTTGCGTTCAGCTTGAGGCGACGGATTCCACTTGCCGGTGAATCGGTTCAACCCAAGGAGATGCCAATTGCACTACGACGCTTACTGCACAGGCAAGCAAAATCGCCCAAGGCATCGGAAAATAAAACACACAATAAATGAGGTTTGTGATGAGAAATACCCAGACGATGGACATGAATGCGAAGTAGTTCTTCCGCAGAGCATCTGACAGTTTCCACCATCGGATTGACCACATCAAGACTGCGAAAAAAGCCACATGCGCCTTAAGTAGGGGGGATCCGTTGGCCCGATAAAAACCTATCCAGGAAGAGTTAAACCGGTATTCGATGATCTCGGTTTTGAGCTCGTTGGTCGCCGGGTCGATCGTCATGTTCGAGTGGCTAACAAGAGGGATGATTTTACCTGAAATTTTTTCCCATGGAATCATCAGGTACTCGCTGAGTTGAAAGCTCGCCAGGCCAAGTAGGATACCGGTAGCCATGAGGACAAAGCGAAAAATAATAGGGAACTCTGTTTTGGTCTCCCATCGCCGAGTCAGGAAGATCACCGTCGAACTGGTCAATGCGGTCATCACTCCTAACCAAGCGATAGCACCAAGCCAGTCCTCGTTGGAGAACTCGGCGTTGGACAACATCAGATATCCACCTAGGAGGGTAGCTAGCATGCAAATGAACCCAGTGAACATCGTGGCTCGAGTGGCAGTACTGATTTTGGTAAGAGTGGATTGCTGTCTGAGTTGTTGGCGTTGCAAGTCTCGGAGTTGAAGTGCTTGCTGCTGACCGGGGAGCAACTCAAATCGAGGGAGAGGTTTTCGTCTCAGATCTCTGGCGAGTCTTTCCCTGCTTTGATTGAAAAACCCAGCAATTCTTGATCCAATCGTTTTCGAATTGGGATCGATCCTGACACTCGATGCGTGCTTGGGGTCGGTAGCAAGGATTGCGTAGCCGCCTGAGTCAAGGGAGTAACCAAGATCGGCTAGCATGCGCCTTCCGTCTCGATAACGGTTGGTAGGGTTTTTCGTCAGAGCCTTGAGCACAATTGGTGAGAGAGCTTTTGGTATCCTCGATAGGTCAGGATCGGCGGTCAGGTGCTTTATGAGAACTTCCCCAGCGCTTTGACCTTCGAATGGCAACTTGCCAGTTAGCATTTCGAACAAGATGATACCGAGCGAATAGAAATCGATCTCCTTGCCGTATTCACCTTTTGCGATTTCCGGGGCCATGTAATGCAAGGTTCCAATCGCTTCGGTTTGTCCACCGCGTCGGGAAGCACTGATGAATTTAGCCAATCCGTAATCACCTATTTTCGCTATACCGTTTTCGATAAATATATTGGCCGGTTTTAGGTCTCTGTGAACGATTCCCGCATCGTGCAGATGGATACATCCAGCTAGCATTTGAACGAATAACGACACAGCCTGTTGGATTGGCATCCCCTCGGCCGTATGATCCAATAGATCCCGTAGCGTTTGACCATGGATGAACTCCATGATGATCCAGCCTCGGCCCGCTTGGTCGTACCGAATATCATAAATCCCAACAAGGTTCGGGTGACGCAAGTTCAAGCACTGCCTTACACCACGGATTTCGACGTCCAGACTCTTCTGAATGTGCTTGAGAGCAACCTCTTTCCCTGAATCGCTTTCCGCAAAATAAACCTCGCCGAACCCCCCGATTCCAAGCCCTCGCTTGATGGTGTAACCGTCGATCGGTTTGTCGCCAAAGACGTACTGGTAAAGCATGGATTTACCCTCAATAAATCAACCTTTTTTGGGATTCGTCGCGAGGACTCATCGACATCGAACCGAGACTTTGATTCCATTATAGGCCTAAAATCGCTCGAAGCTAGGCGATATAAGTTTCGTTGATTTGACCTGATTCCCTTTGCTTCGAGCATTGAGACTGGTTCATACTGAGGTGGCCCCCCACGGTTCGGACCACAGGCGGCCCCGCGTTAGATAGCGGCCGCCGGTCGTTTTCGACCCCGTGGGCGATAGACTTCCCACGGTGTCTGATTACCTAGCCCTTGATGCGGCCTGTGGTAATCGTAGTCATCAAAGAAGCGTATTCCTTGAGATAAACCTTCTTCGTATTTGACTGACCTCCAAGGCCTCGTCTAATGCCTCTAAAACGAACTTCGTATCCATGCTGTTCGAGAGCCTCCAAGAGATCACGAATCGGCTGTGCCAGTCCATTGCAGCGCAGAGGTATGAGTATCCTTGCCTCATCGGTAGGTAGGTGATCTCACTGTGGGATGACAGTGCGACAGCTAGAAATCAGCGACGAGACAACCTTGTTGTGGGCTTCTTTGTCCGACCTGCGGTTGGTGGTCTTCGAAAGGTATGGGAACCGGTGGTCGGCTAATCGGGGTTCTTAGTTGTGTAAGGACACGCTGGTGTTTATCAGGAGGATAAGCTGGTTCATTGGCTGACCTCGGTCGATTGGGAGCAGAGCGATGAGAATCTCATTCAATCATACCGACTGGAACGACTACTTGTTACTGGTATTCGCAAGTCTATCACGTTTTACGTTTGGAAGGTAGCTGTGTGATTTCTCACCTGAAAAGCGGAAAATTTGAGTTTTTTTCTTCGCCTCGCAAAAAAAGCGTCTTTCTCTAGCCTCATTCAGAAGGCAGTCACAGTTGCTCGCAAAAATCGGTGGCAGACTGCACCTAAAGTTTGTGAGGCAGATACAATCCGACGCATCTTCTGCTTGAGCTCTAGGATGGCTCAAGAAGACGCACCACTATTCCCTTGAGTCATGGCATGTCCTTTGATTCGACCACGGACGACAACCTTTGCGAATCGCTAGCTCGCGGCGAAGAAACCGCGTGGTATGCATTCCATCAACGCTACACCGAACGCCTGATTCGGTATGCACGAGCGGTGGTCAAGCATGATGAAATAGCCCTCGATGTCGTCCAAGCGGTCATGGTAGGTTTGGTTCGAAATCGAAGTCGATTAGGTACAGTCCGGGATTTAGAAGCCTACTTGTTTTCTGCCGTCCGGCGTGATTTGTGGCGAGCACTGAAACAAGAAAGAAAGGAAAAGGCGATTTTGGTCCCCTTCGATCGAGAAAGAGGCGACGACGTCGATTCCCTTCGAATCTCGGGTAGCCGAGACCAAAAGCACTTCAATCTGAAATTTTGGCGATTTATCTTAAAAGGATCATTAGAGGATCATTTCGATGCAAAAACGAGGATCATTCTTAAAGTGGGGGTTCGTCACGGGTTTAGCCTGCTTAGCCATCGCTTTAGCTGGGCTTAGCTTGATGAACTATACCGCTGGCAAAAAAGTCACTAGGATACGCGAGGAAATCGTCAAGGCTGGCAATCCCATTCATCTTACGGACCTGTATCAGGATAGCGTGCCAGATCAAGACAATGCATATATTGAATTTAAGAAATGGAAAGAAGGGATCAAAGCGGCCGACGATGCGGTAAGTGGCAATGCGAATGAGCAGCGTCCCTTTCTTTCCGAGCCAAGGCTTTCCCCGGAGGCCCTCACCGAACTTGCAGCCATCATGGCGTCGTATAAGCCGATGATTGACGAGCTGCTGCAAGCCGCGAACAAGGAGCAGTTACAAATACCGATCAATACCGAGAAGGTCGAGGGGGTTCTTCAAGAGATTTTGGATCGATCGCAAGAATTCCGATCGATGGCTCGTGTGCTGTCGGCTGACGTGCGATTGAAGATTGCTCAGGAGAAACAGGAGGAAGCGATGGCAAGTGCAGTTGCCATACTGAAATGGAGTCAACTGATTGCGAGGCAGCCGACCATGGTAAGTTATCTGGTTGCGACAGCAGTGCGAGGCATCGGCATTCACTATGCTGCCGAAGTTTTGTATGCAGGTTCGGTCGACGATGTTTCGCTAAAGGGCTTGGAAGATGTGCTGCTAGCTTTTGATACCAATGCCCAATGGAAGAGGGTCATTTATTCTGAAATTCCATTTTTTGTAGACGTATTCCATCCGACGGTACCGGTTGCAACTCGACATCTTTGGTTCTCGCTTCAGAGCGAGGCTGATTACCTATATACCATGAAAACCGTTGCGGAGAAGCAACTGGTTCAAGATGGAGTCTTTGTGAGTGTGATGCCAAGTCGAGAGTCTGATTTTGGCAAAAGCTGGATGTTTGCTTCGGTGATGCCTGCGATGAATGCAACACAAGAAGCTACCAAGCGGATCGATGCGCAAACGCGATGTCTGCTCGCCTTGCTTCAATGGCGACGCCAGGGCGGGACGGCCAAGGAGATTCAGGAGCTGAATTTGAATGGCGCGTGGGCTAAGGATCCTTATGATGGTGGGTTCTTGAAATTTAAGACCTCTGAGTTTGGTCCTGTTTTGTATCTTACTGGAAACGACCGTGTGGATGACGGTGGCGGAGAAGCAATCCTCGGGCAGCAAAAAGATGTGGGGATCATGCCGATGGCCAAGCAAGCTCAGTTCTCAGCGAAGGAGAAATGATGGCGAGGTTTCTGGTTCGCTACTCGATGCATACTCCCCGATGGGATCCCAAAATCAGACCCTTATTGGGCTCAAAAAACACGAGGATTTCTATCTAAACCGTGGTCCGAACCATGGGGGCTACTTCAGTGCGATTCAGTAAGGCCTCCGCCGTCTGGCGACGGGTGGCCACGATAGTAGAATGATCTCGTCAATCTTATTTCAATTACCTCCTGAGAGTGGAAGCTATGAGAACTTTCAAAAAGCAACGCGTAATTTCTTCATTGAGCTTTTGGCTTTGTTGGCAATTGTTAAGCATAGCAACAGCAAATGCCGCTGACCATCCGGCCTTCGAATCGGTTAAAGAACTTTTTGCTGCGATGTCCATACATGATGGCAAAGCGATGCAGGAAACGGCAACGGAAGACTTCCAGTTGCTCGAACATGGCGAAGACTGGACGATGCAGAGATTGATCGAAGCGGTCCAACCCAAAGGTAAGCCTTACGAGCGAAAGAACTTCTTTAGCCAGATTCGCGCCCGGCAAAATGGTGACGTGGTTTGGGTGAGCTACTGGAACAAAGCCGTGATCCGTAACGAGAGTGGGGTGCGGACAGTCGTTTGGCTCGAGAGTGCGGTTTTGGTCAAAGAGGTCGATCGCTGGAAAATCCAACTGTTGCACTCCACTCGTTTAGACCCAGAACGCCATCCAAAGAACATTGATTGGGTATTGTTTGAAACGAATCATGTCGAATCGAACCAGGTACACGATCGTTCGCCCAACTAGCCGACAGATTGTGGTGGAATCTGGAGGGGTGAATACGATTGATGAATAGGGCTGGTCGATGGCGCTGTCCACCGCTTGGGAGCGGGTGGCTACGAAGACCAGTAGCCACCTGTCGCCAGACGGTGGGAGGCGTAACTCGCGCCGTCCACCGCTTGGGAGCGGGTGGCTACGAAGATCTGTAGCCACCTGTCGCCAGACGGTGGGAGGCTTTACTCGCGCCGCCATCCACCGCTTGGGAGCGGATGGCTACGCACTTACGGTCACTATAGCACTTCGTCTGCAGGACGGAAAAGGCCGTTCTTCCTAAGGAATGAATAGCATCGCCAAAATCGCGGCCAGAAATCAGGCTGCCATATCTTCAGTTCAGGATAACCAGGGATCAGACAGTCTGTGTAACGATACGATTTGAATTGATCGAGTGAGACTATTTCTTTGCGTTCAGGATTCCTTGCGATGTACTCAACCAAGTTGCAAACTTGAGTATCGAGTTTCTCTTCGTCCTTGAGTACATGATCATAGGGCTGGTGTTGGAACTTGACACCTAGTTTACCAAGTGGTCCTGAAATCCGTTTCCGGAAATATTCTGATGCCTTTAATTGATCTGTGCGGTCGTCGATTCCAAGCCATAGCATATGCATATGATCTGGCATCAAACAGAAGATAGGACACGCAAAGGCATAACGAAAAGCAGCATGGGTAAGTATCTCACGAAACTTGTAGTAAAAGATCGGAACAAGCCAGCCCGTCTTGCGATCCTGAATGGTCATCACCCAATGAACGTAGGCTTGCCCACGATAAAATCCTGGTTCAAGCCATGGCAGTGAGTTTTGTGGCTCGTCTCTCATAATCAGGACTCGCAGTAGGGTTGTGTTCCGTTCGTTGGAAAGAAATGGATAAGCCGACCGTTCGGCGAAAGTCACCGATATTATATCCTTCGTCGCGAGGTCTGTAGCTATTGTTGCTAGATGGTAGCGCATCTGTAGCCACCTGTCGCCAGACGGTGGGAGGCGTAACTCGCGCCGCTGTCCACCGCTTGGGAGCGGGTGGCTACGGGGATCCGTCGCCACCTGCCGCCCGTAGCCACCTGTCGCCAGACGGTGGGAGGCGTAACTCGCGCCGCCGTCCACCGCTTGGGAGCGGGTGGCTACGGGGAGCCGTCGCCACCGTTCGCCTGTAGCCACCTGTCGCCAGACGGTGGGAGGCGTAACTCGCGCCGCTGTCCACCGCTTG
>Ga0315900_10005516_pt1 | contig 17348 bp, 15 predicted proteins | sample LakEriMetagenome_FD_203521 | JGI IMG/M metagenome (GOLD analysis project Ga0315900, IMG submission 203521) | Freshwater fungal communities from buoy surface, Lake Erie, Ohio, United States - Buoy 12 MA114 | ecosystem: Environmental > Aquatic > Freshwater > Lake > Lake biofilm | place: USA: Lake... | reverse complement strand
CGATGAAGGACCCCGAGGGCCGGGCCTCGATCGGGGAGCTCGTGGCGCGCATCGGCGTGCGCGTGGTGCCGGTGGGTCGGCTCGACTTCCACACCTCGGGTGCGCTGCTCCTGACCAACGACGGCGAACTCACCGACGCGCTCCTGCACCCGCGCCGCGAGGTGCCGAAGGTGTACGCGGCGAAGGTCCGCGGGCGCATCGACGTCCCGGAGCTCGACGCGCTCCGCAACGGCGTGGTCCTCGACGACGGGGTGAAGACGAAGCCTGCCGACATCTTCGTGCTGCGCGAGGACGGCAAGAGCACGTGGCTCCAGATCACGCTCTACGAGGGCAAGAACCGGCAGATCCATCGCATGGGCGACGCGATCGGACATCCCGTGCTGCGCCTCGCGCGGCTCTCGTTCGCCGGCATCGACACCGACGGGCTCAAGCCGGGGCAGTTCCGCCCGCTCACCGAGCGGGAACTCGAGCGCCTCAAGCGCGACTACGTCACGCCCCGCAACCGCGCGGTGAAGGAAGCACAGCGCAAGGCGCGCCACGGCGTGAGCGACGCGACGCTCGACCAGCTCGATGACGACTGAGCGCGGCGAAGATTTCTGCGCGCTCGCAGCCGAAAGCGGTTGACATGACAAGAGCGGCAGCTACTATCCGCTCCCTCCGCCGCGGGGTGGAGCAGCCTGGTAGCTCGTCGGGCTCATAACCCGAAGGTCGTAGGTTCAAATCCTGCCCCCGCAAAACCCACTACGCCCGCCCGGCTCGCCGCGGCGGGCGTAGTGCTTTGGAGCATCGACGCGTCCGCATCGCCGAGGAAGCAGGGAGGCCTCAGCGCGCAGCGAGGGCGTCGGCGACCTCGATCCAGACCTCGTTGCGGCGTAGGAAAGGGAGGACCGAGGGAGGGTCGTAGCGGGCGGAGACTGGGGCACCGGTGGGCGCGAGGCCCGCGGCGCGCAGGGCCTCGGTGAGCTCGGCGGTGCGGGCGCGGAAGCTTTCCTCGTCGGCGAAGCCGGCGTAGCGGAGTACGGCGATGGTGCGGGCCGGGACCTCGCGGAAGCGGACCCGCGCATCGTTCGGGGCGGGCAAGGACGAGACGCTCCGGCCTTCGGGCATGACGAAGCCGATGACGTGGCCGCTGCCCTCCGGAGCGTGCGTGACCGGTGTCGTCATCGCGAGGCGTTCGCCTTCGTGGGTCACGGGCGCGGTCATGCCGATGGACTCCGCGCCGCGGTTGCCGCCGAAGATGTACCCCGCGAGCCGCCGGAAGCCTTCGTAGGGGGCCGACTCGTAGCCGCCGCCGGTCTCGGTCTCGGCGAGGACCATGGCGTCGTAGCGCCGCAGCTCGATGCCGGGGGCGAGGGTCCGGAGCACGGTGTAGGGGGGCTCGGGAGAGAAGTGGCGAGCGGCCTGCCATCGCACGACGGCGGCCCCTCCGAGGACGGCGAGGGCGGCGAGCAGCATGCGGAGGGACCTCTTCACGACCGCGGCAGGTGTGGGGCTGGCCTCGGGCCATCGGAAGTGCCGCTCCCCGGCGGGCACGGTAGCCTTTGCCGTGGCGCCGCGCTGGACCCTGCTGTGTCTCGCTGCGCTCGGCTGCGGCGGGGCCTCCGAGCGGCTGTTGCCGGGGCCGGGTAGCGCGGGCATCGATGTCGTACGAGAACTGGTCGAGCCCATGCCTGCGGGGGCGAGCGCCTGCGTCGCGACGGCGCCGCACGAGGTCACGGAGGCGCAGCGGCGCATGCTGGCCGAGATCGGGGCTGCCGACGCGCTCGGCTGGCGGAGCGGGCCGCGCGTCCTGGCGTCGGTGAGGTGCCGGTACGGCGGCGTGCGCGCGGGCGCGGTGTGGCGCCTGCTCGTCGACGGCCCGCCGGACCTCGCGGCGCTGCCCCTCCGGATCCGTGACGCGGAGGCGCCGTGTGAAGCGGACGCGTGCGACTGGCCGGGCGCACGCCCCGATGGTGCGGTCCTCGAGATCCGGTCTCCCGGGCTGACGCCCGCCGGCCATGCCGGCGCGGAGCGCGCGCTGGCTGCGCTGTGGTCGCGCATCCCGCATGCGGTGGAGGTGTCGGTCGGCGACGACGGCGCACGCGCGCTGTCGCGGGTCGGCGACCGGGTGCGGGAGCTGGTGCAGACCGACCGCGAGCGACACGTCACGCTGCTCGACTGGGACGAGCTCGGCGTGCGCGCCGAGGACCGCCGCCTGCGTCGGGATCGCGCGCTCGAGGCCGGCACGGACCGGCGGATCCTGCCGCGGGACGAGGCGGATTTTCTCGACGCAGAGGGGGTCGTCCAGCAATTCGAGCTCCGCTTCGAGCGGCTCGGGCGGCGCGCGGATCGGCCCTCCGCGGAATCCGAACTCGGCGCCTTCGCGCTCGCGACGCTCGAGCGCCGCAGCGAGGATCACCGGGCCGTCTCGCTGGCGCTCGAAGCACTCGAGCGCCTCGGGCGGGCTGGCGAGGGCCTGGCCTGGCTCGATCGGTTGGCCGTCGAGCGCGATCACGATCCCGTCGAGGCGCGTCGGGCGGCCGCCGAGGCGTGGGCGCTGGCCGTGCGCGCGGCCGATCCGAGCGCAGGCCGCCGCCTCGCGCGCGCGGGGCTCGTGGACGCAGCGGAGGAGCCGGCCCGGGTCGAGGCGCTCCGCGCAGCGCTGGCTGGCGCGCTCGAGCGTGGGCGCGCGGCGGGGCGCCCGGTCGAGCCGGTACAGGTCGAGGAGGCCGTGCAGCGCTGGCGACGGCTCGCGGCGCCGGGCAGCACCTCGCCGCTCGCCGCGCCGGTCCGGCTGCCGGCGCTCGGCGTCGTGCCGGCGCTGCTCTGCCTCGGGATCGACGCTCCCTTCGAGGCCGACACGGAGATCGAGGTCGCGGCGGCCTTCGAGGTGGCCTCCGTCGTGGAAGGGGCGGTGGTGATCCAGCCCGGCTTTCGACTCGCGGTGCTGCCCTCGCTCGGGGTGCACGCGGTCGGTCCCGCCTCGGAGGCGGTCGCCATCGAGGCGATGGCCGAGCCGTTCCGGTCGCCTGGTGCAGGGGCGTTCGTCGTCGCCGTGCGTGCGCGGCGCGGGGGCGGTTCCGTCGCGGAGCTCAGGCTCGAGGGGCGGGTCGAGCGCGGCGTGGTCCTCGTCGAGCGGGTGTCGCCCGAGGCGGCTGGCTGGGATTGGGCGCGCTTGGCCGACGGACTCGTCGCGCCCTTCGCGGCGGTGCTGGAGCGGCGCTTCCCCGACCCGGAGCTGCGCTGGCGCATCGAGGATCGCGGCGCCCGGGAGGCGCTCGTCGGAGATCTCGACGCGCTCGGGCACGCGCGCTGTGCCGTCGACGAGGGAGGGGTCCGATGCCGCGCGGAGCCGGGGCGGGGGCTCGCTGCCGTCCTCACCGCAGCGCGTTCGCTCGGGCTCGTGCCAGCCTCACGCTGAAGGCGAGCTCAGTCCGCGCCGCGGTCCGAAGGCGCCGGTGCGGGGCCCTCCGGTGAGGGCTGCTCGCCATCGGACTTGGCCTCCGGCGGGGCGGGAATCAGCCAGGAGAGCAGGATCGAACCGAAGAGCAGGACGCCGACGACCGCGAGCGATGGGAGCGGCTCGACGTGCCAGTGGTGCTCGCTTCCATCGAAGCGGCCCACGATGTCCCCGAGGAGCGGCAGGAGGATCTTCACGCCGATGAAGAGCAGGACGATCGAGACGGCCTTCTCGAGGTAGCGGAAGCGGGGGAGCAGGGCCTCGAGGACGATGTAGACGTTCCGAAGACCGAGGATCGCGAACATGTTCGAGGTGAAGACCACGAAGGGGTGGGTCGTCACGGCGAAGATGGCGGGGATCGAGTCCACGGCGAATACGACGTCGGAGAGCTCGACCACGCAGAGGACCAGAAAGAGCGGCGTAGCGAGCAGGCGACCGTCTTCCCGAACGAAGAAGCGCTCCTCGCGGTAGCCCGACGTGATCGGGATGAAGCGCTTGACGAACTTCACGATCTTGTTGTCGTCGATGCTCTCGGCTTCGTCGTCGTCGTCCCCGCCGAGCAGGAGCTTGCCGCCGGTGTAGAGGAGCAGGACGCCGAACAGATAGAGCACCCAGTGGAAGCGGCTGACGATGGCGGCGCCGGCGAGGATGAAGACGCCGCGCAGGACGATCGCCCCGAGGACACCCCAGAAGAGGACGCGGTGCTGGAACTCTTTGCGGACGGCGAAGCCCGAGAAGATGACGACGAAGACGAAGAGGTTGTCGACCGACAGCGCCTGCTCGAGCACGTAGCCGGTGAGGAACTCCCAGGTGCGCGGAGGTCCGTAGTCAGGGAGCGTGTACAGCAGGCCCGCAAAGCCCATCGCGCAGCTCGCCCAGACGGCGACCCAGAAGAACGCCTCCCGGAAACTCATCACCCGGCTCTTCCGGTGGAAGACGAAGAGGTCGAGGAAGAGGACGACGGCGAGGAAGACGAGGAATCCCGTCCACAAGGCGGATTGCGAGAGGTGCGGCATTCCTGGGGTGCGCGAGCTTGCCACGGAGGATATGGCCGTCCAGTTCCCGCGCCGGGGTGGCGCGCGCGCAGCGCCGGCGCGATAACCCCTCGGCGTGCTCGACCTCTCCCCTCGCTATCGCCTCTACCTCGTGCTGGTGGCCATCTTCGTGACGGTGCTGCTCGTCGCCGACATCGTCGCGGGCAAGTTCTTCGTCCTCGGCGGGGTCTCCATCCCCGTGGGCACCGTGACCTTCCCCATCGCGTTCCTCCTGACCGACGTGGTGAACGAGTACTACGGGCGCGCCGGCTCGCGGCTCATGACCCTCGTCGGGATGGGCATGCTGATCCTCGGCTTCGGGGTGATCACCGCCGCGCGGCTCCTGCCGGTCGCGCCCGACAGCCCGGTATCGCAGGCCTCGTTCGATGGAGTGTTCGGGCTCTCGTGGCGGCTCTTTCTCGCCTCGCTCGTGGCCTACCTCGTCAGCCAGTTCCTCGACATCTACACGTTTCACATGGTGAAGCGGGTCACCGAGAGCCGGCACCTGTGGATCCGAGCCATCGGCTCGACCGCCCTGAGCCAGATCGTGGACACGACGTTCGTGACCGGGGGCGCGTGGCTCGGGGTGCTCGAGGTCGGCGAGATCGCCACCATCGCCGGGTACAGCTATCTCTACAAGCTCGCCGTCGCGGTCGCGCTGACGCCGCTCGTGTACGTGGCGCACGAGCTCATCACCGCGCGCCTCGGGATCGAGCCGCTCCGCCACGACGCGGAGGACGCGAAGCCGCCGCCCTCGCCGCCGATGGTGGAGACGGAGGCACGTTGAGGCCGGCGCGCATCGTCGCGCGCCGCGCGTTGACGTACCCCGACGGGGCGCGTCCGACCGAGGACCGATCGGCGCACGTGCGGGCTGCATCCGGGTTGGCCTGGCTGCGCGACGAGGGGGGGGCGCGCCTCGTGATCGCCCAGGACGACACGTCGTTCCTCGCGGTCCTCGACGACGCGGGCGCCGTGCGGGAGTCCGTTCGCCTCGACCATCAGGTCGCGGGCCGGCGCGTCTTCGAGTCGCGGCTCGGCAACAAGCAGCACAAGCTCGATCTCGAGGCCGCCACGACGCTGCCGGACGGGCGGGTGCTGGTCGTGGGGTCGGGCTCGCTGGCGGCGCGCGAGCGGGTGGTGATCTGCGATGGCCGGTCGGCCCGGGTCGTCGCGCTGCCGGCGTTCTACGCGGCGCTGCGCGACGAGCGCGGCTTCTCGGGCAGCGAGCTCAACGTGGAGGGCGCGGCCGTGCTCGGCGATGCGCTCGTGCTCGCGAATCGGGGCAATGGCGCCCCGGACGCCGTCGGTCCGCCCGTCGACGCCGTCGCGGCGCTGTCGCTCGCGGCGCTCCTGGCCCACGTCGATGGCGGTGCGGTGCCCGCCATCGAGCAGGTGACGGCGCTCGCGCTCGGGGAGATGGGCGGCGTCCGCCTCACGCTCACCGATCTCTGCGCGCGGCGTGGTGCGCTCTACTTTCTCGCCTCCGCAGAGGCCTCTCCGAACGCGATCGACGACGGGGTCGTGGTCGGCACCGCCGTCGGCCGCGTCGAGGGTTCCTCGGCGCGCTGGGTGCCCATCGTGGACGAGGCCGGGGCGCCGTCGACCGCGAAGGTCGAGGGCCTCGCCTGGGCGAGCCCGACGGGCGAGGGAAGCCGCGTGCTGGCCGTGGTCGACCGGGACGACCCCGACGCGGCGAGCGAACTCCTCACGATCGAGTTGCCGGCCGAGCTCGTCCCGCCGCGCTAGCTCGCGTTCAGGTGCCGGGGTCGACGCGCGCCTCGACGACGAGCGGGGAGAAGCGCAGCGCGGCGAGACGCGTCTGGAGGCTGCGCGCGTGGGCCTCGCTCGGGACGGCCACCCGCACCATGCAGGCCCGCTGGCTCCCGCCGGTGCTCCAGGCGTGCAGGGCCTCGACCTTCGCGTCCTCGCCGAGCGCCGCGCGCACCTGGGCCGCGAGGCGCTGCTCCGCGTCGACATCGAGCAGCGTGAGCGCGGTCGAGCGCGCGAGGCCGGCCGACCACTGGAGGATGACGGCGGCGCCGAGCAGCGCGGTGAGCGGGTCGAGCCAGGTCCAGCCGAGGTAGCGGCCGCCGAGGAGAGCGACGATCGCGAGCGCGGACGTGAGCGCGTCGGCGACCACGTGCAACAGCGCGGAGCGGTGGATCGGATCGTGGTGGTCGTGGTGGTGATGCGCGTGGTCGTGATGGCGATCGTGGTCGTGATCGTGATGGTGATCGTGATCGTGATGGTGATCGTGATGGTGATCGTGATCGTGGTGCGCGTGGCCATGGTCGTGGCCTGCGCCTCGGTGCAGCACCCACGCGCTCGCGAGGTTCACGACCAGGCCGACGAGGGCCACCGGCAAGGCTCCGTCCCAGTCGACCTCGTGATGGCCAGTGAGCCGGAGGACGGCGTCCAGGGCGACCGAGATCGCGACCCCGCCGAGGAGCAGGCAGCTGGTGAAGCCGGCCAGGGCGGGGATCTTCCCCGCGCCGAACACGAAGGCTTCGTGCCGCGCCAGCCGCCGCATCAGCACGTAGGCGAGGCCGGCGAGACCGAGGGCGCCGACGTGCGTGGCCATGTGCCAGCCGTCGGCGAGCAGCGCCATCGAGCCGTTCCAGTGCCCGGCGGCGATCTCCGCGACCATGGTCACTGCGGTCAGCGCGATGACCGCCTGCACGCCCCGCTCGCGGCGAACGTCTTGCTGCGTCGGGTGCGCGGCGTCGGAGGAGCCCATGGCCGGAGGTATAGCGTCGCGCCTGCTCAGCGGCCCCGAAAGCGGGCCGCCCGGCGCTCGAGGAAGCTCTGCATGCCCTCGGCGGCGTCCTCGGTGGCCATCAGCGCCCGGGCTTCGGCGAGCAGCGCGGCGTTTGCAGCCGCTTCGCCCTCGCGCTCGGCGAGCCACGCGTTGCGGAGCGTGGCGAGGACCCCGAGCGGCGCGGCGCGAGCGATTCCGTCGGCGATGGCGCGGGCCCGGTCGCGGTACGTGTCCTCGGGCGCGACCTCCTGCACCAGACCGATGCGGTGCGCCTCCTTCGCGTCGAAGAGCTCGCCGGTCAGGAGCCAGCGCATCGCGTCGTGCCAGCCGAGTCGCGCCGGCATGCGGAAGGTGGCGCCACCGAAGGGGAAGATGCCCCTGCCGACCTCGATCTGACCGAAGCGCGCGCTCTCCGAGGCGACGATGACGTCGCTCGCGAGCGCGAGCTCGATGCCGATGGTGAGGCAGTAGCCGCCGATCGCGACGACCACGGGCTTGGTGCGGTGGCGACCGCGCAGGCCGAGCGGGTCGATGCGCTCGGCGTCCCCAGGGAAGAGCGCCCCGCCTGCCGCGACCGCCGGGCCCACCTCGGCGAGGTCGAGGCCCGCGGTGAAGTGCGCGCCATCGGCGACGACCAGGAGCACCCGGATCTCCGGGTCGGCCTCGGCCTGCGTGTACGCCTCGGCGAGGCCTGCCAGCATCGCGAGGCTGAACGCGTTGCGCTTCTCGGGACGGGCCAGGGTGATGACGGCGACATGGCCGTCGGGCGCGTAGCGGATGGGCTCGGTCACATCAGCACCAGGACGCAGTCCGCGCCGCAGGGGGAACCCGGGGCGCCGTTCGTTTCGCCCGCGTCGCACTGCTCGCCGGCCTGCGGGATCCCATCGCCGCAGGTCGGGCCGAGGGTGCAGTCGGGGTTGCAGCCTCCGTAGCGGCCGTCGTTCATGTCGCTGCCCAGATCGCAGGCCTCGACCCCGGACTCGACGAGGCCGTCGCCGCAGAAGCCGCCGCGGCTCAGGCAGTCTGGTCCGCAGCGTCCATAGCCGCCGGTGTTCATGCCCGGCCCGTCGTCGCACAGCTCGAAGCGCGTCACGACGCCATCGCCGCAGACGGGCTCGCAGCTCGACTCCTGGCTCTCGAAGCCGGTCAGCGTGAGGCGGAAGTTGCTCCCGCAGCAGCGCCGCTCGGCGTGGAAGACGACGAGCTCGTAGATGCGGCCGACGGTGAGCCGCGCCCGGCACGCGGTCACGATCGACACGTTCTGTGCCGTCGCCGCCGCGCCCGGCGAGGCGAAGCTCATCACCTCCGAGACCGGCGGGTGCAGGCCGCCGACGTCCAGGCAGAGCCGGCCGTCGACGAAGACCCAGACGTCGTCGTCGCCGCTGAAGGTGAGCACCTCGTCGCCCTGGTACTCGAACCAGGTGTGGACCTCGGTGGAGAACGAGTAGTTGTGCGCCGCGGAGTAGGTCTCGTCGGTGGGCGAGCCGGTCACGTCGAAGCCGCGCTCGTCGATCGGAAAGAACTCGCCCGTCTCGAAGCCGTAGGAGCTTCCGGTCCGGGTGAGCGTGAGGAAGTCGAGGACCGCGCGGTTGCGCGGGCTGTCGCGGTACCAGTCGCGGAAGGAGTCCGCATCGAGCGCGCCCGAACCGCCGAAGACCACGCCGGAGAAGTTCGGCCGCCCTTCGCCGTCGAGGAAGTCGCTCACCATCCCGAAGGTGATCCCGCTGCCGCCGCGGGCGTCGAAGTCGGGGTGGGTCGGAGAGCCGGACTGGCTCACGCCCCGGAAGTCCCGGTAGACGGCGGGCAGGCGCAGCGCGTCGGGGAGCGGCACCGGCTCGAGCGCGCAGGAGAAGCCGGACTCGATGGTGCAGGCCGCCGAGCAACCGTCGCCGCCGTCGGTGTTGCCGTCGTCGCAGGTCTCGCTCGTGCCCGGCAGGATGACGCCGTCGCCGCAGCGCGCCGTGCAGGCCCCGCCGCGGCAGCTCGGCTCGTTGCGGCAGAACGGATCGCACCCGTCGTAGGCGCGCACGTTGCCGTCGTCGCACTGTTCGGTGCCTTCGCGCGCTCCGTCGCCGCAACGCGTCGGTTCGCAAGGGGCCCCGGCGCTTCGGCACACGAAGCCTTCTTCGAGGCGGCAGCTCGGGCTGCAACCGTCGCTCGGCAGCTCGTTGCCATCGTCGCACTGCTCGAAGCCCGCGAGCAGGCCATCGCCGCAGCGCTCGGCCCGGCACGCGACACCGGCGATGGGGCACGACCAGCCCGCCTCGGGCCGGCAGTCCGTGCCGCAGCCGTCGCCGCCGCTTCCGTTTCCATCGTCGCAGAGCTCGGGCAGTTCGATTCGCCCATCCCCGCACACGATGCGGCGACACGGCAGGCCGGGCGGGCAACGCCAGCCCTCCTCGATGGCGCAGGTCGGGCTGCAGCCATCGTCGGAGCCCAGGTTTCCGTCGTCGCACGGCTCGGTCACGCCGCGCCGCCCGTCGCCGCAGAGGTCGCCCGCATCGACGGTGATCGGCGCATCGCGTGGCGCGTCGAGCGAGGGCGCGTCGGTGCCGACCGGCGCGTCCGCCCCGCGTCCGGCGTCACGCCGCCTGTCGGGCTCCTCGCCGCAGCCGAGAACCAGCCCGAACACCCACGCCACGAAGAATGCGCGCCGCATGCGGCAAGGCTACCAGAGGCCTGCGGCGCCGCGCCCGTGTACAATCCCGCCGTGCGATCGCTCTTGCTCGCTCTTGCCCTGCTCGGCTGCACGGTGCGCCCGGAGCGCGACGCCGGACCGGAGCTCGATGTGCCCTCGCGGCCCGATGTGCCGCTTCGCGACGTGCCGGCCGGTTTCGATGCCGCGGGCGATGCGCCGCGGGACGTGCCGACGCCTGATGTACCGGGGCCGGACGCGCCCGTTCTGCCCGATGCGCCGAGCGTGGACGCGCCGCCCGACGCGCCCCGCGATGCCGGCCTCGACGCGGGCGGGGATGCCGGTCGGGACGCGGCGCTGGCCGACGCGGGCGTCGTACCGCCCACGATCGATGGCACCATCGCTCCGGGCGAATGGAGCGGCGCGGCCATCGCCGCCGACACGACCGCCACGATCTGGACCGGCAACGAGCTGCGCGGCCTGCGGGCGTGGCTCCTCCCTGATGGCCTCTACCTCGCGGTCGAGGGGCGCATCGAGGGCGGCAACGCCATCGCGGTCTACGTCGATCGCAACCGCGACGAGGCGGTCGGCGTCGCATCGCTCGCGACGGTGACCGACTCCCTCGACGCGCTCGACGCGGCCGTCACGGCCGACCTCGTCACGCCCGCCGCGTTCCGCACGGACCTCATCTTCGGCACGCTCGACATGGGCCGGAGCGCGAGCGGGGCCGATCCGCGCATGGGCTGGCGCGACCTCGTGCGCGCAGCGAGCCTCGCGGACCTCTTCTGGATCGGCGCGGGGACGGCGCCCGTCGCGTGCTCGGCCACGGCCTGCGAGACCCGCCTGCCGCGGAGCGAGCTCGGCGGCTCCGCGCCCCGCCGGCTGGGCGTCTTTGCCCGGATCGTCAACAACGACGGGATGATGTCGCCCAACCAGACGCTCCCGAGCGACGATCCGAGCCGGCCGCGCACGGTCTCGGTCGTGCTCGAGGTCGCCGAGTAGACGCGCGCTGGCGCGCCTGCCGAGCCGTGTTAGGCCTCCGGCCCCCGGCCTCGTGTCGGCGGCGGCCCGCATCCGCGGGTCGAAACGTCCAAGCCTCCTCGCCGTGCTCCCCGCGGAGCCGGGCGCGGGCGCCGGTCCCTCCCCGAGGGTCGCCCGCGCGGAGGCCCAGAGCCCAACCGGAGATCCCATGACCGAGACCCAGACCGACTACGCCTCCGAGCTTCCCCTCTCCCTCCGTTCCCTCATCGACGCGGGTGTCCACTTCGGCCACCAGACCCGCCGGTGGAACCCGAAGATGCGCCCCTTCATCTTCGGCGCGCGGAACGGCATCCACATCATCGACCTCGATCAGACCGCGGTCCTCTTCAAGCGCGCCTACGACTTCCTCGTCGAGGCCGTCGGCCGGGGCGGCAACGTGCTCTTCGTCGGCACCAAGCGGCAGGCCGTCGACGTCGTGCGCGAGGAGGCCCTCCGCAGCGGCCAGTTCTTCGTCACCGGCCGCTGGCTCGGCGGCACCCTCACGAACTTCCGCACCGTGAAGGGCGCGATCGATCGCCTCCGCGAGCTCGATCGGATGTTCGAGGACGGCTCGGCGGGGAACCTGCTCAAGAAGGAGCAGATGACGCTTCGCCGCGAGCAGGAGCGCCTCGAGAAGTTCATCGGCGGCATCAAGAACATGAACAACCTGCCGGCCGCGGTCTTCGTGGTCGATCCCCACCACGAGCACATCGCGGTCAGCGAAGCGCGGAAGCTCGGCATTCCGATCGTCGCGATCACCGACTCCAACTGCGACCCCGACGTGATCGACTTCGTGGTGCCGGGCAACGACGACGCCATCCGCTCCATCAAGCTCTTCACCGCCAAGGTGGCCGACGCGTGCGTCGAGGGGCAGCAGCGGCGCCGCGACTTCGGCGGCGGCCGGGACGAGGGTCGCTCCTCGGGTGGCGACTCGCGCGTCGAGGTCGAGTTCAGCCGGGGCCGCCGCTCGCCGCGCGGTCGTGGCGAGGGCCGCGGGCGCAGCGAGTCCGAGGGCTGAGATCCCACTTCGTTCTCTGGAGAAGCACACATGACCCAGGTTTCCGCAGCACAGGTGAAGGCGCTCCGTGACCGCACGGGCGCGGGGATGAACGACTGCCGGCAGGCGCTCATCGAGGCCGAGGGCTCCGAGGAGAAGGCCTTCGACATCATCCAGAAGAAGGGCCTCGCCAAGGCGGCGAAGAAGGCCGGCACGATCGCGACCGAGGGCGTGATCCACAGCTACATCCACAGCAACAAGCGGATCGGCGTGCTCGTCGAGGTGAACTGCCAGACCGACTTCGCCGCGCGCAGCGCCGACTTCACCGGCTTCGCCGAGGAGGTCGCCCTGCAGATCGCGTCGAGCACGCCGCTCTACGTGCGCCGCGACGAGATCCCCCAGTCGGCCAAGGACAAGCAGCTCGACCTCTTCCGCGGCCAGCTCGCCGAGGAAGAGGCGCAGACGGGCAAGAAGCGCCCCGAGGCGGCGGTCGCGAAGATCCTCGAGGGCAAGCTCGACAAGTGGTGCTCCGAGGTCTGCCTCGAGGAGCAGGAGCTCGTGACCCGCGAGGACAAGAAGACCGTCAAGGCGGTCTCCGACGAGCTGACCGCGAAGACCGGCGAGAAGATGACCGTGCGCCGCTTCGTTCGCTTCGAGCTCGGCGAGGGCATCGAGAAGGCGGCTGCGAAGGACTTCGCGGCCGAGGTCGCCGAGGCCGTCAAGGCCAGCTGAGCGACGCATCGAGGTCGGCCTCCGATTCGACGGGGCCGCTTCGCTCGGCACCGGGACGCCCGTGGCTTCGGCCGCGGGCGTTTCGTCTTTCGGCGCCTGGCGCGGGCGTGCACGAGGACCGTGAACACGCCGGCGAATTCCGGTACAACCCGGCGCCATGTCGTCCGACTCGATCGCTCCTCCGGCCCACCCTGCGCTCCGCTACAAGCGGGTGATGCTGAAGCTCTCGGGCGAGGCGCTCGCAGTGCCCGAGACGGGCTTCGGCATCGACCCGAACACGCTGCATGCGCTCGCGATCGAACTCAGCGACGCCTACGCGCTCGGCGCGGAATGCGGCGTGGTGATCGGCGGCGGCAACATCTTCCGCGGCCTGTCGGGGCACGGGCAGGGCATGGACCGCGCGACGGCCGACTACATGGGCATGCTCGCGACCGTCATCAACGCCCTCGCGCTGCAGGACATGCTCGAGCGACAGAAGGTCCCGACCCGCGTCGTCTCCGCGCTCGACATCCGGCAGGTGGCCGAGCCCTACATCCGGCGCCGGGCGACCCGGCACCTCGAAAAGGGGCGCGTCGTCATCTTCGCTGCGGGCACCGGCAACCCGTACTTCTCCACCGACACCGCGGCGGCCCTCCGCAGCATGGAGATCGGCGCGGAGCTGCTCTGCAAGGCCACGAAGGTCGAGGGCGTGTACGACAAGGATCCCATGAAGCACGCCGACGCGGTGATGTACCGGCGGCTCAGCTACGACCGCTGCCTGAGCGAGCGCATCGGTGTGATGGACTCGACGGCGATCACGCTCTGCCGCGAGAACGACCTGCCCATCCGGGTCTTCGCCATGCTCAAGCGCGGCAACATCCGGCGCGTGCTGCTCGGCGAGGACGTCGGGACGCTGGTGAACGACGACGGGGCCGAGTAGGCTCCCGCCCCACCGAGGAACTCCATGATCGACGACACGCTGAACGAGCTGAAGGGCAACATGGCGAAGGCGCACGAGTCGCTGCGGCGCGAGCTGTCTCGCATTCGCACCGGTCGTGCGAGCCCCGACCTCCTCGAGTCGCTGCGGGTCGACAACTACGGGCAGCCGACGCCGATCCACCAGGTCGCGAGCGTGAGCGTGCCGGAGCCGCGGATGCTGGTGATCAAGCCTTGGGACAAGGGGATGATCCGGCCGATCGAGACGGCGATCCTCGCCTCGCCGCTCGGGCTCACGCCGCAGAACGACGGCGTGGTGATCCGCCTGCCGATGCCGCCCCTCACCGAGCAGCGGCGCAAGGAACTCGCGAAGGTCGCCAAGGGCCACGGCGAGGACGCGAAGGTCGCCATCCGCAAGTGCCGCCACGAGTGCCGCGACATGCTGAAGAGCATCGAGGAAGAGGGCGCCGCGAGCGCCAACGACGTCGAGCGCGCGACGAAGGCGATGGAGGATCTCGTCAAGGAGGGGACCACCAAGGTCGACGAGATCGTGGCCGCCAAGGAGAAGGACATCCTCAGCCTCTGAGCCGCGCGGCCCGCGTCCGCTCCGCGGGCTCAGAAGCGGCCGAGCTCGTCGAGCTCGAGGCCACGCTCGCCGGGACCGATCGGGGCCAGTGCGCGGACTCCGGGGGCTGCGGAGCGCGCCAGCTCCCGGGCGAGCATGCGGTAGAGCCGCACGTTCTCGTTCTCGAGGCTGTCCTCGGGCATGTCGGAGTCGGTGAAGAGCTCCCGGTAGGCACGGACCGCCGAGCCTTCGCCGCGCTCTCGGGTCGCGTCGGGGAGCAGGTAGTGCCAAGGCCCATGCTCGTCGAAGGCCACCCCGTGTGAGGTCCCGAAGACGCGGTCGATGAACGCAGGGTTGCGGCTCCCGAGGGTCCCGTCCTCGTCGAGCAGGTAGACGACGACGTCGAGGTTCGGAAGCGCGCTGCCGACGGGGCCTCCCATCGCGGCTTCGCGCTCGGTCCACCGCTGCCGGGCGACGACCGACGCGGTCATCAGCGCCCGGGCGATCGAGCTGCCGCGGGCCGAGCGCCACAAACGCGCGCGTCCGCGCTCTTCGAGCATGACCATCACCTCCACCGAGCGGATGCGGCGGAGCGGCTCGGGGAAGCTGCGCACCTCGGGCGGTCGGGCGCCGCCGACGAGCGCGCGCGCGACGTGCGCGAGGGCCTCGTCGAGCGGAGGGCGGATCACGAGGCCGCTGCGCGGCAGGTAGAGCGCGGCGAGCGGGGTGAGGTAGGCCCCCCCGAGCACCTCGAGCGGCTCGTAGCGGCCGAGGCGGGCTGCGAGCGAGAGGTCGTCGGCCGCAGCCGGCGCGCGACCGTCCACGAGCACGCCGCTCACGTCGGCGGCATCGAGCGCCGCGGCGAGCGCGTCTTCGTCGGTGCCCGCGAGCGCGGCCTCGAGGGCGGGGAGCGTCGCCGCGGCGACCAGCTCGGTGTCGCTCGCCTCGAGCTCGGCGAGCTCGCCGTCCGCGTCGCCCACGACCACGACGGTCCCGAGGTTCTCGAGGCGGCGCACGAGCTCGTCCGTGCCCGGGGCGGGGGCTGGGCCGAGACCGCAGCCGGCCGCGGCGCACAGCGCGAGGAGGCCGAAGGAGAGGTCGCGGGACGCCGGCACGGGGCGGGGGTCTAGCAGGTCGGCGACGAGGCGCGGAGCCGAGCGCCCCTCGGCGCCGCACCGCGCCGTGCTCCGCGCCGCGCAGTCACGGCCAGCGGGCGGACGGGGGGCGTTCGTGGATGCGGCGGGCTGGCGATCCCTGCTACCGTCCCGCGCCATGCGGGTGCTGATCACCGGCGGCGCCGGGTTCATCGGGAGCCACGTCGCGGACGCGGCGGTGCAAGCCGGTCATGAGGTCCTCGTCCTCGACGACCTCAGCTCGGGCAAGCGGGCGAACGTGCCGGCGCGGGCGGAGCTCGTGGTGGGAGATGTCCGCGACCGGTCGCTGGTGGAGTCGACCTTCGCACGGTTTCGGCCCGAAGCCGTGAGCCATCAGGCGGCGCAGGTCTCGGTCGCGGTCTCGACCCGCGAGCCGGTGCGGGACGCCGAGGTGAACGTGCTCGGCACACTGAACGTGCTCGAGGCGGCGGTGCGCGCGGGCACGCGGCGGGTGGTGTTCGCGAGCACGGGCGGGGCGATCTACGGCGAGATCGAGCCGGGGCGACGGGCCCGGGTCGGTGAGCCGGAGCGACCGCTCTCGCCCTACGCGTGCAGCAAGCGGGCGGCCGAGCTGTACCTGTTCCGCTACCAGCACGAGCACGGCCTCGCGCCGTCCATCCTCCGCTATGCGAACGTGTACGGGCCGCGGCAGGATCCGCACGGCGAGGCGGGCGTGGTCGCCATCTTCTGCGAGCGGCTCCTCGCCGGGCAGGGGGTGACGGTGTTCGCGCAGGCCGTCGAGGGCGACGAGGGCTGCGGGCGCGACTACGTGTTCGTCGGCGACGTGGTGAAGGCGAACCTGCGCGCGCTCGGAGGAGCGCTCACCGCGCCGATCGTCAACGTCGCTACCGGCGTCGAGACGAGCACCCGGACCCTCGCGACGCTCGTGGCGGAGGCGGCCGGTGTCGTCGCTCCCCGCATCGGCAGCGGTCCCCGGCGCACCGGAGACGTCCTGCGCAGCGTCCTCGAGCCGAGCCCGGAGGCGACTGGAGCGCCGCTGACGACCCTCGCGGCCGGACTCGCGGCGACCGTGGCCTGGTTTCGGGACCGCGCGTGAGCGCTCTCTTCCGGCTCGCGGTCGCCTCGCTCTGTCTGCTCGCGGCGGGGGCGCGGGCGCAGGCGCCGGACACGGAGGCGGAAACCAGGAGCGCCGGTGAGGTCGACGCTGCGCCTCGAGCAGAGGCCGCCGAGGAGACGGAGGAGGCCGCGCGCTCGCAGCCTCCGGGCGAACTCCCGACCCCGCGGCCCGTGTACGTCGGGATGTACATCTTCCACGTCCCGGAGTTCGACCTGTCGACGAATTCGTACCTCGTCGACTTCTACCTGTGGTTTCGCTGGCAGGGCGACGACATCGATCCGAGCTCGACCTTCGAGTTCATGAACCTCGTCAGCGGCTGGGATCTCATGGCGATCACCGTCTACACCGACGACGAGGGCGAGCCGGCCATCGAGGATCTCGGCGACGGCTGGCGCTACCAGGTCTTCCACTACCAAGGACGCTTCGGGCACGCGTTCGACATCCGCGCGTATCCCTTCGACTCGCAGGAACTGGTCGTCATGCTCGAGGACACCGACCTCGTCGTCGACGACATGGTCTACGTGGTCGACGAGGGCACGAACACGCTCCATCCCGGCCTCGAGATCCCCGGCTGGGACATCGACGGTGTGCACGCCGAAGTCGTCGAGCAGGACTACCCCACGAACTTCGGCGACACGCGCCGCGCGCCCGGCGCCGACCGGTACTCGCGCTTTCGCTACGCGGTGCGGGTCTCCCGGCCCGTGCTCGGTTACGCCGCGACCACGCTCCTGCCCATCGCCATCGTCATGCTGATCACGCTGGTGATGTTCCTGATCGAGTCGAAGTACTTCGAGGGGCGCATGGGGCTGGGCATCACCAGCCTCATCTCGGCGGTCGCGCTGCAGCTCACCGCAGCCGGTGACCTCCCGGCGAACGGCTACCTCGTGCTGCTCGATCACGTCTACAACCTGAGCTACGCGGTCATCTTCCTGTCGCTCGCCGAGTCCGTCATCGCGGTGCGGGTGTACGACCGCGGCGAGGTCGAGCGCGCGCGGCGTCTGGACCTGTTCTCGCTGGCCGC
>Ga0315900_10005515_pt1 | contig 17349 bp, 11 predicted proteins | sample LakEriMetagenome_FD_203521 | JGI IMG/M metagenome (GOLD analysis project Ga0315900, IMG submission 203521) | Freshwater fungal communities from buoy surface, Lake Erie, Ohio, United States - Buoy 12 MA114 | ecosystem: Environmental > Aquatic > Freshwater > Lake > Lake biofilm | place: USA: Lake... | reverse complement strand
CTGCTATGTTAGCACAAAACGCGGAAGACAGTCGTAAGCTCAAAAGTGATGCCGGCGAAACTTATCAATTATACAGCAGCGAGGTAGTTTTAGGAACCAACTGCATCTTTTTAAAAGTGGGCGACACAAGTCATGCCTATGTGAGTTTCAATACTATGAACTCATTGAATACAAATAATAGCGAATTTTGCGAAGAAACAGAACATTGGGTAAAAAATATCATCAAAAAAAGCACCTTAATTAGTGGTGTTGCCGAAAAACAACGCTATCAATTTTTCAACAAGCTTAATAAAGCAATTGATGCTTGCGAAGAGCGATTAAACTCATTCTAATAAATAACTACTGAATGAGTAAATGGTTCTCTTTTATTGACGATTACCGTAAAATTGAAAAGCCTATTCTCAATGTGATCATTGCCGAATTCTTCATTCAAATGGTAAATGCCACATTTATGTTGGTACTACCATTGTACATGTCGCGAATGAATTACAGTAACGAAGAAATTGCGCTTTTTTTAACCTTTCGATTTATTGGTGTTTTTTTGTTGGCCTTACCCATTGGTAAATTCATCAAAGGGAGAAAACTATACCCGTTCTTTTACATCTCAGCACTTGGCGTTCCGCTATTTGGTTTAGCAAGCGTTGTTGCCATTCACTTTAAAATAGACCTTCTCGTATATACAACCTTGTTTCTATGGGGCTCCATGTTCACATTTATGCAGATCCCGGTTTCTCCATTCATATTGCGTAATTCATCAAAACCAAATCACACTCCGGCCATTGCTTTAAGTTATAGCACATGGAGTTTTGGCGGCATTGTAAGTGGTGTAATTACTTCCATATTATGTTATATAAATAAAGAACTATTTAACGAACAAAACATACTCATCCTATTTTCTTCCTTAGGTTTCTTTGGTTTTTTCTTTCTTATAAAAAACCCAATGAAAGAATTAGTGGAAGAGCGTTCGATCACACGCGATCATCATTTTAAACACAAAACCGATTGGAAATTAATTACAAAAGCGCTTATCCCTACCCTCATTATTGCTACAGGCGCAGGATTAACCATTCCATTCATCAGTTTGTTCTTTGAAAATATTCATCACATTGGTACCGGCGAATTTTCTACTTACAGCGCCGTTGCCTCTTTGCTGGTTGCATATGCTGCTTTAATGGTGCCTAAGATCAAAAAATATGTAGGCTATAAAATTGCCATTCCAACAACGCAATCATTAGCAGTGATCTCGTTAATAGCTTTAGCTACCACCGAACTATACGCGCAATATAGTATCGCATTATATATTGCCATTGCTTGCTATTTAATTCGCCAACCTTTAATGAATATGGCCGGCCCCATGACCACAGAATTGGTATTAAATTATGTTGGTAAAAACAATAGAGAAATTACCAGTGCATTTACATCAGCTATTTGGAGTGGCAGCTGGGTAATAAGCGGACTACTAGTAAATATTTTGTTTAGATTTGGATACCAGTTTGTGAACATCTTCTTAATTACATCGGCCTTATATGCCGTAGGTGTAATTATGTATTATGTGTTAATAGTGGATTATGTAAAACGCGAACAAAAAGGATTGATTGAGAAATAAGATCATATATCTACTTTGCTTTACAGCAAATGTGTTGTTCGCGCAACAGCAAAACTTTTCCTTAGAAAAAGGGAGTTGTGCGGTTTATAAACAACATGTTTACGCTTACGGATTTAAAAACAATTCGTTTGTGATCTACAAACTAAAACCTAATTTGCAAGTGGTAGATAGTTTGTATTACAATTTAGATAAGTCAAAAGCCATTGATCACTTAGGAGTTGAATGCGATACACTGCACGAAACCTTGAATTTTCGCTTGCAAAAAAAAGATAAACAGAATGTTACATTACTTCGTTTAGACGCGACATTTAAATTGATCAATGAATTTAAAAACACTGAAGTTACAAAGCTTGATCCCTTTGCAACCTTTGATCACCAAAAGTTTGCATACAAAAAGTTTGTGTATGCTGTAAAAACCGCCATCGACACCTCCGGCAAACAGTATTACCTCTCTAAATACGAGTTGCAGAATTCAAGCACTAAACCTTTTGATTACAAATTTAAATGGCAATTCAATTTTGAGAAGAAACACATTAAAAATGTTAGGGTGTTTTACGCGGATACAATGCAAGTATTAGCGTTTGTTCATATAAATAACGGCGAACGCAAAGGGCAATGGGTAATAAAGATCAATGCTTCTACAGGACTTATTGTAAAGGCAAAAAAAATAAGTTCCAATGTAAATTTAAGCTATAGATACAGCAACCATTTTGTAGATACAGTAAGTAAAAATGTTTTCATTTTAGGCCAACTAACCAATGGAGAACAATTGGCGAGTCCTACGCCTACGCTTTTTATCTTGCAATTCGATAGTATGCATACACTCAATAGCCAAAAGCAATTGATACAACGCATCACATCGTCAAATCCAAAAGTAAAAACACCAAGCACTTTTGTATTTCAAATAGGTCAAGTAAAAAAGAAGTCGCCCGATACTTACGAGTACCAAATAGACTTTTACAAAAACAATAGCATCGATTTTAAATACAGCAACACCTCTATGCAAAGCTTTTCGTTTACAGATGATGCCATTGAAACAGAACCAAGTGTGATCAAAGAGTTCCCTGAAATAGAGAACTACTTTTTTACCACCGATAAAAAAGACCTCAATGGTAAATTATTTGTTGACACTGCTAAAAGTACCGATCGCTTATTTTACGAACAGCCTGTTTTTAAAGTAAAGCAAGCGTTTAAGTTGAACGACAACGAATTCCCTATTTGGATCTTAAAAAAGACGGATATAAAAACAAGCAGCATTAATTTTAGCGCTTTAAAACCCGGACTAAAAACTTACGAGCTAAAAGCCATCACTACCAATCAAAAAGAAGAAGATCCCGGAATGTTATTCTTTGGAAAAAGCGATTATGTAGTGTTCTATTCCAAGAACGGAAATATACTTCATTTAGAAGTTGGAAACTGGTAGCTAAAATCTTTACTTCTCTTATGCACTAATGCTGCGTGAGGGATTGCAGTGCCTGCCCGAACGACGTTCAGTCGGGCGGGGAAATCCTTTTTGCCTTTTTCAGGCAAAAAGATTGGAACGAAAAGCCCGACCCCTACAAGCAAAATGCTCCGCAAATAATTTTAAAAGCATTTTGCTTCGTAGGGGGCACGCCCAAATAATTTTAAACTCTCTTTCAATTTTTTTTGAAATCCTCCCCCGTCATTCGCTTCGCAAATGCCACCCCCTCATTGAGGGGGATGAGACCTAACTGGCACGCTCAAAAAAACAAAAATCTCAATGTCCTGCTAACTCGGCCGCTTCTTTTCCAACCATGCTTCCAATAGCAACACCCATTCCACCCATTCTTACGGCAGCGATCACATTTTTTGAAACATGTTTAATGATGGGTTTCTTCTCGCTACCCACACCCATAATGCCTGCCCAACGTTGATCGATCTCGTAAGGTGTGTTCGGTAAGATCATTTGCTTTAATTTTTTCTCCAGATCTTTTTGTATTTGTGCTGTGATCTTGAACTCGGTACTTGTTTCGCCTTTGATATCTAAATTTCTTGCGCCTCCAAATAATAAACGGTTATTGATGTTCCTGAAATAATAATATCCTTGCTGGTAATGAAAGCTTCCTTTGATCTTTAATCCTTTAATGGGTTTGGTAATTAAAACTTGAGCTCGGGCCGGATTCACATCTTTGATATTTAAAAGTTGTTTTGCAAAACCATTAATGGCCACTACAACTTTTTTGGACTTAAATTCAGCAATATTTGTTTCAATGATGGCGCTTGAACCCGTATCAAAAATGTTAGTAACTGTGATGCCGTTGAGTATGGTGATATTGTTTTTTTGTACAAGAGCCATCAAACTCTCCATCATTTTGCCGGTATCAATTTGTCCCTCGCAACGATTTAAAATAAGGCCTTTGGCGTTCTTAAAACCAAACGTTCTTATTTTCGAATTGCTTAATGCATAGCAATTCTTTTCGCCTATCACCTCACGCATTTTTGCATTCATAGAGGGTATCTGCTCTATACACTTTTGTAATTCTTCTGTATTGTCAAACAATTCATAGCCACCCCAAGGCTTATAGTCAATAGCCTTATCGCCAAGGGTTTTGCGCAAAATTGCTAAACCTTTACTTCGCATGTTTACGGTTTCCCAAACTTGTTTTTCAGGAATGGTTTTAAGATCCTGCATCAACTCCGTTAAACTTCCAAAACAAGCAAATCCTGCATTTTTTGTGCTGGCTCCAAAGGGCAAAACGCCTCTTTCTAAAACTGTAACTTTTGCCTTAGGATTTTGCTTTTTATAGTTCAATGCGGTAAAAAGACCAACGATTCCACTCCCTACGACGACGAGGTCTTGAACGCTTAAATAACGATCAGTTTCCCAATAACTGATGTTAACATTTGTTTCGTTTTTGCTTGCTTTTGTGGTCCGCATTTTGTTGGAATTTCGTAAATTTAGGTCTTATAACTCTTATGCACAACACCTTTCGGGGGTATATTCGTATTTTAGTCATTTGTGTACTCTTAACGGTGTGGGTAAACGGTATTGCTCAAGAAAAATCGGTTCGTTTTAATACCAAAATTGAAAAAGGCGGAAATGGTTGTGGTGGTGCTAATATAACAGTGACACAAAACGGAAAGCCTTTTCAAAACATTGTGACCAACGATGACGGAAAAGTAAAAATTGATCTTCCTTATGGCTATAATTATCTCATAACTGTTGGAAAGCCTCAAATGTGTACCAAAAAATTCGAGATCTCAACCGTTGGCGTTCCGCCGGATGGAAATCCACAAGTATTTTCTATTGAGGCCATCACTTTATTTGAACTACAAAAAGGGATAGATTATTCGGTATTAAATAAAACATTGGTAAAAGCGGCTTATGATAAGAAAAGCAATAGCATAGATTACGACGAGAACTATATCAATCAAATGTTGGGAGAGTTAGATAAACTTAAACAACTAGAAGCAGAAGCGGTGGCCAAAGCAAAAGAGGCCGAAGCCAATTACAAAGCAGCCATTGCTGCAGGCGATAAATCGTTTCAAAAGAAAGAATGGCAATCATCTATTTCCAGTTATCAGCAAGCCTCTACTTTAAAACCGGCAGAGCAATATCCAAAAGATCAAATTGCGCAGATAAATAAAATAATGGCCGAAGCAGATGCAAAAGCGAAAGCAGATGCAGAAGCAAAAGCAAAAGCAGATGCAGAAGCTGCTGCCAAGAAAAAAGCCGAAGCTGATGCTGCTGCTGCAAAAGCCGCTGCAGAAGCAAAAGCAAAAGCGGAAGCAGAAGCTGCCGCTAAAGCTAAAGCAGAAGCAGAAGCTGCTGCTAAAGCAAAGGCAGATGCCGAAGCCGCAGCAAAAGCGAAAGCAGATGCGGATGCCGCTGCTGCCAAAGCAAAAGCCGAAGCAGAAGCTAAAGCAAAAGCGGAAGCGGAAGCTAAAGCAAAAGCAGACGCCGAAGCTGCTGCCAAGAAAAAATTAGAAGAAGAAGCCGCAAAAGCTAAAGCTGCTGCAGAGGCTGCCGCTAAAGCCAAAGCAGATGCTGAAGCTGCAGCAAAGGCAAAAGCAGATGCAGATGCCGCCGCTGCTAAAGCAAAAGCCGAGGCAGATGCCAAAGCTAAAGCAGACGCCGCCGCTGCCGCTAAAGCAAAAGCGGATGCAGATGCTGCTGCTGCAAAAGCTAAGGCCGAAGCCGAGGCTAAAGCAAAAGCGGATGCAGAATATGCTGCCAAGAAAAAAGCTGAAGAAGATGCTGCTAAAGCCAAATTAGCCGCAGAAGCAGCTGCTAAAGCTAAAGCAGATGCTGAAGCTGCCGCAAAAGCTAAAGCCGAAGCAGATGCCAAAGCAAAAGCGGATGCTGCTGCTAAAGCAAAACTCGACGCAGAAGCTGCTGCAAAAGCTAAAGCAGAGGCCGAAGCCGCCGCTAAAGCAAAAGCTGCCGCAGAAGCCGCCGCAAAATTAGATGCTGCTGCAAAAGCAAAAGCTGAAGCCGAAGCTGCTGCCAAAGCAAAGGCAGAAGCTGCAGCGCAAGCAAAAGCGGATGCTGAAGCAAAAGCCAAAGCAGAGGCTGATGCCAAAGCAAAAGCTGCACTTGATGCCGCCGCAAAAAAGAAATTAGAAGAAGAAGCGCTCGCAAAATATAAAGCTGTGATCGTTCAGGCCGACAAAAACTTTAACGCCAAAGAATACAGCATCGCTAAAACTTTTTATAACGACGCTAGTGTGATGCGACCGGATGAAGCGTACCCGAAAAATAAGATCAAAGAAATTGAAGAGCTCGAAAAGAAAAAAGAGATAGCAGATAAGAATAAGAACAATGTTCTGCCTACACTTGGAACAAAAACGGTAGCCACTACTCCAACGGTTACAGTTGACGCCGATGCCAAATACAAAGAAGCCATCAAAGTGGCCGATGGTTATTTTAACCAGAAAAAATACCCGGATGCTAAAAAGTATTACGAGAATGCCTTGGTTGAAAAAGGTGGCGACGCTTATGCCAAAGTGCGTTTGATAGAGTGCGAAAAGTTGATCAACTCTGATAATAGTCCTGAAATTAATGCACGCAAAAAAGAATTACTTGCTAAATACAAACCCGGTGTTACTGAAGAAACACTTACCGGAAACGGCGTTGTTATTTTGCAACGCGTGGTGGTGAAAGAAAAAGATGTGTGGGTGTATCAGAAAAAAATGTTCAGTTGGGGAGGCACTTCCTTTTTCCGCGATCAAACACCAATTACCGAAAGTATCTTTGAACAGGAGACCAAATAAAATTTATGCAAGGGTTAACTAAAGAGATCACAGAAGATATCCGTTGCTGCGTTTGCGGTAATGTTGATCCGACTAAATTCAATTTGATCTATCGTCGAGAGAATTTTGATGTGACCGAATGCCAATCTTGCGGTTTTTATTTCATTCCTCCTTACTATCGTAAAAAAATTGAATACCAACAATACAAGAACGAAGCGGTTACACAAGCTATTCGCTCAGGAAATAATTGGGTAAAAATTCAGCGACATAAACTTCGCTTCAAACTCATTCAAAAATACCAGCGCAGTGGCTCTTTATTTGACCTTGGCGCAGGTTGGGGACATTTTATGCTGGCCGGTAACGAATTGGGTTATCAAACCTATGGCATCGAAATTTCGGAGCAACCTTATTTATATTGCAAAAATGATCTGAAGTTAAATGTAGATCATGTGGATTTTTTTAAAATGGATGAGAACAAAAAGTTTGATGTGATCACCATGTGGGATGTTTTAGAGCATATTGATAAAGCCGATGATTTTATTGATAAATGTGCCAAGCTGAATAAACCGGGTTCGTATCTGGTTTTACAGGTGCCTCAAATTGATAGTTATTTTGCAAAGCGCCATAAAGACAAATGGAAAATGATGGGCCTTGATCATGTGAATTATTTTAGCAAGAAAACGATCACACAATTACTTTCGGCACATGGTTATGAAGTACAAGAGATCAAATCATCTTTCGAGATCAAATTGTTCATCATGTACACCATCTTACCTCTTATTAAACGTTTAAAGGCCAAAAAGAAGATCAGTCAACGAGAAGCTAATTATTCCATCAACCAAGCCGAACGCCAGCAGTACTTCAACAAATTTACCAGCAGGCCCATGTGGCAGCTCAAACTATTCGTGTTTTTTCATAATATCCTTTATAATTTGCTCTCCTTTTTAAATATTGGCGAGGAAATGATAGTAGTTGCAAAAAAAGTTGCATAATTTTATGGAAAATGAGACGGTAACGAATCTCAATTAAAAACCACTAACCAAATGAAGAAATTAGTATTAAGTATGTGCATTTTATGTGCACTTACAAGTTTCAGCCAAAAACAAGCAGAAGTTAATTTAGAATTACACGATGGGAACATCATTAAAGGAACTGCAAGTTTTAATGACATTGATCTTACAACGCCCTACGGAAAATTAGTGATCCCGGTAAATAAAGTTGGGAACATTAAAATTGGATACGGAAAAGATAAATCGGCCTCTGATAAAGCCATCTCTTACATTAAATTACTAAGCGGAAGCAATAACGATGAAGTAAGAAAAAGTGCTTACGCTGATCTTGTGAAAATGGGAATAAAAGCTCTTGCTGCCTTAGAAGATCATTTTGCTGATCCAAAGAATATAGTAGAATCGGAATACACCGGCGATTTTACGGTTGATAATGCCTACGAAGAGATCAAAACCAATAATAACATCACGGATGGCAGTAACCCTGAAGATGTAGTTACTATTGATAATTCTTATACCATGGGTGGCACCTACAATTTTACAAAGTTGGATGTAAAAACAGAATACGGAACACTTAATATCCCAAAAGAAAAAATTAAATCGATCGACATTTTTATTTCTACCGGAGGTTCAGGTGAACAGATATTTAAATTAATGGGAAACAAGAATATCAGCGGTAATCAAAATGGAGGCTGGTATAAAACCGGAATCACATTAAAGGCAGGTCAAAAATTTTCGATGACAGCAACCGGTGAAATTACCCTTGCCAGCTTAAGTAATGCAATTTACAAACCCGATGGAAGCACCAAAGCATCGGGCGCAACCGATTACACCGGCGGCGATTATGATGGCGCTTCAACCTATGCTACCTATGGTATGTTGGTTTACAAAATTGGCGAAGCTTCATACGACAATTTAAAAGCAGGTGCCAAATTCAGTGGTACCGCTAAAACCAGCGGCATGCTTTATTTATCTGTATACGAAACTGTATTTAATGCCAATAACAAAGGTTCTTATAACGTTAAGGTAACAGTTAATAAGTAGTCAATTCACAATTCTTAAAAAGGAATCAAGCTAATACTTGATTCCTTTTTAAATTATGTATTAGCCGTTTGAAAGCAAGGGTATGTCATTCTGAGCGGAGTCGAAGAGTGGCAATCCCTATATCATGCTGAGCAAAGTCAAAGAATGGCAATCCCTGTATCATGCTGAGCAAAGTCGAAGAGTGGCAATCCCTGTATCATGCTGAGCAAAGTCAAAGAATGGCAATCCCTTTATCATGCTGAGCAAAGTCGAAGAGTGGCAATCCCTGTATCATGCTGAGCGGAGTCGAAGAATGGCAATCCCTATGTCATGCTGAGCGGAGTCGAAGAATGGCAATCCCTGTATCATGCTGAGCAAAGTCAAAGAATGGCAATCCCTATGTCATGCTGAGCAAAGTCAAAGAATGGCAATCCCTATGTCATGCTGAGCGGAGTCGAAGAATGGCAATCCCTATGTCATGCTGAGCGGAGTCGAAGAATGGCAATCCCTATGTCATGCTGAGCAAAGTCGAAGAGTGGCAATCCCTATGTCATGCTGAGCGGAGTCGAAGCATGGACATATCGCGAATACTCAAAACACATTTCTACGAAGTTTATCTTCAGATAGTAAAATTCACTTTCCATTACTTTCTTATAAAATGCTATAATTGATAGCAAGACTTCTTATGAATCAAGTCTAATTTTGTTCATGCATTTTAATGAAACAGACCTCAAACAAAGTAAGATCTTATATGTCTACATTCTAAAATGTTCTGACGATTCTTATTATATAGGAGTAACAAATAATCTTGAATTAAGGTTAGCTCAGCATAATGAGGGAGTTTTGGTAAGTTCCTATACCTATAATAAAAGGCCAGTACAATTAGTTTATTATGAAAGATTTGACAATTACTATCTAGCAATTGAATGGGAAAAGAAAATAAAAGGTTGGACCAGACGGAAGAAAGAAGCCTTAATGGAACAAAATTGGGAAAAATTAAAGGAGTATTCTAAATGCAACAATTCTTCGGTGGCCATTCAAAAAATAAAAGAATTGGAAACACCCTTCGACTCCGCTCAGGGTGACATTACACATATGTCATTCTGAGCAGAGTCGAAAGGCTTAATGTAACTATACCAGCATGTCATGCTGAGCGGAGTCGAAGCATGAACAAATCGCTGATATTCAATACACACTTCGTAAAAGTTCATTCTGAGCAAAGTCAAAAGGGGCAGTGTCATATTACCAGCATGTCATGCTGAGCGGAGTCGAAGAATGAACTTCGATAATTAACCCATCCACCTGAAATTGTTGGGTATTCAAAGCCTAGAAAGGAACAATCATTTAGTATCCAAAACATCTTCTATTCATCCCTTATTTATTTCCATAATTTTTTTATACATTTATTACATGAGCGAGCAAACACTTGAAAAGAATGCAGACATGGCCAATACAATTAAATGTAGTAATTGTTCGGCTAATCTTAAATTTAAACCGGGCACAAAAAGTTTGGTGTGCGAGTATTGTCAAACTAAGAACGAGATCTCCACTGCGCCAACTGAGGTCGTGGAAAATGACTACCATGGGTTTTTAAAAAATAATTCAGCCACAACGCAGCAACAACAGATCACCGTTTGTAAATGCACCAACTGCGGCGCTTCCACTACACTTCCTCCTAATGTTACAGCAAGCGCTTGCCCCTATTGCGATACGCCTTTAGTGGTGCAAAACGCGGCAACTTGCAGCATCGTTAAACCAAAATATTTATTAGCATTTCATATTGATAGGAACGCCGCCAAAGAAAAATTCATTTCGTGGGTTGGCGGTTTATGGTTTGCTCCCAATAAATTAAAAGATTATGCTACGCACAGCGCCGAAAAATTAAATGGAGTTTACATGCCTTATTGGACCTACGATTCTGACACTAACACAAGCTACACCGGAATGCGTGGCGATCATTATTATGTGAGCGAAACTTACCGCGATGCGAATGGAAAATCGCAAACGCGTCAAGTACGCCGAACTCGTTGGACTTCGGCAAGCGGAACTGTACGTAAAGATTTTGATGATGTGTTGGTGTGCGCATCGCACTCCTTGCCTCCCAACCTTACCAGAGCATTAGAACCTTGGGATCTTCACGAACTTGTAGAACATGACGACAGATACTTAGCCGGATTTTTAACCGAGAGCTACCAAATAAATATTGAAGAAGGATTTGAAAGCGCCAAAGAAGTGATGTTAGATGGAATTCGTGTAGAAGTACGACGCGATATTGGCGGCGATGAACAACAGATCATTAGTTTAAATGCCGATTACAACAACATCACCTTCAAACATATTTTATTGCCGCTTTGGATCTCTGCCTATAAATATGCCGATAAAACCTATCGCTTTACGGTGAATGCACGCAGTGGCGAAGTGCAAGGCGAACGTCCTTACAGCGCCTGGAAGATATTCTTCTTGGTGGTAAGTATTATTGCTGTAATAGCTACAGTGATTGTTGTGGCGCAGAAATAATCCCTGAGGGCCATCCCCCTCTTGAGGGGGTGGATTCTGCGTAAGCAGAAGACGGGGGAGGGAAAAAAACTGGGCGCATCTTGGTTTCTGCCTCTACTTCACCACCTTCGACTTTGTAACAGCGCCTGCCATACTAAACCAACCAATAGATCGCAGTTTAGCGCCATTAGGCGTAGAAATATTTGTCTTTACATTTTCAGGCGTGGTTGCAAATAAGCCACCATTGTTGATCTGCGCAATGGCTTGATAAAAGAAGAAATAAGTATCACGCGTTACCGCATGCACTTCCACTTTACACACGTCATTCTCTTTATATGTTTTAAAACCTAAAAACGTAGATGGCGGTGTAAAATCTATGGTATCTACCGGTGCGTTGGTAACAATTCCGCCTGTTCCATCAATATTGATGTTTAGGTCTGACGGATCATTGAATAAGGTGTCGTTTCTATAGGTACGTATCCAATAATAATCAGCTACATTATCTGCCTTATCTCTCGCAAATAATAAACAATTGAAGGTGTTCACCGGACCACCAAAGGGATCCGACCCATCATTAAAAATAGCTGAAATACTATCTAAAGCTGCAAGTCGTTTTTGCTCGGTAATTGAGGTATAGGTATCCCCGTTGATCGTCACTTTTAGCATATACTTATGTCCAACTCGCCCAATTGTATCCGTTGTTCCTAACGAATAAACGTATTTACCTTTGGTTGTATAATTAAAATTGTAAGAAACGTTTGTATTAAGATCCGTTAAAGTAACAATGGCATTTTCAACAGCAGGGGCTTCGCGATTACTAAAATAAGAATCGTTGGTGGTTACTCGCACCACTTGGTCATCACGCAAGTTGTTCACAAAGGCGTCGATCACATAAAGTTTCGATCCCTCGTCTAATTTTATTTGTACCACATCTTCACACGAAGTGAGCAGTAAAATAAATGGTAAAATAAGTAGCTTAGTTAATTTCATGGTCTTAAAAATTAAAATTATATGTAACAGCAGGTACAATAGATCCAATTACCGAAAAGCGCACTGCTTCTGTTTGTAAAGGCTCTCCGGTCTTTGAACGGAAATAGATACTGTAAGCGTTTCTTCGGTTATAGGCATTGTAAACACTTAATACTATGTTTTGTTTGTATCTGCGCGTTTCATTCTTTTTAAAGGTGTACGTTGCGCCCAGATCTAAACGATGATACGGTGTAACACGATAATTGTTACGCTCGCCGGTTGTGTTATAAGGAATATTCAAATTTTGGATCTGAATTTTTGAATTCGGAAAGGTTGCAGGTGTGCCGGTTAAAAAAACAAAGGTGGCGCCAACATTCCAACGTTTGGTGATATCGTAATTCATGTTGGTATTCAAACAATGTGTTCTGTCGTAACGACTCGTGAACCAATTGTCATTGCTGATACCGCGCACTAAACGTTCTGTTTTACTTAAGGTATAACTTACCCAACCTCCTAATTTACCTTGCGATTTCTTTATATAGATTTCAGTACCATAGGCGCGTCCTAAACCTTGTATCAATTGTCCTTCTACATAATCATTTATAAATAGATCCGCATTATCTACATAGTCCATTTGATTTTGCATGTACTTGTAGTAAACTTCTAAGGAGGTTTCAAACATATTGTCCTTGAAGTTCCTAAAATAACCAATGGCGCCTTGATCGGCGATCAGGGGTTTTAAATTGTTACTTGCAATGGTATACACATCTAAAGGTGTACTTGCCGCGGTATTACTAATTAACTGTAAATACTGCGCCATGCGGTTGTAACTGGCTTTGATCGAACTAAAACTATTCAATACATAATTCATGGATAAGCGTGGCTCCGGTGTTACATAAGCCTGGATCACTTCTCCTTGATCGAATGTTTTTGAATAAGCAAAAGGCCTAGGCACATTTGGAATTGTATCGCGATAATAATACGCTTTGCCTTTTCCAACATAATTATAAATACTTACACGTAAACCATATTCAACCGTTAAGCGCGGTAATAATTTTTGTTCGTTACCTAAATAAACGGAGTACTCCACACCATAACGCTTATCAGAACGGAATTTCACGCTGGCGCCGGCGCCGAACTGACCAATAGCATCGTAAGGACGAAAATCATACATCAAGGCTTGCGCGCCAAAGCGAATGGTATTTTTTGGATTGAGATAATAAATAAAATCCGGCTTCACGCTGTAATTGATCACGTTGCTTGTCCAATTGAACCGCTGATTTAAAGACTCTAATTTAAATTCCAATTGATAATCGTAATTACTATAGAATGCGGTAACATTCATAAATAATTTATTATTGAAAATATGATTCCAGCGAGCAGTGGCCGTTGAGTTTCCCCAATTAAATTTAAATGCCGGCGCGCCAAACACATCTCGCCCAAAATAACCGCTGGCAAATACAGTATTCTTATCATTTATCTTCCAATTGATCTTAGCCGTGGCGTCGTAAAAAAAGAAATCGGCATTTTTAATTGGACTCGTTGATTTCACAAATGGTTTTACTAAGGCATCAATATAACTTCTGCGTCCTGCTAAAATAAAACTCACTTTATCTTTCACGATCGGTGCCTCAATGCTTAACCTACTAAAAATTGTTCCTACACCTCCATGCACTTCCATTTGCTTGCTGTTACCTTCTTTCATACGAATGTCTAATATGGAAGAAACTCTTCCGCCATATTGTGCAGGTATACCTCCCTTTATCAGTTTCACATCTTTTACAGCATCGGGGTTGAACACCGAGAAGAAACCAAATAAATGCGATGAATTATAAACGGGAGCCTCGTCCAACAAAATTAAATTCTGATCAATATTTCCACCGCGTACATTAAATCCGCTGGCACCTTCGCCCATGGTTGTAACACCGGGTAATAATTGCACAGCGCGCACAATATCCACCTCGCCTAATAAAGCAGGAATTTTATTTATTTGTTTAATGTCTAATTTAGCAACGCCCATTTCAACACTTTTAATGTTCTTATCTGCGGCATCACCCAATACTTCTACTTCGGCCAATTGTGTTCCTTCGCCACTCACCTCTACATTTTTGGTTGTGTTCTTTTCTAAGTCGATCACAAAGCTTGTATTATTATAACCAATATAAGATACAATGATGGTGTGTGTTCCCTTAGCAAGGGTAAGCGAATAAAAACCATACTCGTTGGCAACGGCGCCTTGCGTGGTTCCAAGTTTTACAACCGAAGCCCCAATGAGCGACTCGCCATTTTTACCGTCTTTAATATAACCGCTAAGCGTGAACTTTTCTTGTGCGCTAACAACACAAACAAAAAATAAAAATGTGATGAGGAAATTTGCTCTAGATCGTAATGTATGAGTCATATATATAGTTTCGTTCTAAAAGGCTTTAACCCTGTGTTTAATTTCGGAGGCAAAACTATGGAAACTTTTAAGGTTCTCAAAGTTTCTATCAGTTCTTAAAGCCATCCGTAAAGATAATTTAACCTTCAATAACAAATGCTCGCATAATTCGTCTCTTCTCGTAATCCTTCCAAAGCTCTGGTTTTTAATGGCCTTGATAGCTGTGTATGAATTAATTACGCTTTTTTGAACATTATTAAAATCTACTTCTGATTTTTAGCTCCCTATAAGAATTCCGTAAAAAGTTCCGCCCCTAAAGGGGCGGGAATCACGTGTTGTTTTTTTTATAACATGTGGTCCCTAAAGGGACCAATGATCTTCGTCCCTAAAGGGACGATATATTATAACCAACAAACACAACAGAACCCATAGTCCCTTTAGGGACGATATATTATAGACCGAAATTATTGCATCAACCCTCGCCCCTTTAGGGGCGAAATGTTTTCGAAGGCGAAATGTTATAAACCGAAATCCAAAAAAAATCACAGGCTATCTGTAAAATTAAAAATTGCTACAATTAATAGCCACCAATCGTTCATTTACGACATTACATTTGTGAACTATGCCAAATACATATACACAAATATACATTCAGTTTGTTTTCGCTGTGAAACATCGCCAATCCCTCATTCACCCTTCTTGGAAGGATGAATTACATAAATACATAACAGGTATCGTAAAAAATAATGGACATTTCGTATTGTGCATTAACAGCATGCCTGATCATTTGCATTTGTTCGTTATTTTGAGAACAGAACAAGCCGTTTCACATTTGATGAAAGATGTAAAAGGTTCCTCTTCAAAATGGATCAACGATAGTGGTTTTCTCAAAGGCCGTTTTGAATGGCAAAGCGGCTATGGTGCGTTTTCTTATAATAGATCGGATATTCCACGCGTTGTTAATTATATTCAAAATCAGGAAGAACATCACAAGAGATCTACATTTAAAATGGAATATCGAGATTTCCTTGAAGAATATGAGGTAAATTACGATGAGAGATTCGTTTTTCACGATCCTGTTTAACGGGTTTTGTAAAAATATGTCACCCCTAAAGGGGTTTTGAAAATCTCGCTCTACATTTTGCTATGATATCTGGTCCCTAAAGGGACCATAATTCCTCGTCCCTTTAGGGACGATATATTATAACCAACAAACATAACAGAAACCCTCTCCCCTTTAGGGTCCATTATGCCTCGTCCCATTAGGGACGATATATTATAGACCGAAATTATTGCAGCACCCCTCGCCCCTTTAGGGGCGATATATTATAGATAGAAATTATAACACACACCCTCGCCCCTTTAGGGGCGAAATGTTGTAACAAGAAACAATACCATAAGCCTTAGTCCCTTTAGGGACCATATGTTCTAGAAGGTGAAATCTAATATCTCCTCCTAATATCTCAACATTTTTGCTAAGTTTGTACCTCAATTTTTCAATGAAACCTAGCATTCCTAAAGGCACACGTGATCTTAGTCCGGCCGACGTTTACAAACGCCAGTATATCTTTGATATCATCAAGAGAAATTTTCAGCTCTTTGGATATCAACCCATCGAAACACCGTCGATGGAGAACATCCAAACGCTTACCGGAAAATATGGGGATGAAGGCGATCAGCTGATCTTTAAAATTTTGAATTCTCGCCTTAACGAAAGCACAAAAAAAGATCTACTCCGCGAAAAATTCAACGAAGGTTTAGAAAAACCCATCAACGCCGAAGAACTTACCGAAAAAGCTTTACGCTACGACCTCACCGTTCCCTTTGCGCGCTATGTGGTAATGCATCAAAACGACATCACCTTTCCGTTCAAGCGTTATCAAATTCAACCAGTGTGGAGAGCAGATAAACCACAAAAAGGACGTTACCGCGAATTTTACCAATGCGATGCCGATGTGATTGGCAGCAACAGTTTAATAAATGAATTGGAATTGATCACGCTCATGGATAAATCCTTTGGCGAATTAAAAATTCCGGTAAAACTGAAATTAAATAACAGAAAAATATTAAGCGCCATTGCCGAACTATCTGGGCAAGCCGATAAATTAATTGATATCACTGTTGCCATAGATAAATTAGATAAAATTGGTAAAGATGGTGTGGTTGCCGAACTCAAAACAAAAGGATTGAACGACGCTGCCATTAAAACTATTGAACCCATTATTGATTTTACCGGAAGCAACAGCGATAAATTAAACAAACTCCAAACACTTTTTGCTACATCCGACATTGGAAAAAAAGGAATTGAAGAATTGAATTATTTATTGGAAGGCAGCAACACCCTTGGTTTAAAACATATTACTTTAGAATTAGATATTACACTCGCGCGCGGCTTGAACTATTACACTGGAACTATTTTTGAAGCCAAAGCCGATGCAGGAACATTTACGCCAAGCATTTTGGGTGGCGGACGATACGACGACCTCACCGGTGTGTTTGGATTAAAGAACATGAGTGGTGTTGGTATTTCCTTTGGTGTGGATCGCATTTTTGATGTGATGCTCGAATTGAATTTATTTCCTGAAAGCGTTAACCGTCCTACTTCTACCAAAGTTTTGCTTACTAATTTCGGACCAAACGAAGAACCCTTTTGC
>Ga0315900_10005514_pt1 | contig 17350 bp, 6 predicted proteins | sample LakEriMetagenome_FD_203521 | JGI IMG/M metagenome (GOLD analysis project Ga0315900, IMG submission 203521) | Freshwater fungal communities from buoy surface, Lake Erie, Ohio, United States - Buoy 12 MA114 | ecosystem: Environmental > Aquatic > Freshwater > Lake > Lake biofilm | place: USA: Lake... | reverse complement strand
CTGCGCCCGTGCCTGCGACGAACAGCGCGCCGCCGGCACCCTCCGGCAAAAACATCATTGGTTTCACCGCGGCGCCGGTTTCCGAGGTTTTGGCGGAGTATTTCCGCGTCACCGGCCGCCGGGTGCTGCGAGATCGAGGGCTCGAGGCCGCCGTCGTCACCATCGACGTGCCGGGCGAGTTCAGCGACGAGGAATACCGCACCATCATCGAAAAGGGGCTTCTCATGCACGGTTACGCGCTCGTCCCCAGCGGTGACAATCTCTATAAGCTCATCGCCGCCGAGCAGGGCGGCATGCCTTCCTCTCAGAACGTGCCGATGATCCTGCGAATCGAGGATCTGCCCAAAAGCGACCAGGTCGTGACGCATGTGCTGCAGCTCAACCACCTGCGGGCCGAGGAGGCGTCCGCGGCGTTTCAGCAGATCATTCCTCTGCATCCGTATGGGAAAATGCTCGCTGTGCCGAACGTCCGCGCCCTCGTCATCACCGAGGCTTCGCAGACCATTCTCGCCTACGCCGAGCTTGCGAAGCAGGTGGACCAGCCGCCGATGGAGACCGTGCAGAAGACCATCCGCATCGAGCGCGCCGAAGCGGAGGAAGTGGTGGAGCAGCTCGGCGTGCTGATGGGACTGAGAAGCAGCACCGCATCCAGCGGATCAACCGCCGGGGGGAACGTCGCAGTCGCCACGGGGAGCGCCGCCGCTCCCATGAACGTGACGCTCGGAGTTTCGGGCACGGATGCCGCTAAACCAGTGATGCAGGCCGTCGCGAGGACGAACAGCATCATCGTCGTCGCTCGCCCTCTCGACATGCAGAAGATCGAGGCGCTGGTGCGGGAGCTGGATGCCGAATCCTCTTCGAGCCGCTACTTTTCACGCAAGCTCAACTACCTGGATCTCACCGTCTTCCTCAGCATCGCGGAAAAAGCACTGCAGAGGAATAATTCCAAAGAAAAAGGCGGCACCTTCGCCTCTGAGCAAGGTAACCAAACTCCTTCATCACAGCAGTCATCCGTGCTCCAGCGGCCGGGAGGCGGAGCAGGCACTGGAAACGGCTTGAACTCGGCGCTCAATGCTGGTGGAACTGGATTCTCTTCCGGCACGACTGGTGCCACCCAGGGTTTTGGCAACGTCAACACAGTGTCAGAGCTGCAGGTCACGAAAAAGCCCATCAGCATTCTCATCGCCAACACGCTGGTCATCGCCGATCCAGCCAGCTCGAAGTTCTTCGCCAGCGGACCGCCGGACCAAATCAAAGCCCTGCAGGAACTGGCCGAGGAGCTCGATGTGCGGCCGCGTCAGGTTTTGCTCTCGGCGATCATTGGCGAGTTCACCCTGGGAGATGACTTCAATTTCGGCCTCGACTGGATCCAGGCGCTCAAGCAAGCGGGCGATGACGGACTCGTCGGTGGCGTGCTCAACACGCAGGGGACCGCCTTTGCCAATCCGTCCAATTTGAGGGACATCGCCGGATTCCTCGGTGCAGGTGGTCCCGCGTCACTCGGCGGCCTCACTGCTTATGGTCAAATCAACAAAAACCTCAATGTCTTCCTGCAAACCCTCGAGCGCTCGCGCCGCTTTCACGTTTTGCAGAAGCCCACGGTGACGACGCTCAATCACCAGCCTGCCAGCATCTACATCGGCCAGCAGGTCGCCATCGCAGGGCAGACCTTCACCAACGGCGCTGTCGCCGGAGGCGGCCTCGGCTTCACCTCCACAACTCAGTACATTCCGGTGCGTCTGCAGCTCGACATCATCCCGCACATTTACAACGACAGCGAGGTCATGCTCGAGTTCCGCCAGCAGAACAACGACGTCTCCGGCTTCACCACCATCAGCGGCAACCGTGTGCCGAACATTTCCGAGCAGGGCATGCAGAACAGCCTTATTGTGCCCGATCGGGCCACCGCCATGCTTGGCGGCCTGATCACGGAGCGTGACACCAACAACAAGAGCGGCCTGCCTTTCCTCGTGCGCATTCCGGTCATCAAACATCTCTTCGGTAGCACCACCAACAACAAGGAGCGGCGCGAGATGATGATCTTTGTCCAGCCCCGGATCCTGCCGGACACCTCCAGCCACATGCTCGAACAGGCCAAAATCGGTGACCACAGCGCCATTTTCAATGAGGCGGCCAGCTTTGCCGGCATGCCGGAAGCCATTGTGCCCCGCGCCATTCCGGCTCGCGAAGACAAACCCAACGACCTGCTCCCACCGCCTACAGGCAGTTCTCTAAATACATCAAAAAAGAGTTTCGTCGGCAAAGTGATGTCTTTTTTCAACCGCTCGAATAATTCAGAAGACAGGTAGCAGGAGTTCACGGGCCGTTTGAACACAAAATCGCAAGTTTCTTTGTTTCTATGTTCAAGTAGGATTTGGAAAGTAGGCCAGGTAAGTTATGTGTAGTAGCGTTGAGAAAGTGATGAATCCCTTGAAGGAAGGGGGCATTTGTGTTTGTGAGGTCATGAAGTGGCCCCCGGAGTTTGGGCTGGCAGTTGAGTTATGACGGGACACCGCCGACCGCCGCATGCACCTTCGGATACGCGCCTATTGTTGCGCAACGATAACTGGTATGACTACGCATGACTCAACCGGCGCACCTCTGTTTTTCGCACCTCAAACCCCACCTGCAAAATTCAGCACTGCCTCGCACCCTTGGCACCTCGTGTGGACAAGATTTTGGATCTGTGATGCGCCCGTGATTTGCGCCTCCTGATTCGTGAACTGCCTGCACCCCCGGACACCCTCGATGGGGTTTGAGTGGGCATTTCTTCTGTGGCATGTCAGAACATGACACCGAACCAACCGATTCCTGCCGATCCATGCCAAAACACCGAAAACACAACTTGCGTGGAACAGCAAATAGCCTTCGAGAGCAGCAAATATGAGCCAGAATCGGAAGCGGTTGACCTCCACTGTAAATCTGCTGACTTACGTCTACGCTGGTTCGAATCCAGCCCTGCCCACCATTTCATTCTTCGCAGGATTTGGCGGTTTTGAGAAGCAAGTCTGCCACGATTAGACAGCATGCGTGGGTGGTAGTTGGCGAATGAACAAAGCCGTAGTGCCGGAGAGACAGCCGAAGGATGCCCGGGAGCAACCCTGATGACGCCACTTTGATGGCGTTGTTGCAGGCTTTGACAGCGGGGCATTTATCCTTTTTACCCTGTTTCATCAATCATCAAAACCTGCGAGAACCCACACATGGTGTCGTGAGGCGTTCATGAGAGATGAACTTTCCCGAGCTTGCGCTCTGACCTGCTTGCCGCGAAGCATGAGATCCAACAGCCATGTCTTGCGATGTCTGATGATCCCGCTGATCTCCATGATGCCGACCGCACGGTCCTGGTCGCAGGACCGCGCCCGGTAAAATCTGTCTTCGAGCAGTCGGGTGATTGCATTGCTCGCTACCGCCTTGTGGCTCCGCTGGGTGAGGGCGGATTCGGAACGGTATGGCTGGCCGAACAGGTCGAGCCGGTTACGCGCCAGGTGGCGCTCAAGATCATCAAGCTGGGCATGGACACGCATGAGGTTATCGCCCGTTTCGAGCAGGAGCGGCAGGCGCTGGTAATGATGGACCACGCGCACATCGCGAAGGTGCTGGATGCTGGTGCGACGGACAGCGGTCGTCCTTTCTTCGTCATGGAATTGGTGAGAGGGGTTTCCATCACCCGGTTCTGTGATGATCATAAGCTCAACATGCGGCAGCGGCTGGAGCTCTTCGCCGATGTGTGTGGTGCCATTCATCACGCGCACCAAAAGGGGATCATCCACCGCGACATCAAGCCGTCCAACGTGCTGGTCTGTGACAATGGCGGGAAGCCTTTGGTGAAGATCATCGACTTCGGCATCGCGAAGGCGACGCAGGGCAAGCTCACCGAGCGCACCCTGATGACCAGCCAGGAGCAGATCATCGGCACGCCCGCCTACATGAGCCCGGAGCAGGCTTCGCTCACCGGAATGGATGTGGACACGCGCAGCGACATCTATTCGCTCGGGGTGCTGCTTTATGAGCTGCTGGCGGGACGTCCGCCTTTCGATCCGAAGAAGTTGATCTCGGAAGGCTATCACGAGATGTGCCGCATCATCGTGGAGCAGGAGCCGCCGAAGCCCTCCGCCCGGCTCAGTTCGCTGGGGCCGGAGGATGCCACGGCCTTGCAAACGGCTCTTCAGATCGATCCGCAGCGCCTGGCGCGCGACGTGCGCGGCGATCTGGACTGGATCGTCATGAAGGCGCTGGAGAAGGACCGCGAGCGGCGCTACGAGACGGCCAACGAGTTCGCCCTGGATCTGCGGCGTTTCCTGGCGAATGAGCCGGTGCTTGCTTCGCCGCCAAGCGCGGCCTACCGCTTTCAAAAATTCGCGCAGCGGCACCGTGCGGCGCTTCTGGGCACCATGACTCTTGCCTTGGTGCTCATCGCAGCGACAGTCATCAGCCTCTGGCAAGCCCAAGTGGCGCTAGATGCCAGGCAGGAGGCAGTGGCACGTGCGGAAAAGGAGCGGGAAGCCCGGCTGGAGGCTGAGGCCGTGACGAACTTTGTGAAGGGTGTTTTCCAAAAATCCGATCCATCGCGCGGAGGCCGGACCATCACCGTGGCGGAAACGCTGGACCAGGCGGTGAAGGAACTCGAGGGCTCGGTTGCCATGGATGTGGCACGTCGCTCTTCGCTGGAATCGGTTCTCGGCTGTGCCTACAGGGATCTGGGCCTCTATGCCGAGTCCGAACCACTCCTGAGGAAGGCGCATGAGTATTTTGTGACCTCTCTCGGCACCGATCACTGGAGCAGCGTCCAAAGCGGGCTCGATCTCGCTCGGACGCTGGCGGGTCTTGGAAAGACGGATGAAGCTTTGAAGTTGCGGGAGGCTGCGGTGGCGATCCGCCGCAGGATGCTGGGGCCAACAGATCCGTCCACGCTGGGCGCCATCACACAACTGTCCGCTTCCTACGTCGATCACAACCGGGTAAAGGAGGCGATAGCGCTGAACGAGGAGGCTCTGCAGGCCGCTCGTGGGAGTCTCGGGCCTGATCACCACATCACTCGCTCGGTGCTGTCGAATCTCGCCGCGTGTTATGCCTCGTCAGGGAAGTTCGAGGAGGCATCGAAGCTTATGCAGCAGGTTTTGGAGAGCACGCGCAGGGCGAAGGGGGCGAAGCATCCGTCCACCCTGGGTGACATGATGAACCTCGCGAACTGTTATGCGCAGTCGGGGCGCCTTCAGGAGGCCGTCAAACTGTTCGACCAGTTGGTCCCGTTGAAGCGCGAGGTCCTCGGCCCGGAGCACCTGGAAACACTCATGGCCGAAGGCAACCGCGCTCTCTGTCTCATGGGCCTGGAGCGCTACGAAGATGCGGAGCGCGGTTTCAAGGAGGTTATTGGGAAGCTCCGAAAGGTCCTGGGTGACGCGCATCCCCAGACACTGAGCTATTCGATGGAGCTTGGCCGGATGTATGCATTCGATCTGAACCGGCACCGAGATGCGCTGGCACTCCTGCAGCCCGTGCTTCCTGCATGCCGGAAGGCCTTCGGTCCAGGGCATCCCGTGACCCTTGATGCCACGCGTGCCCTGGCAACCGCATTTTCGCATACGGGCAGCGTTAAGGAAGGTGCCGCGCTGCTGGAGGAATTGCTACCGGTGATGATCAAGGCACACGGAGCCGAATCCTCGGAGACGACGGGCATCATGAGCAACCTGGCCATGATGCTTGCCCTTATCGACCGCCGCGACGAGGGGATCGCGATGCTGGAGAAGGCGCTGGCGATCATCCGCCGTCTTCCGCCGCGCGAGGTGCCCCAGCGTGAGGCCTATTTCCTGAACCTCGCCGATGTCTATGAGCGCGCCGGGCGCAAAGACGAGGCGGCAGGGATCAAGGCTGAATTGCAGGGCAAGCGTGGAGCCAGGTGAGCCGTCTTGCGGAAGGCTGCAAGGGTGTCTAATCTTGCTTCTATGGTGAGTTGGGGGCGAATTTCAGCTTCAGCATCAGGTAGATAATCTTTGGCCATCTCCTTTCTGTATGTGCTGACCCGATCCAGCCCTGGTCATTAGCTTTGTTGCGATGAAAGCGTGATGATGCTGAAGTCGTGAAAAGACTGATGCAACTATTTCAAAGGTGTCGTGTTGAAGCAAATAATCCGCTTCACACCTCCATGAAGACCCTGACGACCTCCTTGATGATTCTTTGTGCGGCTACGCTGCAAGCTGCTGACATGGCTGAAACGGCGCACGCGGGCATCGCGCCTGACCAGTTGCAGTTCTTTGAGAAAAACATCCGTCCCGTGCTGGTTCAACACTGTTACAAGTGCCATTCCAGCGAATCGGACAAGGTGAAGGGCGGCCTCACGCTCGATACGAAGCAGGCGACTCTTCTGGGCGGCGAATCGGGGCATCCAGGGGTGACGCCGGGGAACATCGCGCAGAGCAGCATCTACGAAGCGATGACTTGGAAGAACGAGGACATGCAGATGCCTCCGAAGCAGAAGCTGCCTGACGATGTGCTCGCGGATTTCAAAAAATGGATCGAGATGGGGGCGCCGGACCCGCGCGAGACGAAAGTCGCCAACGCAAACGGCGGCAAGCGAGTGATCGACATGGATGAGGGACGAAAGCACTGGTCCTTCCAGAAGCCGGTAAAGCAGGCGCCGCCGGAGGTGAAGACGACGGGCTGGGCGAGGACAGACATCGACAAATTCATCCTCGCAGGCATCGAAAAGGCAGGGTTGCATCCAGTGCGCGACGCGGACCGGCCCACGCTGATCCGGCGCATCGCGTTTGACCTCACGGGGCTGCCGCCGACGCCTGACGAGGTCAAGGCATTCGTGGCGGATCAATCACCGGACGCCGTTAAGCGGGTGATCGACATGTATATCGATTCCGAGCGCTATGGTGAGCGATGGGCGAGGCATTGGCTCGACGTGGCCCGCTACGCGGAGAGCAGTGGCAAGGAGGTAAACGTGCTTTACCCCCATGCATGGCGTTACCGCGATTATGTGATCGAGTCGTTCAAAAAAGATAAACCCTATGACCAGTTCCTGAAAGAGCAGATTGCGGGTGATCTGCTGAAATTTGCCGACAAGCGTGATCAGGCGGAAAAAATCGTCGCTACCGGCTTTCTGGCGATCGGTTCGAAGGGACACAATCAGCGCGACAAGAGGCAGTTCACGATGGATCTGGTGGACGAGCAGATCGACGCGCTTTCGCAGTCGATGCTGGGCCTCACCTTGGCCTGCGCGCGCTGCCATGATCACAAATTCGATCCGGTGACGCAGCGTGATTATTATGCGCTGGCGGGCATCCTCCTGAGTAGCGAGACTTTGTTCGGCACTTATGATCAACTGCAAAATGCAAACACCTCCGCGTTGATCGAACTGGACCGGAACGCAGGGCAGGTGAGCGGTCTGGCGAAGATTTCGCCCGCCGAGGTGGCGCAGTTGAAGAGCAGGCATGAAACCGCGCGAAAAGCGGCCGTGGAAGCCCAGCGCGAAGTATTTGCGATGCGTCAACAGGATCGCGACAAGGCGGGCGCAGCCAATTTCCTGCGTATCCGCGGTGCGCGTGACAACGCTGAGGCGATCAAGGCTGATCTGGACCTTTTTTATGAGGATGGCACACCGCGCACCCTGGCAATGGGTGTGCTGGACCGCAATACACCCTTCAACAGTCCGATCCTGGTGCGCGGAGACATCAAACAGCCGGGGGATGTGGTGCCACGCGGCCTCGTCGAGGTGCTCTGTGCGAAGGACGAGCCGCTTAACATCAGCCCGCAAAGCGGCAGCGGCCGTCTCGACCTTGCTTTCTGGATCTCGTCCAAGGACAATCCGCTGACAGCGCGAGTGATGGCAAACAGGGTGTGGTTGAAACTAATGGGCAGCGGCCTGGTGGCCACGCCGGACAATTTTGGGGTGATGGGACAGAAACCGACGCATCCCGAACTGCTCGATCATCTGGCGGTCACCTTCATGGAAAAGGGCTGGTCGGTGAAGAAGCTGATCCGTGAGATCATGCTGAGCCGTGCATATCAGATGGCCTCCACGCACGATGCCGCGAACTATGCGGTGGATCCTGACAACAAACAGCACTGGCGCATGAACCAGCGCCGCCTGGACGCGGAGGCAATCCGTGATGCCATGCTGGCAGTGGGTGGTGTGCTGAATTTGTATCCGGTGGACGGATCGCCCGTGGCGAGGGCGGGGGAGGGACGGCAGGCGCTGCTGACCTTGCAGCGTGAGGTTACGGGCAAGCCTTACACCTATCGCTCGATCTACCTGCCCATCGTGCGTGACCAGATTCCCGAGGTGCTTTCCGTTTTCGACTTTCCGGATGCTAGTTTGGTGAACGGCGACCGCGAGACCACGAACGTGCCTTCACAAAGCCTGTTTCTGATGAACAACCAGCAGACCCAGGGAGCGGCGGACGCCTTTGCGGCCCGCGTTGCCAAACACGAGGGGAATTCATCCGAACGCCTGAGCTACGCCTATCAGCTTGCCTTTGGACGTGAGCCAAACGCGCAGGAAAAGCAGGCGATCAGCAATTTCTGGATGCGCTTCCAGCCGCAGGTCGCGAAAAGCACCGGCGGCGGCAAAGACGCGAAGCTGAAGGCTGATTTCGCCGCGCTGTCGGCTTTCTGTCAGAGCCTGATCGCGAGCGCCGAGTTTCGCTATCTGAATTAAACACCACCCAACACACGCTGTCATGAACACGCCCCCTTTTTCACGTCGTGAGTTTCTGAAGACCGGCTCGAACGGCTTCGGCTATCTGGCCTTTGCCGCGCTGGCGCAGCAGCAGATGCTGCGCGCGAACACGCAGGCCGCAGGGCCGCTGGCACCCAAAGCCCCGCATTTCACCCAGCGCGCGAAGCATGTGATCTTTCTGTGCATGCAGGGCGCTCCGTCGCATGTGGACACGTTTGATTACAAGCCGAAGCTCATCGCGGACGCGGGAAAGCCGGCTCCTTCTGCCGCCGGACGTTATGGCAGCGCCAAATTGATGCCGCCACAGTGGAAGTTTTCACGGCAGGGTAAAAGCGGGCTGTGGATGTCCGAACTCTGGCCGAATTTGGCGAAGCACGCGGACAAGCTGTGCGTGCTCAACTCGATGGCGACTGATCTGCCGGCGCATCCGCAGGCGTTCACCCAGCTCCACACGGGGACGACTCAGTTTGTGCGTCCGTCGCTCGGCGCGTGGTCCCTTTACGGCCTGGGCACGCTGAACGAGAATCTGCCTGGCTTCATCACCATTAACCCACCGGGCAATGCGACCCGCAGCTATGGCAGCGCGTTTCTCCCGGCGATTTATCAGGGCACGAAGATCGGCGGCAACAATCTGCCCGGTGGTGGTGCGTTTGCGCGGCGTTTCGGCGGCGGCGAGCAGGCGAGCGTGGCGAACATCAAGAACAGCCGTTACACGACAGAGGAGCAGCGCACGCAGCTCGATCTGGTGCAGGCGCTGAATAAATCCACGATGCAGCAGGGCGGGGGAGTCAGCGCGGAAGTCGAAGGAGTAATCGAATCATACGAACTGGCCTTCCGCATGCAGGCGGAGGTTCCGAAGGTGATGGATCTGAGCAAGGAAACGGCCGCGACGCAGGCGATTTACGGCATCGGCGATCAGGAGACGGACACGTTTGGCAAGCAATGCCTGATGGCGCGCAAGTTCGTCGAGGCGGGCGTGCGCTTCATCGAGATCACCCACGGCAACTGGGACCAGCATTTCAATCTGAAGGCCGGCTTGGAGCGCAACTGCAACGCAATCGACAAACCGGTCGCAGGACTATTGGCTGACCTGCAATCACGCGGTCTTCTGAAGGACACGCTGGTGATCTGGGGCGGCGAGTTCGGCCGCACGCCGCACTCACAAGGGGATGATGGCCGCGATCATAACAACAAGGGCTTTACAATGTGGATGGCGGGCGGCGGGGTCAAGGGCGGCATGAATTATGGCATGACTGATGATTACGGCTACGAGGCGGTGATGAACAAGATGCACATCCATGACTGGCACGCGACTGTGCTGGCGCTGATGGGGCTTGATCATGAGCGCCTTACCTACCGCTACGCTGGCCGTGATTTCCGCCTGACCGATGTCTATGGCACGGTGGCTAGGGAGATCATGGCGTGACGGCGGCGACATGATTTGGCGTCGGAAGCGACGCATGCGTTGCATCCGGCATAATTCGCCCTATGAATGGAGCTGAAAATGCAATCGCGCGCCAAAACTGTCCAGACGTCCACGCCAGCGAGTGGCGAGGCCGCAGACATTCAACAGGCCATTCCCGGTGGAGAATTCGAGCGCGTTGAAGCAATGATCGCCGCGGAGATTCCTGCCGAGCTTCGAACGAGCGCGCGGGCCTTGCTGCGGGCGGTGGCGGGAAAAGTGGCCGTGGCGGAGCACTTTGACGCGTTTTGCGGCCAGGCTTTTTCCAAGCCTGAATGGGCATCGTCCGCAAGTCCGCTGATCGCGGAATTATTTGATCATGACGAGGATCAACTGGCGGAGCTGGCGCGGATTCCCGACCTCGTGATCGAAATGGGAAGCGGTCAGGCCACTGTGACGTGCATGGTCGCCTCACGGTGGGCCGCCAGGGGGGAGACGCATCGACTATCACGCCTGGCGGAGTCCATCGTGGCGTCGCATGCCTCGAAAAACGCATGTGCGGTGGAGGTCATGCTGGCGCTAGCCGCGACTCTTGCTGTGACGCGTTTTTCCAAGGCCGAGCAGCTTTTCAACGCCGCCCTCCCCTTGGTTGGTGAAGAGCATCAAGAGGCGCTGGCCGATGCGCGGCGCTGGCTTGCGGCGGGACGAGTTGTGTGCAGCGCCTCGCAAGAAGAGCGTGATTTTTGGGATGTGAGGTTGAGGAAGCCCAAAGCCGCTTGGACTTGGCAGAGCAAGGAAGAGCGGGCGGCGCTGGACACTTTGTCAGAACGCGTCTCGGTCAGTCAGGAAGGGGTTGATCTATTCAAAGCTGTTGTTCCCTCATGTTGGTGGGACATGGCGATGAAATGCGCGCAGCAACAGGAGAAGCTGGCCGCTGCGATGATTAAACAGCCTTTGATGAAGACGGAGCCTGTCCTCCCTTCGCGCGCCATCTCCGAGTTCGCGACAGAAGAACGGCAGCCGTTTCACGCCGAAGTGCTTTCGCATCCGAAGGCCGGTTTGCACGCGAGATTTGTCTTGGGATGGGTTTGTGGTGCCATGGCGATGGCAATCACGGTGTTGTTGCTCCCCACGGAGGTGATCCACAGGGTTTTGAGCACTTTCAGATCCGAGGGTTCCCGGCCAGCCATTCCTCAGGCTTCGTCGGCGAGAGCTCTTTCCGCTGGCGATGTGCTGCCAAAAACTCCGGATGAAAAACAAGCATGGCGAGAGGAGAATTTGAAAAGAATCGCTGCCGAAATGCATCAATACTCGGCCCAGCATGCGGCGGCCAAAACCGGAATGTGGTCCGACAATGAGCAAGTGCTTTCTGGTCGAGGACAAGAATTGCCGTGCGACAGCCCTCAGCATCTAAAGATGCTTGTGTGGCTCCATCTGGATCCTCCGCAGGATGCGGAGGTGCGAATGAATGTTGCCAAACTCCTGCTGGAGAGGATGAAAGGTGATGCCATTACCTTGTGGGAAGAATTGACGTATCCAGGATCGGCAAACGCGGCGGAAATCAAACGCGCAGCCAAGGATGCCTTGTCGAGCAAGGCATATCAGTGGAACCCGGAGGAGCAGAGCCGCTTGCGTTCGCTGGCTGTTGGGTGGGATGATCCAAACAGCATGTCCGCAGCGGTGTCGAAACCGTAGCAGCCCTTGTCACTCATCTCTTGCTGGTGAGGCCTTGGAGTGCAAAGACCATGAAAGTTGGTGTGTTTGGCGCTTGGGAGCGCTGGCCCATACTTGATTTAAGCCTTCTAAAGATCATTATTAGAAAGTCTCCGAAATAACGAAAATTATAGATATTGGAGAATGTTTTTGCATAATTGAGGCTCACATGTTAGGGTTAGCTCATGTATGCGATTCCATTTTGGGGTTTATTTTTTCATAATTAATCCAACGGCATACCTCACTTTACTTCTCTATGATTGAGGGACTTCAGCAATTCGGCAGCCTTTCAGTGGCGCATCGAACCGGCGGTGCGCCGGTGGAATTGGCGCGTTCTAAGGATGAAGTTGTCTTTCTGGCATTTGACAATCGCATCCGCCGTCTTGTGGAACTGCATGTCTTGCGCGGCGGCAATACCTTGGATGCTGCGATGAAAAGATCGGCGTTCGACAGGGCTCGCCAAGCTTCGGAGATTCGAGGTCACGCGTTCATGAGGATTCTCGAGGTCGGAGATGATCAAGGTTTGGTCTATTACACAAGCAACCTCAATGATGGGGAATTTGTGGAGGATTATGTCAGGAGACGCGGAGCCGTTGCCCCTCCGACCTCCCTTGCGATGGTATTTCAACTGCTGGATGATTTGCTTCAGTTGAAGAATTATCAGCGTTTGGTTTCGCGCATGCATCTGGACCGTGTTCTTGTCACGACTCTGGAGGATACCTTTCTGCAGTTGCGTGTGTTTGATTACGGTCTTTCACAGATGGACGCGGGTACCGAGGCTCAGAGCGGATCCCGCCTCGTGGTGGAGGCCTGCCGGCTGCTTTTCCTGCTTTTGACCGGACAGGCTTACGCCGGTGAGAACCCGGACAAATTTCCGGCCCTGACGCAATTGCCAATGAGCTTGCGCACCGCCGTCCGGACCGCGCTTGCGGACCCCGGGAACGCGCCTGCTTCCACCGAGAAGCTGAGGGACGACGTGCGAGAGGCGTTCAGTGCCCTTTCGAGCAATGTGAAGGCGCGCAACTTCCGCAAGCATCTGGTGGTGAACAATTCCTTGCTGCCCCAGTCACAGTTGCAGGAGCTTCTTTTGGAAAACGTGCAGGTGGAGAACATTTTGGGAACGCGTTTTTCCGTTGAAGACGCCGAGCATACACGACGCTATCCCTTTTCCATTCCTGCGGTCAATGCAAAGGCAGGGCAGCCCGTCACGGTCCATTTGCTGCCTCCTTCGCGTATCGTGGAAAAAAGCCGCTACGAGGCTGTCCCTCTTCAAATGTGGCGGTTTAATCCCGAGAGGCATCCGAACATTCTTCGCTCGTTGAGCCTTTGGGAAAGCCCGGATTGGACCTTTTTGACCGAGGAGCGTGAGCCTGGTTTTGCGCTTAGCCGCCTGATGGCGGAGCGTATCACGCTCAATCCTGCGGAAGTCACGGTGCTAATGCGTCAGATTCGCGCGGGCTTGGACCAAGCGGTGGAATGTGGAGTCCAGCGCGTGGACTTGCATCCTTCCAACATTCTTCTTCGTGTGGGCAAAAACGGGCCTCTGCTGGCACGCGAGCTTGAGCGTCTGATGCAGAAACGCCTGGATGCCTGGCCTTCATTTATTGTCAAGCTGCGTCCGCACATGACCATGCGCAGCTTGTATGAGCCTCTGCTTGTTGACATGGATCTTCCGGAGGGGCAGTTGCAGGAAGAACATTTGTTGGATCGTGATTTCCGACATCGATCGTTTGTGGCGCTAGTCGCTTATTTGCTGACCGGTGAGCGGCAGAGCGGAGGGTTGCCGCAATTTCCTGAATCTGTGCCGGATGCTGCCGCCACCTACGTGCGGGAGTGCATTGAGTTGACCCGTCGTGCAGGCAAAGCTCCCGCGCCGGGAGAATTTATTGATAAATTCGAGGGCCTGCTCTCAGCACCCACAGTCGATCTTGCCACACGGCTACGGGGGAATTCGGTCGCCATGGAAGAGATGGAGAGCGCCGGTTCGGTGTCTGACTTTGATGATGAGTGGACTGGTGGGCTTGGCTTGGAGGACGAGTTGGACGCGCCTTCTGTCTCCCCGATCAAGCGCGGCATGAAAACACATGATTTCAATCCGCTGCTCGCTCAAAAACGCGGATTGCCTTGGGGTGTGTTGGCCGCCGCCTTGGTCATCCTGGGTTTCGGCTCATGGATATTCCTGTCCGGTGAAAGGTCAGAAAAGACGGCTTCCAAAGCTCTGCCATCGTTTGAGGCGGAAGGCCCTGCGACTGCCAAAACAGCGGACGCGAAGCCTGAAAAAGTGGTTGCGGCCGTAAAGCCTTCGGTGGGTGTTGCCAGTAAAAATAGTCCAAATGCAGCCATGCCCGCGTCAAACAACAAGCCGGTGTTGCCGCCTCAGCCGCCCCCCGTTTTAACACCAGTCAACCTCAAGCCCGCAACAGCCATGTCGGTGGCGGTTCCCAATCCTGACAAGCCACAGACGGCAAACTCGGTGACTGCCACGCCAATGGTGCAGCCGGTGGTTAACATAGCCACTCCAGCAAAGGCTGCTGAAAATGAAAAATTGGCCGCAAGTACTGTGGAGCCGCCAGCCAAGGCTCCTGAAAAGGGTGTCACACCTGCGCCTGCCGCGTCCGCGGTCAAGCCGGTGGAAAAAGACCCCATCACCATCCGCCGCGCGATTGTCCCGACCAAGGAGGAGGTTGACCGCATGAAGCAAGGCCATGTCGAAAACAGAACGGGTCAGTTGCCCGCCATGTCCACGGCATCTCCGCTGCCGCTGAACCGCACACAGAAGCCGTGACCTCCTACTTTGAGCACTTCTTGTTGTTGCGCTTTGCGGTGCATGGCTTTTCTCACTGGCTTCTAGAAATTGCTTGGACTGCAAGGTTACCCGCTGGTAAAAGTCACCGAGTGGTGCCGATCGATGTCTACAACGCTGGTTTGATTGCGAAATCAGTTCATTGGTAGCGCCATTACTGTCTGAACGTCACATTCCAAAACTAGAAAACCGCGAAAACGAGGAAAGACTGATGAAAGTCAACAATACAATTGTCATTTCAATCGGCCAGGCCGGCAACCAGATCGCCGCGTCCTTTTGGAAAACCATCTGCCAGGAGCACGGGATTGATCCCCTGACCGGCCAAACCGCGCAGGGGCAGCAGCCGCGTGGCAACTGGAGCGCTTTCTTCACCAAGCTTGGAGAGTCCACCTCCGGCAGTTATGTGCCCAGGGCTATCATGGTCGATCTGGAGCCTAGCGTTATTGAAAATGTGAAGGCCACTTCCGGTTCCTTGTTCAATCCAGGAAATCTCATCAGCCGCACGGAAGGCGCGGGCGGCAATTTTGCCGTCGGCTACCTCGGCGCGGGCCGCGAGGTGCTTCCAGAAGTGATGGGTCGTCTCGACGCTGAGATCGACAAGTGTGACAATGTTGGCGGTATCATCGTGCTTCACGCCACAGGCGGCGGCTCCGGCTCCGGCTTCGGCGCTTTGCTGATCGAATCCATCAAGGAAAAGTATCCCGAGTTTCCAGTGTTGAGCTGCGCGGTGCTGCCATCGCCGCAGGTTTCCAGCGTGGTTACCGAGCCTTACAACACCGTCTTCACGCTGAACACCCTGCGTCGCTCCGCCGATGCCTGCCTCATCTTCGACAACGAGGCATTGTTTGAACTGGCGCATCGCAAGTGGAACATCGAAAGCCCTACGGTTGATGACCTGAACCTCCTGATTACCGAGGCGCTTGCGGGCCTCACTGCCAGCATGCGCTTCAGCGGTTTCCTAACGGTTGAAATCAGCCTCCGCGAGCTTCTCACCAATCTCGTGCCGCAGCCCTCGCTGCATTTCCTCATGTGCGCTTTCGCGCCGCTCACGCCGCCGGACCGCAGCAAGTTCGAGGAAATGGGGGTCGAGGACATGATTCGCAGCCTCTTCGACAATGGATCGGTTTTCGCCGCATGTTCGCCGATGGAGGGGAGATTCCTCAGCACCGCGGTGCTTTATCGCGGTATTATGGATGACAAACCGCTCGCCGACGCGGCTCTCGCGGCCATGCGCGAGCAGCTTCCACTCACTTACTGGATTCCCACCGCATTCAAGATTGGCTACGTCGAGCAGTCGGGTGTTTCTCATCGCAAGAGCATGGTGCTTCTTGCCAATAACACCGAGATCGCCCGCGTTCTCGACCGCATCTGCCACAACTTTGACAAGCTATGGCAGCGCAAGGCCTTCGCCAACTGGTATCTCAACGAGGGCATGTCCGAGGAACAAATCAACGCCCTCCGCGCCTCTGCCCAGGAACTCATCCAGAGCTACCAGGTCGCCGAGGAAAGCGGAGCCAAGGCCAAGGTTCAGGATAGCTCGGCAGACATCCCGCGCGGCGGTTCCAGTCACGACGACAGCCGTGCTGGCATGAGCCTTCGAGATCTTGTCGATCGTCGTCGCGCCTAACAACACTACACACGCAACACAGAACAAACAGTTTTTGGAGGAGAACACCCGTGAGAGAAATTTTGAGCATCCATGTCGGACAGTGTGGCAACCAGATCGCCGACCGCTTCTGGCGGTTAATCTTGCGTGAACACGGCCTGACCGAGGCCGGCACACCCAAGGACGGCAGCACATCCGCCGCAAGCAATGCCAACATGGAAGTCTTCTTCCACAAGGTGCGTGATGGGAAATACATTCCTCGCGCCATCCTCGTGGACCTCGAACCTGGTGTCATTGCGCGCATCGAAGGGGGCGACATGGCCCAGCTCTTCGACGAAAGCAGCATCATCCGCAAGATCCCCGGGGCCGCCAACAACTGGGCTCGTGGCTACAACGTCGAGGGCGAGCGCATCATCGACCAGATCATGAATGTGATCGACGCGGCGGTCGAAAAAACAAAATCGCTCCAGGGCTTTCTCCTCACCCACTCCATCGGGGGCGGTTCTGGTTCGGGGTTGGGCTCGCTGATCTTGGAGCGCTTGCGCCAGGCTTATCCTAAAAAGCGCATCTTTACCTTCTCCGTCGCTCCATCGCCGTTGATCTCCGACTCCGCTGTCGAGCCCTACAACGCGGTTCTTACTCTCCAGCGTATTCTCGACAACGCCGACGCCGCAGTTTTGCTCGACAACGAGGCGCTCTTCCGCATCGCCAAGTCGAAGTTGCACCGCAGTCCAAACTATATGGACCTCAACCACATCATCGCGCTCATCATGAGTTCGGTCACGGCTTCGCTGCGTTTCCCAGGCAAGCTGAACACTGATCTTAGCGAGTACGTCACCAATCTAGTGCCGTTCCCCGGCAACCACTTCCTCACCGCCTCCTTCGCGCCCATGCGTGCGCCGGGCCAGGAAGGCCAGGTCCGTATCAACTTCCCGGACATCGCGCGCGAAACCTTCTCGCAGGACAACTTCACCGCCGCAATCGACTGGACCAACGGCGTTTACCTGAGCGCATGCGCGCTCTTCCGCGGGGATGTTAAGGCCAAGGAGGTCGAGGAAAACATGGCCGCCATTCGCAAGAGCCTCAACTTCGCCAGCTATGTGCCCACAGGCGTGAAACTCGGTGTCGCTGAGACCGCGC
>Ga0315900_10005513_pt1 | contig 17351 bp, 13 predicted proteins | sample LakEriMetagenome_FD_203521 | JGI IMG/M metagenome (GOLD analysis project Ga0315900, IMG submission 203521) | Freshwater fungal communities from buoy surface, Lake Erie, Ohio, United States - Buoy 12 MA114 | ecosystem: Environmental > Aquatic > Freshwater > Lake > Lake biofilm | place: USA: Lake... | reverse complement strand
ATGCCTCGCTCGACGCGGTGCGCGAGACGCCGGGCGTGAAGTCGACGGTGACGTCGGTGGTGCTGAGCCAGCGCTTCAGTCGCTGACGATTGCCCGCCGCGTACGGCACGGCTTCCGCGGGTCGCCGTCGCAGGGCCAGTCTCGCTCCCACCCCTCTTCCGGAGACCGCATCGCCATGGCGAGGAAGATCGACGTCGCCGCCGCCCCCACCGTCACGGGCTCGCGCTACCCCGCGCCGTTCGACGTGCCGTGCCGCGGCCGTTTCCGCCTCCGGCTCGGCGATGCCGCGGGCCTCGGCCAGTTCGGCGTGAACCTGACGCGCCTGTCGCCCGGCACGTGGTCGAGCCAGCGGCGCGGCGGCGGTGGGGGGCTGAAGCTCGCGGCTGCCGGACTGCGGGCCCGGCTCCCGCCGCGGCACGGAATCCCGAACCTCGGCGACGCTCGCGCCCGCCCCGAGACTTCCCCGGCGGCGACGCGGTGGCGCCGACGGAGTTCGCTGTATCCGATGAGATATAGCGAAGCCGGGAGACGCTGCGGTGGAAGAGCACTCGGACCCCTCGCCTGCTGTCCGCGGACCGTGGGCCTCGCGGGCCACTGCGGGCGTCGCGATCGCGCTCGCGCTCGCGCTGAACTCAGCGTCGACTCCCGCGCTCGCGCGCGAGCCTTCCGCCGACGAGGTGGTGCTCCTCGGCAGCGTCACCATCACCGGCACCCGCCTCGGCACTTCGGCGCCGGGCATCGCCGTGGTCGGCGCCCCCGAGTTCGAACGCTTCGACCACCAGCGCCTCACCGACGCGCTCGCGACGGTGCCGGGGCTGGTGCCGACGGCCGGCTCGCGAGGCAGCCCGCGCAACGAAGCGCGCGTGTTCCTGCGCGGCTTCGACGGGCTGCAGACGCCGTTCCTGGTCGATGGCGTGCCGTTCTACGTGTCGTGGGACGGCGAGCCCGCCGATCTCGATCGCTTCACGCTGTTCGACCTCGCGGCGGTCGAGGTCGCGAAGGGCTACGTGCCGGTCGCCTACGGTCCGGGCACGCTCGGGGGCGCGATCAACCTCGTCACTCGCCGACCGGTCGAGCCGTTCGAAGCCGACTTCCAGGCCGCGCTGTCGGCCAGCGACGCCGGTGACGAGGGCTGGCGCGCCGCGTTCAACCTCGGCGCGCGGCGCGGTGCGTGGTACGCGCAGCTCGGTGCTTCGTACGTCGATCGCGACGAGTGGCGGCTGCCCGACGACTTTCGCCCGGCCGGGGCACCGGTGCTCGTGCCGCTCACCGGCAACCTGCAGCCGGCCGGCGCCCGCCTGCGCTCGGCGTCGAGCGATCGTCGCCTGAGCCTGAAGCTCGGCGTCGAGACGCAGGGCGGCGGCGAGTACGCGCTGGCGGCCTACGAGCAGCGCGCGGAGAAGGGCGTGCCGCCCTACGCCGGCCCGCCGGACACGAACCAGCGCTTCAACTATTTCGACTGGCCCACGTGGAGCAAGCGCGGCGTCTACCTGCTCGGGCAGACGCCGCTCGCGGACGGCATGTCGCTGCGCACGCGGCTGTACTGGGACGCTTTCGAAAACGAGCTGTTTTCCTACGACGGTCCCGGCTACTCGACCCAGGCCACACCCCGCGCGTTCCGCAGCCGCTACGACGACTACGCGCTGGGTGGCAGTGTCGTCCTGGAGGCGCGGCTCGGGCCGGGCACCGCGACCGCCGCGGCGCACCTGCGCGACGACTACCACGACGACATCCAGTCCCTTCCCGGCCGGAATCCGCCGCGCCTCCGCTTCGAGGACCGCACGTGGTCGGTCGGTGCGGAGTACCGCTTGCCGTTCGCCGGTGCGTTCGAGGCGGCGGTCGCCGCCAGCCGCGACGCTCGCGATGCGCGGCGCGCGCAGGACTCGAACCGCGCCGGCGCGGAGTTGACGCTCGACGATGCCGCGACAACCAACCTGCAGGCGCAGCTGGCGCTGGACCTCGACGCACTCGGCGAGCTGCGCGCGAGCGTCGCGCGGCGCGGCCGCTTCCCCTCGCAGTTCGAGCGCTACTCCTATCGGCTCGGGTCGGCGATCCCGAACCCGGAGCTCGCGCTGGAGCGCGCGACGACGATCGAGGTCGGCCATGCGTGGCGCACGGCCCGGTGGCGCAGCGACGCGGCAGCGTTCACGAGCCGGCTCGAAGACCTGATCCAGCCGGTCATGGTGTCGCCCGGTGTCACGCAGAACCGCAACGTCGGCGCCGCGCGGTACACCGGCTTCGAGTGGTCGCTCGCGGCCACGGTCGTCGAGCGGCTGCAGGCGGGCTTCAGCTACACCTACCTCGAACGCGAGTCGCGCTCGACGCCCCGGCGGATCCTGTTCGGCGTGCCGCGGCACGCCGCGTTCGCGTGGGCGGAGTGGCGGCCACTGGAATCGCTCGAGGTCGTGCCCTCGGTCACGTTGAACACGCGGCGGCGGACCTCCGACGTCGCCGCCGCCGGCGGCGAGCCGGTCGGCGGTTTCGCGACGTGCGACCTGCGCGTGGCCTGGCGCGCGCTGCACGGCTGGCGCATAGAGGTGGTCGGCCGGAACCTCGCGGATCGGCTCTACGCACTGGACCTCGGCTATCCGCGCGAGGGGCGCTCGTATGCGCTCGTCGTGCGAGGAGACCTCCGATGAGCGATCGCATCGACCCCGCTTCGGCGGCCGCAGCAACGCGTCTGCACGGACGGCCGCGCGAGCAGGGACTCTCGCCCGCGCTGCTGCTCGCGGCCACGCTGTTCGCGGCCGGACTGCCGGTGGCGCTTGCGGTGCCGCACGACCGCGCGCTCGCGGCGGAACCGACGAGCGTGCCGGCCGGCTGCGGCGAATTCACGTGGAACCTGGAGCGCGAGATCGAGCTGTTCGCCGCACCTGGCCAACCGCTGGCCGCCGCGGTGGAGCCTCGGGGCGCGCCGCGCGTCGAGCCGAATCGGCTCTACGCACTCAGCCTCGCGCCGCAGGAGCGCGTGACGTTCGCCGCGCCCCCCGGCAAGGAGCGACTGCGGGACGGCGCGCGTGCGGGCCTCGTCGCGGTCGTGGTGCCGACGGCAGGACTCTGGCGCGTGACGATCGACGACGGCGCATGGATCGACGTCGTGCGGGCGGACGTCGTCGTCGAGTCGAACCGCTTCCAGGGGCGCTCGGCCTGCCCGCGGTTCCGCAAGAGCGTCGAGTACACGCTCCCGGCCGGCGAGACGATGCTGATCCAGCTGAGCGGCGGCACGGACGCCGAGGTGCGACTCGCCGTCACGCCGGTGCCGTAAGGCGCGCCGTCCTCGCCTCGCGGGTCGTCGCGTCGGCCACGTCGATCGCGGCCATGGGCGCGGCTCGCGCCACAGTGGCAGCGGTAGTCGCCTCCGGCGCAGCGGTGGTCGCCTCCGCCGCGGCGGTCGCCGGCCCCGCTGCGTCACCGCCCGCATCGAGCATCGTCGCACCCCCTGCGACGCCGCCCTCGTCGCGCGGCGCGCTGCTGCAGTCCGCTCCCGAGCTTCCGACGGCGCAGCATCCGGTGTTCCGGCTCGGACGCGCGGTGTTCAACACGCCGTTCGAAGCCGGACCGGAGGCGCCACGACGCCGGGCCGGTCTGGGGCCTCGCTTCAACGCGCCGTCCTGCGACGCCTGCCACAACGGCGCCGGCCGCGGCGATCCGCCGCGCGACGGCTCCGCGCCGACGCAGGGCGTCGTGCACGCGGCGCTGTCGTCTCCCGGCGGCGTCGCGACGAACCGGCCGCTGCGCGTGGAGTCCGTAGTCGGCGGGTCGGACGCGCGCGCGATCGTGCGCTGGATCGAGACGATCGGCGGCTATGCGGACCGGCGCCCATACTCGCTGCGCCGGCCGGAGCTCGAACTCCGCGACGCGGACCCCGCGCTCGGACGCCTGCACGCCGCGGGACTGCGGATGGCGAATCCGCTGGTGGGCCTCGGCCTGCTCGAGGCGGTGCCGGACGCCACGCTGGCGGCGCTCGCCGATCCGCACGACCGCGACGGCGACGGGATCAGCGGACGGGTGCACCGCGTCCGTACGATCGCTGGCCGGTACGGCGTAGGCCGCTTCGGATGGAAGGCAGCCCACGCGACGCTGCTGGACCAGACCACCGTCGCACTCGCGATCGAAATGGGCGTGGCCTCGCGATGGCGCCGGCCGCCCGAGGACGCCGCGCCCGAGATCGACGACGAGCTCGTGCACGCGCTGGTCGCGTTCCAGCGGAGCACGCGTCTGCCGGACGCGGCGGGTCGCCGCGCGGCCGGTGAGACGCCGGCACGGCCGGCGTCGGCTGCCGTGGCGCGCGGCGAGCGCCTGTTCCACGAGTATCGCTGCGCCGGCTGCCACGTGCCGCAGCTCGCGACCGGCGCCGTGGAGGACGCACCGTGGCTAGCGAACCGCGTTGTGCCGGCCTACACCGACCTGCTGCTGCACGACCTCGGACCCGGGCTGGCCGCGCCCGTCGGCGAGGGCGATGCGACGGCGACGGAATGGCGCACCGCCCCGCTGTGGGGACTCGGGCTCGCGCGCAGCGACCGCCCGCGCACGTTCCTGCACGACGGCCGGGCCCGAAGCGTCGAGGAAGCGATCCTCTGGCACGGCGGCGAGGCGGCGCTCAGCCGTCACCGCTTCCTGCACGCGGCAGCCGACGATCGCGCCGCGCTACTCGTCTTCCTGGATTCCCTCTAGCGAACCGTCGTCGGCAGGAATCCATGCCGCGCGAACACCGCCTGCGCGCCGGCGCCCCGCAGGAACCGCAGGAAATCCGCGGCACCCGGCTGCGCGCCGGCGACCACCGCCGCGGGATACGTGACCGGCGGGTGCGAATCGGGCGGAAACGTCCCGACGATGCGCACCTTCGGATCGATCTTCGCGTCGGTCGCGTACACGATCCCGAGCGGCACCTCGCCGCGACCGACGAACGCGAGCGCCGCGCGCACGTTCTCGGCGCGCACCAGCCGTGACTCGACCTGCGCCCACACGCCGAGCTTCGTCAGTGCCGCCCGCGCGTAGCGGCCCGCGGGCACGGTGTCCGGGTCGGCGGTCGCGAGGCGGCCGTCGCCGAGCGCGCGGCCGATCGCGAAGCCCGGCGCGATCGCGAGCTGCACGCGGCTGTCGGCCGGCGCGACCAGCACGAGCCGGTTGCCGACGACGTCGGCGCGCGTGGCCGCCTCGATCAGGCGGCGCTGCTGCAGCCAGTCCATCCACTCGCGGTCCGCGGAGAAGAACACGTCGACGCGGGCGCCGGCCTCGAGCTGCTTCGCGAGCACCGAGGTCGCGGCGTACGAGAACCGCACCGGGCGCCCGGTCGCGCGACGGTACTCGGCGCCGAGCTCGTCCAGCACGTTGGTCAGCGACGCGGCGGCATAGACGGTCAGCGGCGCGACCGCGGCGGGCGGGGAACCGGCCGATGCCCGGGCGCCGGGCGCCGGGGCGCTCCCGGCGGTCGACGGCGCCGCGACGGCCGCGAGCAGCGCGGCGACGGCGAACGGCGCGGACCGGATCGTCAGGCGACGGCGCACGGTGGCGGCTCCCGCTATGTACAAGTGGACATAGCGTGACCGCAGGCGGCACCGCTTGCAACGGCGCGCGACCCTCCACGGCCGGTCGGCCCATCGGCTACCCTCGCGCAATGACCACGGTCCACGTCCGCCTGCGCATCGACCTCGGCCCGGCCTGCTCGATCGGACCCGGCAAGGTCGCGCTGCTGGAAGCGGTCGACCGCGGCGGCTCGCTGTCCGGCGCGGCGCGCGACCTCGGCATGAGCTACCGGCGCGCGTGGCTGCTGCTGGAAGAAGCCAACGCGTCGTTCGACGAGCCGCTCACGCGCAGCAGCGTCGGCGGCGCCGGCGGCGGCGGGGTCGAGCTGACCGAGTTCGGGCGGGCGCTGGTCACGACCTACCGCGAGTTCGAGCGCAGCGTCGATGCGCTCGGCGCGAAGCACTTCCGCAGCCTCGCCGCGCGCGCCGCGGCGCCGAAGCGCGGTGCACCCACCCGGCGCCGACCGCTGAACCGGCGCTGAGGCACGCCGCCCCGCGGTCGCGGCCGACGTCAGCGCTCGGCGGCGTGCCGCAGCGGCAGCGGCTGGCCGTAGACCAGCCGACGCCACGCCCACTCGAGCGGTCCCATCCGGTACCGCCGCAGCCACCACGGCGACCACGCGAGCTGCAGGGTCCAGACCGCGAGCACGAGCGCGTACAGGGCCGGGCGGTCGACCTCGCCGTAGAGCCCGAGGCCGCGGCCGCTCCAGAACACCGTCGTCATGACCACGGACTGCGCGATGTAGTTGGTGAACGCCATGCGCCCCACCGCGGCCAGCCGCTGCAGCAACGCCCGCGCCACGCCGCTCCGCCACAGCAGCACGAGGCCCGAGACGTACGCCAGCGTGACCACCGGGCTCAGGAACGCCTGTGCGAACTGGCCGCTGCCCGCGGCGGCGGGGAACGGGAAACCGGCCGCGAGCATCACGCCCGCCTGGGCGGCGATGGCGGCCAGCGACGCGACACCCGCAGCGATCCACCCGAGGTAGGTGCCGCGCGCGGCCCGCCCCTGCAGGAAGCCGTGCCGGAACAGCGCCATGCCGACCAGCATCAGCCCCAGCGTGTACCAGAGGTAGAACAGCGGCACGCTGGCGATCACGTACTCGGCCCAGTCCGACACGTTCTGGCGCGTCGCGGCGACCAGGCCGCCCTGCATCGCGGCGATCGTCGCCTCGATCGTGCCCGGCGGCGGCGACCAGATCTCCGCGGCGAGTTCCGCCTGAGCGTCGGGCGGCGCGAACGCGACCGTCGCGACCAGGCCGCGCAGGCCGACGCCCGCGACCACCGCCAGCAGCACGCCGACGACGAGCAGCCGCCGCACCGACCACGAGCGGCAGCGCATCGCGAGCAGGCCGGTGAGCGCGTAGACCAGCAGGATGTCGCCGAACCAGATCAGCACGCCGTGCGCGAGGCCGAATGCGGCGAGCCAGCCGAGCCGCCGGCGGAGCAGGCGCGAGCCCTCCGCGTCCGCGCGCTCGCCGCCGAGCAGCAGCAGGCTCGCGCCGAACAGCATCGAGAACAGCGCCACGAACTTGTTCTCGAAGAACACGTGCGCGACGAACCACGTCGCGCGGTCGAGCGCGTCCTCGAGCGGGAACGGTGCGTTGGTCGGATTCGCGACCGACTGCCACGGCCACGCGAAGAACGCGGCGTTGACCATCAGGATGCCGAGCACCGCGAAGCCGCGGAGCACGTCGAGCGTCTCGATCCGCGCGGAGTCCGTCACCGGCGTGCGCATCGCGTGCCGACCCCCTTCAATCCTCGCCCGGGCGCGACAGCTCGATCGGGCCCTGCGTGTCGAAATCGACGTCCGGCGCGGGACCGAGCATCCTGAGTTCGCGCTGCGCGACCGGGATCTTGATCCGGTTGGCGCGGAACAGCCTGAGGATCTTCCGGTTCACGTCCGAGCGCACGTTGTTCACGCCGTTCGCGGGGTCGACGATCCAGAAGCGGACCTCGAGCTCCATCCCGTAGTCCTCGAAGTTCATCAGCCGCGAGACCGGCGGCGGGTCCGTCAGGATGCGCGGGTGGTCGCTCGCCGCCTCGAGCAGCAGCTTGAGCGCGAGCTCCGCGTCGGACTCGTAGGTGATGCGCACCGGCAGCCGCAGCCGCACCTTGAAGCCGGAATAGCTCCAGTTGATCACGCTGTTCGTGATCAGGTTCTGGTTCGGCACGAGCGTCGCGACCCCGTCGCGGTCGCGCACCACCACGTAGCGCGCGCGCAGCTGCTCGACCCAGCCGAAGCCGTGCGTGCTGGTGCCCGTCGTGCCGGTGAAGCTGATCACGTCGCCGGGCTTGATGCTCTTGTCGGCGAGCAGCACGAAGCCGCTGACGAAGTTCGCGGCGATCGCCTGGAGGCCGAAGCCGAGCCCGAGGCCGATCGCGCCGGTCAGCACCGTCAGCGTGGTCACGTCGACGTCCGCGGCGTTCAGGCCGAGCAGGATGCCGGCGGTGATCAGCGCGAACTTCAGGAACTTCGAGATGCCGATCTTCGTGCTGGGCTCGAGCGCGCCGACGTGCATCACGCGGCGGTCGACCGCGCCGCTGACGATGCCCGCGACCATCGCCGCCAGCGTCACGGTGACCAGCAGCGAGAGCAGCGCCCACAGGCTGAACGACGGCTTGCCGGGCACGAGGTCGACGCGCTCCAGCGCAGCCTCGACCTGCCCGGCCCAGCCGAGGATGTCGGCCGCGTACACCGACCAGACGATGGCCGCGAGGCGCACTTCCCAGCGGCGGATCCAGCCGATGCGGGCAACCGTGCCGGTGACGGCGAACACGGCGCGGACCGCGAGCAGCACGCCCGCCAGCTGCGCCGCCTTGACCCCGAGCGACTTCGGCACGACGCCTGCCAGCGCGGCGAGCGAGGCCAGCGCAGCGAGCACCGCGTAAGGCCAGAGCACGCCCAGCCAGTCGCGTGCGATCTCGCGCCACGGGACGTCCCGATCCGGGGCGGGCCGGGGCGAACGCACGCCCTCCCACCACGCGAGCAGCACGAAGGCGACGGCGACGAGGCCGACGGCGGCCAGGGGCAACGGCCCGGCCCCGAACAGCGTCCACTCGGGAACCCGACCCGGATCGACGGTCACCTGGCGCCCCTCAGCAACCCGTGCAGGAGCGCGGACCTTCGCCTGTTTGGCGGGCCCGGATCAAGCGCGATCGCGACCGGGCCCGCGTCGCGGCGGGTTCCGGGCCCGCGCCCCGAGAGGCCCGGCGGCCTGCGCGGCGCGCTCAGCCCTCGGTCTTGTCCGCCGTCACGCGGCCCGGCGCACCGGCGCCGCCGGGACCCGGCGCCGGACCGCCGTGGTGGTGGCCCACCACCGGCGTCGGCGCGTCGGCCGACAGGATCCGCCGGGCGCGGGGCCCGATCCAGCGCTCGATGTCGTCCATCACCGAGAACGCGGCCGGCACGATCAGCAGCGTCAGCGCGGTCGAAGTGACGATGCCGCCGATCACCGCGATCGCCATCGGCGCGCGGAACGAGGTGTCGCCGTGCCAGCCGATCGCGATAGGGATCATGCCCGCGATCATCGCGATCGAGGTCATCACGATCGGGCGCGCGCGCTTGTGGCCGGCCTCGACCAGCGCGCTGACGCGGTCCGAGCCTGCACGGATCTCCTCGATCGCGAAGTCCACCAGCAGGATCGAGTTCTTGCCGACGATGCCCATCAGCATCAGCACGCCGATCACGACCGGCATCGAGAACGCGTTGCCGGTCAGCATCAGCGCGAACACCACGCCGCCGAGCGCGAGCGGCAGCGCCGAGAGGATCGTCAGCGGCTGCAGCACGCGGGCGAACAGCAGCACCAGCACCGCGTAGACCATCAGCACGCCGGCGCCGAGCGCGAGCGCGAAGCCGAGCATCATCTCCTGCATGAACTCGGCGCTGCCCTGCGGCACGAGCCGAACGCCCTGCGGCAGGTTCGCCAGCGTCGGCAGCTGGCGGATCTTCTTCATCGCCTCGCCGATCTGCACGCCGTTCAGGTCGGCGTCGATCGTCAGGCGGCGGGTCTGGTTGTAGCGGCGGATCGTCGCCGGGCCCACGCCGAACGTGATGTCGGCGACGGCCTTCAGCGGCACGCTGCCGCCGTCGGCGGTCGGCACCGGCAGGTTCTCGATCGTCGCGAGGTCCTGGCGCGCGCTTTCCTTGAGGCTGACGCGGATCGGGATCTGGCGGTCGTCGAGCGAGAACTTCGGCGCGTTCTGCGGGATGTCGCCGAGCGTCGCGATGCGCATCGTCTGGCTGATCGCCTGCACCGTCACGCCGAGGTCGGCCGCGAGATCGAGACGCGGCCGGACGACGATCTCGGGCCGGGGCAGGTCGCCGTTGATCCGGGGGTCCCTGATCTCGGGGAGATCCTTCATCTCCTCGATCACCCGGCGCGCGGTGCGATCCACGAGCGCGGGGTCGTCGCCGGTGACGAGCAGCGTGATGTCGCGACCGCCCATGCCGCCGCCTTCCTGGCTCTGGAACTGCACTCGGGCGTCCGGCACGGCGCGCAGCTCGGGCGCCACCTTGCGCTCCCACTCGACCTGGGAAAGCTCGCGTTCGTCGCGCGGCACCAGCGTGATGTAGAGCGTGGCGTTGCGGACCTGGCCGTCCTCGTCCGAGCCGATCGACTCGACCACCGCGCGCACCTCGGGGTGGCGGCGCACGATCGCGGTGACCTGCTGGGACACGCGCGCGGTGTCCTCGAGGCGCACGCCCGGCGGCAGCTCGATCTTGACCTGGCTGCTCGACAGGTCCGAGGCCGGGATGAAGCCCGTCGGCAGCTGCAGCAGCAGGAACACCGACAGCGCGAAGAAGCCCGTGCCGAGGCCGAGCGTGGTCCAGCGGTGCTCGATCGCGGCCTTCACCCAGCGCAGGTAGCGCTGCATCCACGGGCCGTCCGCGTGCTCGCCGAGCTTCGTGTCGGAGCGCAGCAGGTACGCGGCCATCAGCGGCGTGATCATGCGCGCGACCAGCAGCGAGAAGAACACCGCGGCCGCGACCGTCAGGCCGAAGCTCTTGAAGTACTGGCCGATGATGCCGCTCATGAAGCTGACCGGCACGAACACCGCGACGATCGTCGCCGAGGTGGCCACCACGGCCAGGCCGATCTCGTCGGCGGCGTCGAGCGCCGCCTGGTACGCGGTCTTGCCCATCCGCATGTGGCGGACGATGTTCTCGATCTCGACGATCGCGTCGTCGACCAGCACGCCCGCGACCAGCGACAGCGACAGCAGCGTCACCTGGTTCAGCGTGAAGTCCATGAAGTACATGAACGCGAAGGTCGGGATCGCGGACAGCGGGATCGCGAGCGCGGAGATCGCGGTGGCGCGCCAGTCGCGCAGGAAGAAGAACACCACGACCACCGCGAGGATCGAGCCCTCGATCAGCGCCGTCATCGCGGAGCGGTAGGTCTCCCTGGTGTTCTCGACGGTGGTGAACACCATGTCGAACTCGACGCCCGGGCGCTCCTGCTTGATCTGCGCGATCTCGGCCTCGACCTTGTCGAGCACCTCCACGTCGGACGCGCCGCGGCCCTTGAACACCCCGAAGGTGGTCGCCGGCCGGCCGTTGTAGCGCGACAGCGAGCGGATCTCGGCGACGTCGTCGCGCACCTCGGCGATGTCGTCGAGCCGCACGACGCGGCCGTCGGCGAGCGCGACCTGCGTCGCGCCGAGCTGCAGCGCGGTGTCCGCGCCGCCGAGCACGCGGATCGACTGTTCGCCGCCGCCGACCTGCGCGCGGCCGCCCGGCGCGTCCAGGTTCAGCGCGCGCAGCTGCTGGCTGACCTGCACCGCGGTGATGCCGAGCGCCTGCATCCGCGCCGGGTCGAGCTCGACGCGGATCTCGCGGTCCACGCCGCCGCTGCGCGACACCTGCGCGACGCCGGTCAGCGCCAGCAGCCGCTTGTTGACCGTGTTGTCCACGAACCAGGACAGCTGCTCGAGCGACATCGCGGTGGTGGACACCGCGTAGTACGCGATCGCGCCGCCCTCGACGTCGATGCGCTGCACGACGGGCTCCTGGATGCCCTCCGGCATGTCGGAGCGTACCTTGGAGACCGCGTCGCGCACGTCGTTCAGCGCGCGGTCGATCGGCGTGCCGATCTGGAACTCGACGAAGACCAGCGCCTGGCCCTCGATCGCCCGCGAGGTGATCGTGCGCACGTCCGCCACCGAGGCGATGCTGGCCTCGACCTTCTGCATGATCTGCGTCTCGATCTCGGTCGGCGCGGCGCCGGGCTGCGAGATCGACACGTTGACCATCGGGAACGTGACGTCGGGGTTCAGGTTGATCGGCAGCCGCCAGAAGGCGATCAGGCCGACCACCGTCAGCACGACGAACAGCACCAGCGGCGGCACCGGGTTCCTGATGGACCAGGCGGAGAGATTGCGCATCATGGGTGCGGTCCTCGGGCTCGGCGGGCGGCCGCGCTCAGCGCGCGGCCTGCGCCGGGGAGCCGGCGGGCGCGGCCGGGGTCTCAGCGACCCGGACGGTCTCGCCGGCCTGCAGGAACGGCCCCGCGGCCGTGACCACGCGCTCGGTGCCGTCGAGACCCTCGGCGATCACCACGCCGCGCACGCCGGTGCTCGCGATCCGCACGTCTCGGCGCGCAACCTTGCCGTCGGCGCCCACGACCAGCACGTAGTTCTGCGTGCCGTCGGACAGCACCGCCGTCTGCGGCAGCACCGGCCGCGACTCGCGGCCGGTCTCGACCTCGCCGCGTGCGAACGCGCCGGGCCGCAGGTTCGGGTTCGGCTGCAGCTGCACCCGCACCTCGCCGAGGCGCGTCTGCGGATCGATCACGGCGCCGAGCAGCCGCACCTGGCCCGGGAAGGCCTCGCTCAGTCCCGTCACGCGCACCTGCGCCGGCTGGCCGACGCGCAGCTTCGGCAGGTCCTGCTCGGCGACCCGCGCGCGCATCTCGATCTCGCCGCCGCGGGCGAGCCGGAACAGCGCCGGGCTGCCGGGCGTCGCGGTCTGGCCGACCTCGGCGTCGCGCGTCAGCACGAGGCCGTCGGCGGGCGCACGGATCTCGGTGCGCCCGAGGCGTGCCTGCGACTCCGCCAACTGCGCGCGCGCCGCCTCGACGCGGGCGCGGGAGGTCGCGACGCGCGAGCGGCGGTTGTCCACTTCCTGCTGCGACAGCGCGCCGACGGAGTTCGCCACCGCTTCCGCCCGCCTGAAGTCCTGCTCCGCGAGTGCGGCCTCGGCCTCGGCCTGCACGAGCTGCGCGCGCAGGCTCGCGACCTGCGAGCCGACGACGGAAGTGTCGAGCGTCGCGAGCACCTGACCGCGGCGCACGCGGTCGCCGGGCTCGACCCGCACGGACGCGATCCGACCGCCCTCGCCTTCCACGCCGATCGGCATGTCGTAGCGGGCGGCGATCGCGCCCGTGAAGGTGACGGTGCCGGTCACCGGCGTGCGGCCCGGCGTGGTCACGCTGACGAGCGGGGTCTGCGCCGCCGGGTCCACCGGCGCGACCGGGCCGGACGTGCGCATCGACAGCGCGACGCCGACGATGGCGACCAGCACCAGGAGGGCGAGTACGCGGAACCGGTTGGTCTGCCAGAACGGCCGTGCCGGGGCCGCGACAGGCCCCGGGCCGATACCGGCGGTGCCCACCGTGGAGGCCGTGAGGCCGGAGGCGATTTCGGCCTGCACCGGCGAGGCCAGCGGCTCCAGAGGGCTGCCGGGCTGGACCGGGGCCGGCTGTTCAGGGCGGAAGCGCTTCACTACGTTGGTCACGGCAGCTGCTGTGGAATCGGGTGCATAGGGCCGGCAGTGTAGGGCCCAATCGACGGGCCGTTCCGGTTGGATGCGACGAACCGCAGCGCGGTTGCGGTGGCCCGTCGCGATTTGCGACGGACGCCCACCGGGGGAGCCGCCGAAACGGTGTAGATCGGCACGATTCCCGCATTCTTCAAGGCATCCCTGCGCCAGCCAGCGGACTTCCGGGAGTCATTGCTCCGGCAATGGCATGAACTCGTCGTCGTCCGGCACGCGCGAGAACGGGGCCGCGCCATAGCGCCGCCACGCCTCGCGGGCGGCCGCCAGGCGTTCCGGCGAACTGGCGACGAAGTTCCACCAGACGTGACGGGGCCCGTCCAGCGGCTCGCCGCCGAGGAGCATCACCCGGGCCCCGGTGCGGGTCGTGACGGCGGCCGGGATGCCGGGACCGAGCAGCGCGAGGTCGCCGACGCGGCATTCGACGCCGTCGACGCTCGCCTCGCCCTCGGCCACGTACACGGCGCGCTCCTCGTAGCCGGCCGGCACGTCGAGACCGCCGCCCGCAGTCAGGCTCGCGTCCACGTAGAACAGCGTCGAGAAGGTGCGCACCGGGGCGGTCCGGCCGTACGCCTCGCCCGCGATCACGCAGAGTTCCGCGCCGTCGCGGGTGAAGCACGGCAGCGTGGCGGCCGCGTGGTGCACGAACGCCGGCTCGGCGTCCTCGTGCGCGCGTGGCAGCGCCACCCAGGACTGGATGCCCGAAACCGAGGACCCGGCGGCGCGCATCTCCTCGGGCGTGCGCTCGGAGTGCACGATGCCGCGGCCGGCCGTCATCCAGTTCACGTCGCCGGGACGGATGTCCTGCCGCACGCCGAGGCTGTCGCGGTGGCGGATCACGCCGTCGAACAGGTAGGTCACCGTGGCGAGGCCGACGTGGGGGTGCGGCCGCACGTCGAGTCCGCCACCCGGCGCGAGCTGCACCGGGCCCATCTGGTCGAAGAACACGAACGGACCGACCATCTGGCGCCGCCCGTGCGGCAGCACGCGACGGACCTGGAAACCGTCGCCGAGGTCGCGGGCGCGTCCCACGAGAGTGTCGATGACTGCCATGACGCCGGACGATACCAAGCCCGGCGACGTATCGCCCGACGCGCGCCGGCGCAGCGCGCACGTCGGTTCGATCGCGCTGCGCGACGAGGCGGCCTTTGCCGGAAACCTCAGTCCACTTGCTTCCGCGGCGACGGTCGCTGGCGTTCGGCGGGGGCCGGTTCGGGGCGTTCCATGCTGCGCTCCCGGATGCGACCGGCGTCCGTGCCGGCCCGACGATGGACCGCGATCAGCGCGGCGCGTTCCCCGACGGCGCGTCGGGCCGCGCGGTCGCGTCGACGCGCGCGGCCGGTCCGGACTCGCCACGCGCCGGCAGCCGCCGATGCCGCGCGGCGCGCGCGAGCAGGTGCGCGCTGACCGGCGTCGTCAGGCTCACGAACAGCGTGATCAGCACCTCGTGCAGCGACGCCTCGCCGCGCAGGGCGAAGTGCGCGAGCGAGGCCAGCAGCAGGCAGCCGATGCCGAGCGTGGTCGCCTTGCTCGGGCCGTGCAGGCGCATGTAGAAGTCCGGGAAGCGCGCGAGCCCGAGCGAGCCCAGGAACGCGAACGCCGCGCCGGCGACGATCAAGACCGCAACCAACACTTCGACGAACCCGCTCATTCGGCGACGTCCCCGCGCAGCAGGTACTTCGCGATCGCCGCGGTGCCGAGGAAACCGAGGATCGCGACGATCAGCGCCGCCTCGTAGAAATGACCGGTGCCGAGGCGCACGCCGTACAGCACGAGCAGCGCGGTGGCGTTGACATACAGCGTGTCGAGAGCGAGCGCGCGGTCGAGCGGGTCCGGCCCGCGCAGCAGGCGCCAGCCGGCCAGCAGCAGCGCGCCGGCCAGCAGCACGCTTGCGACGTCGAGGGCGACGGTCAGCACGAGTAGATCTCCGCGATGCGGCGCTCGTAGCGGTCCTTGATCTCGCGGACCGTGGCCGCGGGATCCGGCATGTCGAGCGCGTGGATCGTGATCGAGCGGCGGTCGGGCGCGACGTCGACGCTGAGCGTCCCCGGCGTCAGCGTGATGGTGTGGGCGAGCACGACGACCGCGCGCTCGTCGTCGAGGTCGATCGGCACCTCCGCGAAGCCGGGGCTGAGCCGCCGCACGGGCGACAGCACCGCACGCGCGACCTGGAAGTTGGCGACGATTACGTCGCCGATCACCAGCAGCACGAACGCGACCCAGCGTGCGAACGCCCGCAGCGGCCGCCGCGCCGCGGGCCTCGCAGGCCAGAAGCGCCGCGTCGCGTACGGCAGCGCGAAGCCGAGCACCAGCGCGAGCAGCCAGTGCCCGGCCGACGCGCTGCCGTTCAGCGACAGCCATATCAGCACGAGCGCCACGCTCCAGCCGGGATGCGGCACCCACCGGCGCCAAGCGGGCAGGTCGCGCGGCGTCTCGGCCGGCACGCGCAGGGGCGTCTCGCTCATCTCTCGCCCTCCGCGGCCGGCGAAGCAGTCGACGACGCCGCGGCGGGAGCCGGCGGTTCCGTCGGCGCGAACCCGCGCTCGGCGACGGCGGCCGCCTCGGCGAGGTGCGGCGCGCCACCGACCGGCGCGGACAGCGACGGCACCGTGAACACCGCCTCGACGTAGGCGCTGCGATCGAGCAACTGTCGCGCCGTGGCGTTCGCGTAGTCGAACGCCGGCCCCGCCGCGAGCGTCAGCGCCACCAGCAGCGCGACGCAGCCGGCGGCTGCGGCGCTCGCGAGCCGCGAGGCGGGCTTGCCCTCGGTAGGCCTGTCGCCGGTGCGCCAGAACAGCGCGCTCGCCGCGCGGGCAACCACGACCACGGTCAGCAACGTGCCGACCAGCAGGAGCACCCAGACGCGCTCGGCGTCCGGCGACGTGGCCTGCAGCACCGCGAGCTTGCCGACGAACCCGGACAGCGGCGGCAGACCGACGATCGCGATCGTGCCGCCGGCGAACAGCGCGGCCAGCAGCGCGGGCTGCCGCACCGGCTCGCCCGCGTCGAGGCGGTCGCCGAGCGTGCGGCGCTGGCGGGCGACGAGATCGGCGACGAGGAACAGCGCCGCGCCGGCGAACGTGCTGTGCGCCACGTAGTAGACGGCGGCCGCGTAGCCCGCTTCGCGGAACGTGCCGACCGCGACCAGCAGCGTGCCGATCGACACCAGCACGAGGTGGCCCGCGAGCGGGCGCAGCCGGTCGGCCGCGAGCGCGCCGATCGCCCCGAGCGCGAGCGTCGCGAGTCCGAGCGGCAGCACGAGGCCCGACGGCCCCTCGGGCCCCGGCTCGAAGCTGGGGAACACCAGCGTGTAGACGCGCAGGATCGAGTAGACGCCGACCTTCGTCAGCACCGCGAACAGCGCCGCGCACGCGGCGGGCGCCGCCGCGTAGGCGGGCGGCAGCCAGAACCCGAGCGGCAGCGCCGCGGCCTTCAGCGCGAACACGATCAGCAGCAGGAACGCGCCCGTCTGCAGCAGGCCGGCGTCCTCCGGCGTGATCGCGGGAGCCTTCACCGCCAGGTCCGCGAGGTTCAAAGTGCCGACGGCGGCGTAGATGCAGCCGACCGCGAGCAGGAACAGCGCGGAGCCCACCAGGTTCAGCACGACGACATGCACCGCCGCCCGCGCGCGCGCCGCGTTCGCGCCGTGCAGCAGCAGCGCGTACGAGGCGATCAGCAGGATCTCGAAGAACACGAACAGGTTGAACAGGTCGCCGGTCGCGAACGCGCCGTGGATGCCGAGCAGCTGGAACTGGAACAGCGCGTGGAACCACGGGCCGCCGCGATCCTCGCCGGCGCAGGCGTACGCCCACGCCGGCAGCGCGACCAGCGCCGTCACCAGCAGCATCCACGCGCTCAGCCGGTCGATCACGAGGAAGATGCCGAAGGGCGCGGCCCAGTCGCCGACCGCGTAGGCGAGCGGCGGACCGGCCTCCGCGAGCGCGACGAGCGCGCTCGCGACGCCGAGATGAACGAGCATCGCGAGGCCGCCGACCGTGCGCTGCACGGCCAGCGACGCGCGGCTCAGCAGCACGAGCAGCGTGCCGAAG
>Ga0315900_10005512_pt1 | contig 17351 bp, 10 predicted proteins | sample LakEriMetagenome_FD_203521 | JGI IMG/M metagenome (GOLD analysis project Ga0315900, IMG submission 203521) | Freshwater fungal communities from buoy surface, Lake Erie, Ohio, United States - Buoy 12 MA114 | ecosystem: Environmental > Aquatic > Freshwater > Lake > Lake biofilm | place: USA: Lake... | reverse complement strand
TGACCAACCGGCCCTGGGGAAAGATCTTTTCGGGTTGGCTGATGCCGATTTTCTCGATTCTTTCGGCGGAAGAGGTCGATTTTCCTCCGAGTGGTTTTAGGATGACCAGAAGCAGGTGTCTTGGCCCGCCGCAGGACCAATCCCCTGCTGGGCTACCTGCCAATGGCAGATTGAGGGATCGTTTCCGATCGGCGGCTGGGGAGGCGTGGTCGTGCAACCACAGAAGACCGTCCAGCGAAGCTACCATGCCGATCCTCCGTCGCTGTCGCCAGCCAGCCATGCGCAGCGTCCCGCGTTTCTACTCAGCTTCTGCCTCCATCTGCTGCTGATGATGGGGCTGGTGCTTTGGAACTTGCGCCTTCCTGCAGGTCCAGGTGACTCGATCCGCATGACGCTGTCGGGAGTCGATGGGCAATCCGACAGCGGCGAATTCCGGCTCGAGCAACCCATCGAGGCCCCTGAGGAGACGGAACAACCCGAGGCTGGGGGGAGCCTGCAGCTGGCTCCAAAGTTCAGCCAGAAGGAAAATGGGCTGGAGCGATCCTCGCTAAACGGCTCCCAGACGCTGGAGTTTGGTCCGGAGCAAGCGAGTTCCAGCGATGGGATTTCCAGCGCCATGCAGCAGGTCTCGGTGGCAGGCATGGCGATGGAAACACTCTTCGAATCCTTGGGAACGCAGGGCCGCCACCCTGCAGTTCGTTCCCAGGCGGCGGGCAAACGAGGTGGGAGCGTGGCCAGCGAGATGGCGGTTGAGGCGGCCGTGCTATGGATGGCCGAGCACCAGGAGAGGGATGGCACCTGGCGGCTAGATCTTCAGGGGGACGCATGCAATGGCCGATGCGCCGATGGAGCCCAGATCAGCAATTCGCAGTCGGTCGCGACGGGCCTGGCGCTGCTGACCTTCCTAGGAGCCGGATATACCCATCAGGAAGGGCCCTACAAGGAAACGGTCAGCCGCGGCCTCTACGCACTGATCCAACGGATGAAGCAGACGCCACATGGGGGTCGATTCGCTCCCGACCTTTCCAATTTCGCCATGTACGAACAGGGCATCTGCGCGCTGGCGCTCTGCGAAGCGTACCAGATGACCCAAGACGATTCGTTGCAAGACGCCTGCAAAGAAGCGCTTCGATACATCCATTACGCGCAGCACAGCGATGGTAGCTGGAACTACGACCCCAAAGGGCCCGGAGACCTGTCGATCGGATGCTGGCAGATCATGGCGCTCAAAAGCGGACACATGGCCAAGTTGCCCGTTCCTGTCGACTCTATTCGCGTTTTCGACCGTTATCTCGATTCGGTCGCAAGCGAGGAGGGAGCCAAATATGGGTATCGCAACCGCCGGCCCAAGGTCAGTACAACTGCGATGGGATTGCTGATGCGCCTTTACCGCGGCTGGCCACGGACCGACCCCAGGATGCTGGCAGGGGCAAAGTATGTGGCCAATCAAGGGCCCAGCCAAGACGATGTCTACTCGAATTTTTACACCACCCAGTTGCTCTTTCAGCTCGAAGGGCCGCTCTGGGAAAACTGGAATCCCAGAATGCGCGATTACCTGGTTGCCACGCAGGAGAAGGAAGGGCATCAACGCGGCAGCTGGTACTTCGCTCAGGGGGACAACTTGGTGGGCGGCCGTTTGTACGTGACCGCTATGGCCGCCATGACCCTTCAGGTCTACTACCGCTACCTGCCGATCTACCAGGAGACAGAGATCGACGACTTTTCGTTCTGAAGGCTCGCAGAGCGCATTGTTTTCGGCGGAATCCAAGCTGACACCAGGCTGCCCCAGACTGCTGCGCCTGCGGCAGGAAATAAATCCCACCGGAACTAGGCGGTTCGAAAAGTCGTCAAATTCATCTTGCGGCGGTTGAGGCGGCGGGTAAACTCTTGGATTCTTGCGGTTGGAACCTGCTGAAATCCCCTGGTTTTACCTACGTTAAGGTACCGGGGCGTTCGAGTCAGGGGAGAGCTGTGGGAGAGTCGATGCGGCGGTCAGCCTGGAGGACGGAAGGCCATTTTTCGATGGTTTTTTCTTGGGTCTAGGTCGTCTACGGATCGATGAGCCAGACAGGCATCCGTGCCACCGTAGCTCGATTGCCAGCGTAGCTCAGTTGGTAGAGCGGCTGATTTGTAATCAGCTGGTCGGGGGTTCGAGTCCCTTCGCTGGCTCTGAGAATGACGAATCCGCCCCAGCAGCCCCAGGGTTGTTTTGTGGTTGGTGACGTGGTCGAAAGAAGCGGGCGGAATTCATTTCCGAGAGGAAATGGAGGAAGTCGGCAGAGGAAAAACGAGGGAAGTTGCCCGAGTGGTTAAAGGGGACGGACTGTAAATCCGTTGGCTTTGCCTACGTAGGTTCGAATCCTACACTTCCCATGGATAGAGCGGGATAGCCCCCATTGGCGAACCGAGGGACAACTGGCATACTAATCGGTTTGGGGGAATCGCCGACGATTCCTAAGATTGCGGGTGTAGCTCAATGGTAGAGCCACAGCCTTCCAAGCTGAAGACGAGGGTTCGATTCCCTTCACCCGCTCTCGGCAGGCTGCTGTAGCTCAGCTGGTAGAGCACTTCCTTGGTAAGGAAGAGGTCATGGGTTCAAGTCCCATCAGCAGCTCTTTAAGCCCCGTCGGACGGGGCTGCGGGAGCCGGAAAGCCTGAGCGGTGGCGGGGTGGCTGAGAGGCCGTCGCTGTCGTATCAGGCACAGACGATGCAATGTCGGATTTTTTGGGTGGATCGTGGGCGTTGGGTTCACGGCAACAAGTCAACTTCTAGCAGGTGTTTTCAGCGATGGCCAAAGAGGTATTTGAGCGGACCAAACCGCACTGCAACGTCGGGACGATTGGACACATCGACCACGGCAAGACCACCACAACTGGTGCTCTTCTTGCTGTCCAGGCAGCCAAGAACATGGCCAAGGCGAAGTCCTACGCGGACATCGCCAAGGGCGGTACCGTCCGCGACGAGACGAAGACGGTGACGATCGCCGTTTCGCACGTCGAGTACGAATCCGAGAAGCGACATTACGCGCACATCGATTGCCCCGGTCACGCTGACTTTATCAAGAACATGATCACCGGAGCCGCCCAGATGGACGGCGCGATCCTGGTGGTCAGTGCAGCCGACGGCCCGATGCCCCAGACCAAGGAACACGTTCTCCTGGCTCGCCAGGTGGGTGTGCCTGCTATCGTCGTCTTCCTCAACAAAGTCGACCTGGTGGACGACGAGGAACTTCTGGAACTGGTGGAACTGGAAATTCGTGAACTGCTCAGCAAGTACGACTTCCCCGGTGACGAGATTCCGATCATTCGAGGCAGCGCGGTGGGGGCGTACCAGAACCCGGCCGATCCGGTGAAGAGCAAGTGCATCAGCGACCTGCTCGACGCCATCGACGCCTACATCCCACAACCTGCTCGCGAACAGGACAAGCCATTCCTGATGGCGGTCGAAGACGTCTTCTCGATCGAAGGTCGAGGTACGGTGGCCACCGGTCGTATCGAGCGTGGCATGGTCAAAGTCGGTGAGGAAGTGGAGATCATCGGTCTCCAGGAAGAAAAGAAGAAGACGATCGTCACCGGCGTCGAAATGTTCCGCAAGGAAATGAAGGAAGGCCATGCTGGCGACAACGTCGGCTGCCTGCTTCGTGGCGTCAAGCGTGAAGACATCGAGCGCGGACAGGTTCTTGCCAAGCCAGGATCGATCACCCCGCACAAGAAGTTCGAAGCGGAAGTCTATTGCTTGAGCAAAGATGAAGGTGGACGTCACACTCCGTTCTTCAGCGGATATCGTCCTCAGTTCTACTTCCGCACCACCGACGTTACCGGAACAGCCAATCTGGTTGATGCCGAAATGTGCATGCCTGGCGACAACGTCAAGCTGACCGTGGAACTGCAGAAGCCGATCGCCCTGGATGATGGCGTTCGATTTGCAATCCGCGAAGGTGGCAAGACGGTCGGATCGGGCGTCGTCACCAAGATCGTCGACTGATATCGGGCGGGGATCCGAGAGGATCGCCAAAGAGAAGAGATAGGGATTCGGGTGGTCGGATTCGGCTACCCGAATTCCATTTGCGGGGAACCTGGTGCAGGCCACCTGGAACCTCAACAGGGGTGTAGCTCAATTGGCAGAGCACCGGTTTCCAAAACCGGGGGTTGCGGGTTCGATTCCTGCCGCCCCTGCTTGAAGTCGAATCCCGGTTGGACGGGAAGTCGGCCTGGAGATGGCTCCTAGGGGAGGATCCCTGGGGCAAGTCCGAGGCCACGGAAGTTGGAGCACTGGGAGCATGGCGAACGAAGAAGCGGTAGGGGGACGTAGCTTTTGGAGCGAACTGTTCGCGACAGAAGTCTACAAAGCATCCCAGGGAAAGTTGGTCCGCCAAATCACCTGCTTGGCGATTTGGATGATAGCTCTCCTGGGTTCCTGGCGGCTTTATGAGGGATTCTTCAAGGAATTCCAGTTTCGGCAGTGGGGCTTGGCTGGTGCATCAGGGGATGTACTACGCTACGGCTTCCCCTTCCTGGCCCTGGTGGCAGGACTGTGGTTCGGCTACCGAATGGTCAATTGGCCCCGATTTGCAGATTTTCTGATTTCGGTGGAAGCAGAATTGAATAAAGTCACCTGGCCAAGCCGAAGTGAGCTTGTCAGAGCGAGCATGGTAGTTATATTCACTATCTTCTTCCTGGCACTGTTGTTGTTCTTTTATGACATGCTGTGGCAGGCGATTTTTTCATCTTTGGGGATTTCATAGGCGGTTTCGCGATCCGGTCAAGCGGCCGAACTGGCTTGGTACGAAAGTCCAAGTGCAAGGCGTATGAGGGTGGCGAAACAGCTTGCCGGGAGATCAGGTGGGCCGACTAGGTACCGCTGGGTCGCAGGACCGGCAAAGGGTGGATGAAGTGGCGAAAAAAGCAAAACCGCAGGAATCGGCCGAAGAGGCACCTTCACTGCGGTGGTATATCCTCAAAGTCGCTTTCAATCGAGAAGACTCGATTCGTGAAGCCCTTCAGAAGCGCATTGCGCTTTCTCCGATCAAATCGCATTTTGGCGAAATCCTGATCCCGACCGAAGATGTGGTGGAATTCACTCGCTCGGGGAAACGGAAAGTAGTGAAGCGGAAACTGTATCCTGGATACTTGATGGCCCAGGTCGCCCTCTCTGACGACTCCTGGTTTCTTGTCCGAGAAACTCCGGGAGTTGGTGACTTCACCGGTTCGGCGGGCAAGCCGACTCCGATGGAAGATGCCGATGTCGAACGCATTTTGAAGCTGGTTCGGCCCAGTGAGGACGATGAGCCTGTTCTTAAGACGGCTATTCCCTTCAAGCACGGAGACCGTGTTCGGGTGAAGGAAGGTTACTTCCAGAACCTAGAGGGGGAGGTCGACAAGGTCGACGAAGCGAACGGTCAGGTGACCGTGATCATCAGTATTTTTGGCCGAAGCACACCAGTGGAACTCAATCACTGGCAGGTGGAGGCGGTGTGACGCGATCGATGCTGGCAGGTCGGTCGTCTGAATAAAAAGAGTGTTGGAGCAACGCAGTTAGACAAGTCGCCTTCAGAGCGACCAGGATGGGAAGATGGCCAAGCAAGTAGTTGGGCAAGCGAAATTCCAGGTGCCGGGGGGTTCGGCGACGCCGGCACCTCCCGTCGGAACGTCGCTTGGAAAGTTCGGGGTGAACCTCGGGCAGTTTGTTTCTCAGTTCAACGACCGGACCAAGGAGTTCAAAGGAACACCCATCCCGGTTGTGGTGACGGTTTACTCCGACCGTACGTTTGAGTTCATCACCAAGAGCCCTCCAGCGGCATCCATGCTCAAGATGGCAGCAGGAATCGCCAAGGGATCGGGTGTTCCCAACAAGACGAAGGTTGGGAAAGTGACGCGTGCCCAGATCGATGAAATCTGCAACAAGAAGATGGCCGACCTGAACGCCCGGGACCTGGAACATGCTCGAAGCATGATCGAAGGAACGGCTCGCAGCATGGGCATTGAGGTGGAGGGTTAGTCAATGGTGAAAGCGACCAAGGCAATGCAGGCGATGGTAACCAAGGCGCCGGGCAAGACGCCACTCCCGCTGCCACAGGCGGTGGAAGTCCTCAAAGGCTTCAAACCTCGCAAGTTTGACCAAGCGGTAGAGATCCATATGAATTTGGGGATCGACCCAGCCCAGGCCGACCAGTTGGTGCGCGGCAGTGTCGTGTTGCCACACGGTATCGGTAAGGTCCAGCGCGTGGTCGTCTTTGCCAAGGGCGACTTGGCCAAGGCAGCGGAAGCAGCAGGAGCCGATGCGGTGGGAGCCGAGGACTTGGCCAAGCGGATTCGCGAAGGCTGGACCGACTTCGATGTCTGCATTGCAACCCCGGACATGATGGGCATGGTAGGACCGCTCGGTAAGGTGCTTGGTCCTCGCGGATTGATGCCTTCGCCGCGTGCCGGGACCGTGACCTCGGATGTCGATCGAGTCGTTCGGGAATACAAAGCCGGGAAGGTGGAGTTCCGGAACGATAAGGGGGGCAACCTTCACGCAGTCGTCGGCAAACTCAGTTTTGACGCCGACAAACTAGTCGACAACATCAACACATTCGTGCAGTTCGTGCAGTCGCTCAAGCCGCAGGCAGTGCGTGGCACGTACGTCAAGTCGATCGCTATTTGCGCCACGATGACTCCAAGCGTGCGAGTCGTTGGGTAAGGCGAAATGGCAGAGGCAGGACGAAGCGTCGGAAGTAGCGACTGGAGACAGAGAGAATCATGAGCAAGTTTGTTAAGAACCTGGTGACCAGGGATATTCAGAAGCGATTGGCCGGTGTTCAGGATGCAGTCGTCGCCAACGTAGTCGGCATGGACTCGCTGTCGACGTTCAACATCCGCAAGGCGATGAGGGAGAAGGGATTGCAGATGATGGTGGTCAAGCAAAGCTTGGCCGCTCGAGCGACCCGCGACTCCAACATCAACAAAGCGTTCGGCTCTACCCCCGGTAGCGTGGCGGTTGTCTGGGGTGGCGAGGACTTCGTCTCTCTGTGCAAGACAATTGTTCAATTCGATGGGAAGCCAGATTATCCCAAGTTCGAGTTGAAGGGTGGGGTGATGGATGGAGAACCGCTGAACGCGGTTCAGGTGAAAGAAGTCAGCAAGTGGCCAAGTCGCCAGGAACAGATCTCGCTGCTTGTCGGCCAGATCCTTGGACCGGGCTCTACTTTGTCGGGTCAATTGGTTGGTCCTGCCAGGAAGATCGCGGGACAGGTCAAGAAGATGGTGGAGGACCAGGAAGCTGGTTCTTGAGGAAATAACGGCGAGGCGAAGTTGCGGCCCCTGGCTTTTGGGTTGGGTGGGCGTCGATGAGCCTTGGTGGGTTGTCAGGGTTGGCCGGTTCGTTACTCGCCGGCGGTAAGTCAGTATCCTTTTTTGTCGGAGAGGTGAGGGGATTATGTCCGAAGCAGCGACCGCCTTCGCGGAAGATATCAAGAATTTGGGAGAGAAGATCGTTGGCTTGACGCTCAAGCAGGCCAAGGAACTGAGCGACTACCTGAAGGAAGTCCATGGCATCGAAGCTGCCTCCGGTGGCGGTGTCATGATGATGGCTCCCTCGGGCGACGGCGGCGGTGCTGCCGCAGCGGCTCCCGAGCAGACCGAATTCAAGGTCGTTTTGACCTCGTTTGGCGACAAGAAGATGGAAGTCATCAAGGTTGTCAAGAACTTGACCGGCGCCCAGCTGATGGAAGCCAAGAAGCTGGTCGAATCGGCTCCTGCGACGATCAAGGAAGGGGTTTCAAAGGAAGACGCCGAAAAGATGAAGAAGGAAATCACCGAGGCGGGCGGTACTGTCGAGCTCAAGTAATTGGCTCGCCCGAAGTACTTTCGTCCCGTTTTGAGCAAGATCCATCCGATCGCATGCTCTTGATTCCTGGGGATAACGCACCCTGGGGAGTCTCGCTATCGAAGACTTCCCCAGGGTGACGGGTTCTATCTAGGGTCTGGGGATGTGTTGGTGGAATTTTTGGTGATTTGGATGGTCGGATGGGTTGGCCAGTTTGTTCCGTCTGGTTAAACTACGGTACCGATACTGGTCCATCCGGTTCGATTCTACCCTTCTACCTGTGTAGTGCGCGCCGCATGAATCGTCCCTCTCGAGTTTGCGCGCTTCGCCCCAAGAACTGGGGTGTTTTTCTATTTGGATACTCTGCGGCAGAGGTGTCCATGTCGGTTTGTCGGAGCGTCCGGCAATCGTTTTCCACGTCGCGGTAAGGAGCAACCCTCGCCCATGGCTACCCCTACTAAGCGTCGCCTGCAACCCACCACCGTTCGTCGTTTTGGTAAGGCTCAGGAACCGTTTCCAATTCCTAACCTGACCACTCTGCAAACCGCTTCCTACGCGGCCTTCCTGCAAGAAGATCTGGCATCCGATAAACGGAAGGATCAGGGACTGGAGTCTGTTTTCCGGGAAATTTTCCCGATCGAGAGCTATGACAAAAGTGTGACGCTGGAATATCTGAAGTACGAACTGGGCAAGCCACGCTACACGCCGGAAGAGTGCCGCCAACTGCGACTCACCTACGGCAAGCCGCTCAAGGTGACGCTGCGCCTCAATCGCGAGCAGCCGCTGGAGGAAGAGGTCTATTTGGGCGACATTCCGGTGATGATGGGGGGAGGCGAGTTCATCATCAACGGGGCTGAACGCGTGGTGGTCAGTCAGTTGCACCGTTCGCCTGGGGTCGATTTCGTTCAGGAGAGTGAAGGGCCATCGGAGCGAAGTGTGCCTAGCTGCCGAGTGATTCCCGAACGAGGCAGCTGGGTGGAAGTCAATGTCACAAAGAAAGACAGCCTCTCGGTCCGAATCGACCAGAGCGGCAAGTTTTCCGTGGTGACGCTGCTGCGGGCAATGAGCTCCGAGCTAAGCACCAACACCCAGATTTTGAAAGCCTTCTACAGCACCAAGGTGGAGAAGATCTCGGACGGTCGCAGCCTCCCGAAGATCGATGGCCGAATTGCTGCAGACGATGTGGTTTACCCATCGGGAACCGAGCGAGCTGGTGAGATCATCGTCGAGTCGGGGCAGAAGATCACCAAAGAAATTGGCGAAGTCATTTGCTCTTCAGGGGTCAAGAGTGTCCTGGTGATGGACGCTCCGCGCGTTCAGTTCATCCTCAATTCGCTGGCCGAAGACAACACCAGCAGCCACGAAGAAGCCCTCCTGAGAATCTATCAGCGATTGCGGCCTGGCAACCCTCCTCAGCTGGAAAAAGCTAGGACGCTGTTCCACGAAAAATTCTTCGACGCCAATCGTTATCGCCTTGGTCGCGTTGGCCGTTTCCGGATCAATCGCAAACTGGGCCTAGAAGTGCCCGACAATGAAATGGCGCTTCGCGCCGAAGACCTCATTGCAGCGATCAAGTACTTGATTGCACTCAATGAAGGGGACGATTCGGCGCAGTACGACGACATCGACCATCTGGGCAATCGCCGTTTGCGGACGATCGACGAGCTGGCTTGCGAGGAGCTGCGTAAGGGGTTCCTGAAGCTGCGTCGAACGGTGCAGGAGCGAATGAGCCTGAAGGAAGTCGACCAGATGACGCCACGGTCGCTGGTCAATCCAAAGAGCGTCAGTGCGGCGATCGAGTATTTCTTTGGTCGAGGCGAACTGTCGCAAGTGGTCGACCAGACCAATCCCCTCTCGCAGCTGACGCACGAACGCCGTTTGTCGGCTCTGGGGCCAGGCGGGCTCAATCGGAAGCGAGCTGGATTCGAGGTGCGAGACGTTCATATTTCTCACTACGGAAGAATCTGCCCGATTGAAACTCCGGAAGGGACCAACATCGGTCTCATCAGTTCCTTGGCGATTTACGCAGGCGTCGACGAATACGGTTTCCTGGTGACTCCTTACCGTGTCGTGCAGGATGGCGTGGTGACCGATGAAGTGAAGTGGTTGCGCGCCGACGAAGAGGCCAACGCCTTCATCGCTCCGGCTGACGTCAAAACGGACAACGGCGCTCTGGTGGCTGGTCCCGACCTGATCGCTCGCTACCGCAGCGACTTCCAAATCGTCCCGCCTGCCCAGGTCCAGTACATGGACATCGCGCCCAGCCAGATGATCGGTGTGTCGGCTGGTCTGATTCCATTCTTGGAGCATGACGACGCGAACCGTGCGTTGATGGGTAGCAACATGCAGCGGCAGGCGGTGCCGCTGTTGGTGGCCGAACCTCCGATCGTCGGAACCGGAATGGAACGGGAGGTGGCTGTCAACAGCGCCATGGTCGTTCGGGCGCGGCGGGCAGGCAAGGTGACGTTTGTCGATTCGACACGCATCGAAATCGGTCCCGACATCTATCATTTGAAGAAGTATCAGGGACTGAATGAACGAACCTGCCTGAACCAGAAGCCGATCATTGGACTGGGTGATAAGGTCGAGAAGGGGCAGGTGATCGCCGACGGTGCTGCTACGCATCTGGGCGAACTGGCTCTTGGACGCAACGTGCTGGTCGGCTTCATGTCGTTCGATGGGTACAACTTCGAAGATGCGATCATCATCTCCGAAGAACTGGTGCGCAACGATGTCTACACGTCGATCCACATCGAGGAATTCGACGTCGAGATCCGCGAAACCAAGCTGGGCCGCGAGGAGTTCACTCGGGATATCCCCAACGTCAGCGACAAGCAACTGCGGAACCTCGATGAAAACGGAATCGTCCAGGTCGGCACCTATGTCCGCCCCGGCGACATTCTGGTCGGGAAGGTATCTCCGAAAAGCAAGACGGAACTGACACCCGAAGAGAAACTGCTTCACGCCATCTTCGGACGTGCTGGAGAAGATGTGAAAAACGACTCCCTCGAGGTCAGCTCCGGTGTCGAAGGAATTGTCATCGACACTCAGCGATTCTCGCGAAGGATGAGCCTTTCGGAAGAAGAGCGAAAGGCCTTCGAGAAGGAACTGAAGCGAGTCGAGACGGAGGGGAACAAGGAAGTGGCGGCTGCCTTCGCGGCAATGGTGGAGGAGATGGAGCGGGTGTCGGCCAGCAAGGTCTTCGACGAAGAAGGAGCACCGATTCTGGCTGGCCAGGACGCTAAGTACCTCGCCGAAAAAGCGCAGGCATTCAATCTCTCCCGGCAACTCAATCGACTCGACACCGGATATCACGCCGAGGTCAAGAAAGCCTACAAGCAGTTTTGGCCACCCGTGGAAGAAGCTCTCGACCGACGCGACCGTCAGCTCAACAGCATGAAGCGCGGTGACGAACTTCGGACCGGTGTGCTTCAGATGGTCAAGGTCTACATCGCCACCAAGCGAGTCATCAGTGTCGGTGACAAGATGGCAGGTCGCCACGGCAACAAGGGGGTGATCTCCAAGGTGTTGCCGGTGGAGGATATGCCATTTCTTCCCGACGGCACGCCTCTTCAGATCCTTCTGAATCCTCTTGGGGTGCCCAGCCGTATGAATGTCGGACAGATTCTGGAGACCCACCTGGGATGGGCGGGAGCCCATCTTGGATTTCAGGCGATCACGCCGGTCTTCGAAGGTGCAACCGAAGAAGACATCAACGCCTGCTTGGCCGAAGCCGGTCTTCCAGCTCACGGTAAGATCCGGCTGAATGACGGGCGGACCGGCGAACCGATGGAGCAGGAGACGACGGTTGGCTACATCTACATGCTCAAGCTTCATCACCTGGTCGACGACAAGGTCCATGCGAGAAGCACTGGCCCTTACAGCTTGATTACCCAGCAACCTCTGGGAGGAAAGGCTCGCTTCGGTGGACAGCGTTTCGGGGAAATGGAAGTCTGGGCGCTGGAAGCGTACGGTGCGGCCTACATTCTCCAGGAATTGCTGACCGTCAAGAGCGACGACGTCGAAGGTCGGACCAAGATTTACGAGTCGATGGTCAAGGGGGAGAACACCTTGGAAGCAGGAACGCCTGCCAGCTTCGATGTGCTCACCAACGAAATTCGTGGGTTGGCCCTCAACATGCGATTGGAGAAACGACGGCTGTAAAGATCGCCATCCATCGCAGGGCATCACTGCCTCCGATGGAGTTCCAGCCAATGGGTGCGGGTGCCAAAAGGCATCATGCGGTATCCGCACCCCAAACCGCTTCCGTCCTTCGTTGGCAGGAAGCCCCACTGACAAACGCAACCAAAACAGATCCAACCCGAGTCCAGACCAAAGGACCTTACCGCCCAAGGGAGGAAACGATCCATGGCCAACGGTGAAACCACCTACGATCGCGTCAACGACTACACCTCGGTCAAAATCAGCCTTGCCCGTCCGCAGGACATCCGCAGCTGGTCCTTCGGTGAAGTGAAGAAACCGGAAACCATCAACTACCGAACCTACCGGCCCGAAAAGGATGGTCTGTTCTGCGAGAGGATTTTTGGCCCAGAGAAAGACTGGGAGTGCGCCTGCGGCAAGTACCGCGGCATGAAATACAAGGGGATGATCTGCGATCGTTGCGGCGTCAAGGTCACCCACAGCCGCGTGCGGCGCAAACGGATGGGGCATATCGAACTGGCTGCGCCGGTGGTCCACATCTGGTTCTTCAAGGCGATGCCTAGCCGTCTGGGAAATCTCCTGGAGATGAAGACCTCCAGCCTGGAGAAGGTGATTTACTTCCAGGACTACGTCGTCATCGACAAAGGGGACACCGACCTCGAGGTACAGCAGCTGCTGACTGAGGAAGAATACCGAGAAAAGCGAACCCTCTACGGCGATCGCTTCCAGGCGGAAATGGGGGCCGAAGCGATCCGCAAGCTACTGATGAACCTGAACCTGGTGCAGCTTTCCGAAGACCTGCGCAAGGAGATGGATACCTGCACCAGCAAGCAGCGGAAGAAGGATTTGATCAATCGCTTGAAGCTGGTCGAGTCGATTCGGGACAGCGACAACCGCCCCGAGTGGATGGTGCTGGACGTGATTCCTGTGATCCCTCCCGACCTGCGGCCCCTGGTGCTCCTCGACTCAGGCAACTTTGCCACCAGCGACCTCAATGACCTCTACCGCCGGATCATCAACCGCAACAACCGACTCCGCAAGCTGGTTGATTTGAACGCTCCTGAAGTGATCATCCGCAACGAAAAGCGAATGCTGCAGCAGTCGGTCGATGCCCTGTTCGACAACAACCGTTGCAAACGGCCCGTACTCGGTAGCAGCAACCGTCCCCTCAAGTCGTTGACCGACATGATCAAGGGGAAGCAGGGGCGTTTCCGCGAAAACCTCCTGGGCAAGCGTGTCGATTACTCCGCCCGTAGCGTGATCGTCGTTGGCCCCCGATTGCGTTTGCACCAGTGCGGACTTCCCAAGAAGATCGCTCTGGAACTCTATCAGCCTTTCATCATTCGACGCTTGAAGGAACTCAAGCATGCCGACACCATCAAGTCGGCCAAGAAGATGCTGGAGCGGAAGGATGAAGAGGTCTGGGATATCCTCGAGCAGGTGATCAAGAACCACCCAGTGTTGCTCAATCGAGCGCCCACCCTCCACCGAATGGGGATTCAGGCATTCGAACCGATTCTGGTCGAAGGCAACGCCATCCACCTCCATCCGCTGGTGTGCCGTGGCTTCAACGCCGACTTCGACGGCGACCAGATGGCCGTTCACTTGCCGCTCTCGATCGAAGCACAGGTTGAGGCTCACACGCTGATGATGAGCACTCACAATATCTTTGCACCGTCCAACGGCAAGCCGATCATGAGCCCGTCGCAAGATACGGTGATGGGTTGCAATTACATCACACTGGAAAAGCCTGATCGGAAGGGTCAGGGGATGGTCTTCTCCAGCACCGATGAAGCCGATTTCGCATTCGCCCAGAAGGTGATCGATCTGCACGCTCGCATCAAGGTGCGTCTGCCCGCCAACCGCAAGCTGCGCACCGATGATGGCAAGGCCCAGCCTGGTGCGATCGTCGAAACCACCTACGGTCGAATCCTTTTCAATTCGATCCTGCCGCAGGGTATGGACTTTTACAATCTGTCGCTCAAGGGAAGCGATCTGGCCCGCGTGATTAGCGACTGCTACCAGAAGCTGGGTCGACGTGCGACGATCAAACTGCTGGACGACATGAATCAGCTTGGCTTCAGGGAATCGACCCGCAGCGGACTGTCCTTCGGGACCGACGACCTGGTCACGCCCGATTCCAAGCTCAAGATTTTGGCCGACGCAGAAAAGAAGGTGATGAACTTCCAGAAGAACTACAACAAGGGTCTCATCACCCCCGAAGAACGCTACAACCAGGTGCTTGATACCTGGACCCACGCACGCGAACTGATCACCAAGGATATGCTCCAGGCGATGGAGCATGACGAACACCGGGGTACATGGTACGTCAACCCAGTGTTTCTCATGGCTTCCTCCGGTGCTCGAGGCGGTATCGAACAGATTCGACAGCTGGCCGGGATGCGTGGTCTGATGGCCAAGCCAACGGGGGAAATCATCGAATCCCCGATCAAAGCCAACTTCCGTGAAGGTCTCTCGGTGCTCGAGTACTTCAGCTCGACCCACGGGGCCCGAAAAGGTTTGGCCGATACGGCTCTCAAGACCGCCGACTCTGGCTACTTGACTCGCAAGCTGGCCGACGTCGCTCAAAACGTCGTCGTCACCATGCACGACTGCAAGACCAACCGAGGGATCACCAAGGGGGTCATCTATCGTGGCGAGAAGGTGGAAGTGCGCCTGGCCGATGCGATCAATGGACGCGTCAGCCGCCAGAACATCGTCAATCTGGTGACCGAGGAAGTGATCGTTAAAGAGAACGAGATGATCACTCCTACCTCCGCTCGAAAGATCGAAGAACTGGGACTCGAAAAAATCCAAGTCCGATCCCCCATGACCTGCGATGCCCCGCTGGGTGTATGCCGGCTTTGCTATGGGATGGACATGAGCACCGGAGCCCTGGTGGAAGAAGGGATGGCGGTCGGAATCATCGCTGCTCAGAGCATCGGGGAACCCGGTACCCAGTTGACGATGCGTACGTTCCACATCGGTGGAACGGCCGGTACCAGCGTCGAAGAAAGCGATATCAAGTCGAAGAAAGGCGGTCTGGTCCGCTTCACCCGTCTTCGGGTGGTGCGGTCGGAAGAAGGAGTCGACATCGTTCTGACGCGAAACGGCGAGATCTCCATCGTCGATGCCCGAGGTCGTGAAATCGAGAAATTCGAAGTGCCCACTGGTGCTCGACTTCTGGTCCAGGAAAACCAGGAAGTCACTCCCGGTCAGGTGCTCTGCGAATGGAACCCTCACAAGATTCCGATCCTGGCGGAAGTCAGCGGTAAAGTGCGCTACGAAGATGTGATCGAAGGGGAAACGATGCGTTTGGAGAAGGATCCAAGCGGCAACGTACGCGGAAAGATCATGGATCACCGCGGCGACAAGCACCCTCAGATCGTCATCGAAGACAAAGAAGGCAAACCGCTCGACGTCTATTATCTCCCAGAGCGAGCGGTGATCACCATCTCCGAAGGGAAGAAGGTGACGGCTGGTGCCGAACTCGCGGAAATGCCGCGTGAAGCAACCGGCGTCAGCGACATCACCGGGGGTCTGCCACGCATCACCGAAATCTTTGAGGCCCGCAAGCCGAAAGACCCGGCGATCATTGCCGAAATCGATGGCGTTGTGGAAATCGTCAAGGAACGCCGTCGCGGCAAGCGAGCCATTGAAGTGCGAAGCGAGAGCGGAGAAGTGCGGGAGCACCTGATTCCGCTCGGCAAGCGATTCATGGTCCACTCAGGCGATACCGTCAAGGCCGGTCAGGCACTCGTCTTCGGTCCGCTGGTGCCCCACGACATTCTCCGCGTCAGTGGAGAAGAAGCCGTTCAGCAATATCTACTTCACGAAGTCCAGCAGGTCTATCGCTCCCAGCGCGTCGATATCAACGACAAGCATGTGGAAGTGATCATCGCCCGCATGCTTCGTAAGGTGAAGATCGAGAAGTCTGGGGACACCAATCTTTTGGAAGGCCTCGTGATGGATCGATTCGAATTCCAGCGGCACAACGACGAATTGGCCAAGTGCCTCAAGATCTCCGATCCAGGAGACAGCCAGTTCCCTGTTGCTAGCGTCCAGCCAAAGGAAGCGGTCGAGCAGGCCAATGGTGCGATCGAAGGACTGGGCGGCAAACCGGCCAAGGGGAAGAAACCCAAGTCGGCTTCGGCCAGCCCTCAACTGCTGGGGATCACCAAGGCTTCGGTACAGAGCAACAGTTTCATCTCCGCTGCCTCCTTCCAGGAGACCACCAAGGTGCTCACCGAGGCCGCTCTGGCGGGTAAGGTCGACCGACTGGTGGGACTCAAGGAGAACGTGATTCTCGGTCACCTGATCCCCGCTGGAACCGGTTTCCGTTCGTTCCAAGATTCGGAAGTCACCTACCGCAAGGAAGCTTTGGAAGACCTCCTGACACGAGGTGCCGAAGCGATGGAAACCAACTATCCATTGCTGAACACCGCTCCTCCAGGCGCAACGGCCCCAACCGACGACGAAGGCCAGTCGTACCAACCGCCTTCCGAAGACTGATCGCGGAGCCTTTCCGTTCCGGCGGAAAAAACCCCAGAAGGGACAGCCCACTCAGGCTGTCCCTTTTTTGTTTCATCCGACAATCCTGCCGGTCCCTTGGTCTGCAAATGACCACTGCCATCGAAGGCTGCCACAAGAAATGTGCATCCTGATTCCAGCGTCACAAAAGGTGCCATCCGGTGACCTGCAAGAGGCAACTCGATCAGGATGCCTTGAATTCATCGCCATGCAAAAAAGTCCAGATAGACGAAGTTTTTCCCCTCATGACTTCTTGCGACGTCATGCAACCCCTTCCTGGCTCACACGAAGCCGCGAAGGCACGAAGCCATGGAGAGCCTAATCCCATTTGCGAATCCCGCTTGGGTATCCAGTCGACTTTTTCTGTGGGCTCTAAGCGTTGATTCGCCAAGCGAATCGACGCGTCGAATGGCGCCTGGAACAGAGCGTCGTGTGCTGACTAGCGATCTGCATCTTGCCCCCCTTCGCGTCTTGGCGTCTTCGCGTGAGACCAACGGACTCCCATACCCGATCGAAAGGGCCATCAGGAAGAAACTTCCCCGCCTAGCCGCCAGTGACAAGTCTTCCCTTGGCATGAGGCAGTCCATAGAGGCCTACGGATTGGCTCCCTTGGATCACCGCCCACAGACACCTCAGATGGCGCCTTTTTTTGTCCCAGAACACCATTCCCCCGCCTTGGCCACTAGGCACAGCCGCCAACTGGATCACCCTCGTCATCGCGTCACACAGCATCGTCACACAGCATCGTCACACAGCATCGTCACACAGCATCGTCACACAGCATCGTCACACAGCATCGTCACACAGCATCGTCACACAGCATCGTCACACAGCATCGTCACACAGCATCGTC
>Ga0315900_10005506_pt1 | contig 17361 bp, 18 predicted proteins | sample LakEriMetagenome_FD_203521 | JGI IMG/M metagenome (GOLD analysis project Ga0315900, IMG submission 203521) | Freshwater fungal communities from buoy surface, Lake Erie, Ohio, United States - Buoy 12 MA114 | ecosystem: Environmental > Aquatic > Freshwater > Lake > Lake biofilm | place: USA: Lake... | reverse complement strand
ACCTAAGGTTGGGAGGGCTCGCTATGGGGCGTGGCCGTTCAAAAGCTAAACAGACTAAAGTCGCACGCGATCTTAAATACAGTTCACAAGAAATTGATATTGAGCGCCTATCAAAGGAACTCCATGGCGAGGTTGATAAGGGCGATGATGATGACTTTGATCCATATGCCGAGGGCAATTACATCCCGAGAAAATAAGCTCTAGAGATGCGCCCAACGCCTTATGTGGCATCACTTCGCATCTATGAACCGCTAACAAGTTTCTCACCAGTTGATCAACTCCGCTGGTCTTCAATTCCAATTGAGAGCTATACCGGGCGTGAAGAGCAAGATAGAGCTTTAAGAAGAGTCATTCTTGCAGAACCTCCATCACTCAAAGCAGATGGCGCACACATCATTGATCACAATGGAAAGCGCTATGTCTCACCCTGGTCAACAGCTAAGAGATGTTGGGTTGCCTTAAATGAATTTAAAAATTCACTACCTAATTCAGTAATTCCTTTCTTTCTTCCTGAGAGCCTAAGTGATGCAATTGGTGATATCTCACCTGAACTTGAATATAGAGTCCCTCATATTCTCTCTGAGACCTGGATTATTCCTCCCAGATGGTTTGCTCTCTTTATCCCAGAAGAGCGGCTTAGAGGAAATAATCCAGATGGCCCCTTTACAATCATGAGAACAGAGCTAACAAAGGCAAAGAAGCGATGCTTTGAATCACATAAAATAGTTAGAGAGGCATTTGGCGATGGACCGGTTGAGGCAGAGCTAGGGGATCTTCTAAATTGGCTTAATGTCTTTCATCCAGATTCAATTTTGGAATGTGATTATGGCGGCCTTGCTCTCTATTTAGAGAAATCATTGGAAGATAGTGAAAACCCAGGACTTGACTCTGATACTTCAATTGAAGATGTCACCGCATCCCTTCAAGGCCTTGCAAACGGCGATGGTGTTCAAGCAGGAATTGGCTATGAAGCTTTAATGAAGAGGTGGCGAAAGGTTGCAGCGCTAGAGCAGGCGATGTAGGGCCGCCTTGCTACTTAAGGCAGATAAGGCAATACTTTCCACCTATAAGGGGCGAAAGGGACATAAAGTGATGAGCATGCAAAGACCTACGGAGCAAGAGGTACTGCTCACCCCGGCAGAGGTTGCAAAGCTATTTCGAGTAGACCCTAAAACTGTTACTAGATGGGCAAAGGCTGGAAAGCTCACAGCAATAAGAACCCTTGGCGGCCATCGTCGCTATCGAAGATCAGAGGTTCAATCACTACTTTCAGTAGGCGCCAAGGAGGCAAAAGATGTCTGAAGAGAAAAATAACGAAGCTACTGATAACCAATCAAATGATCCTAAAGAGAAATTTCGTGAAGCTTTAGAGAAGAAGAAAAAAAGTGGTGGGATTAGAAATAACAACATTGCAGGAAACTCCAAAATTCATGGCGACCAAGCAGGTAGCGGATCACCAAAGATGTTTCGCAGAAAATCAGGATCAGCTTAAAAAAGCTTGATTTAAATAGCTTTTTCTAAGTGGCTGGGGACGGGATCGAACCGTCGACCTCACGATTTTCAGTCGCACGCTCGTACCAACTGAGCTACCCAGCCGAAAAATTAATCGCGACCCAGACGGGACTTGAACCCGCGACCTCCGCCGTGACAGGGCGGCGCGCTAACCAACTGCGCTACTGGGCCAACTTAAATACAGATAGCGGGAAAACTTCTTTCCCATTATCTGGCGTCCCCAACGGGATTTGAACCCGTGTTACCGCCGTGAAAGGGCGATGTCCTAGGCCCCTAGACGATGGGGACTAGAGGAGGGCGAAGTCTATCGTGAAAATTAAGGCCCTTAATCGCGGCCATTGCTCCTATTAAGCCCAAAAGACCAGCCCTTTGTGACAGGCAAGTTAGATCACTGAACGATTCTTAACGATCTGACTATAGGTTTTTCCACTCAGCTTCATAGTCCGTTTCTGCGACTTGAAATCAACATAGACCAGACCAAACCTCTTGGCATAACCCTCAGCCCATTCGAAATTATCTAGAAGCGACCAGGCAAAGTAGCCCTTAACTGGGGCACCTTGAGCTACTGCTTCTTGCAGGGAAGCTATGTGAGATTCCAGATATTTTGTACGCCCCAGATCATTTACTTGCCCGTTTTCAAGAATATCTGGATATGCCGAACCGTTTTCGGTGATAAATATTTCCTTAATCTCTGGCCATTCACGTTGGATGCGACGCATGAGATCTCCGAGGCCATGCGGGGTTACCACCCAACCCATATCTGTCAGATTAGAGGTGAGATCCTTGGGAGCTGAGGTATCAACTCTTTGGGGAAACGGCATAAAGCCGCCTTCGATAGTTGCAATATCCTCACTGCGAGGCGATCGAGCAAAGCCATCGCAGTAGTAGTTCACGCCAAGAAAATCTGTTTCAACTTTAAGTAATTGATCATCACCTTTAAGAAAGATTCCATCACCAAGAGCGCCGTAGGTTTTAATTAGCGCTTCTGGATAAGTACCCGTGGAGAATGCATCAATCCACCAACGATTGAGATTAGCATCATTTAATTCTACAAAGTCATTAACCTCTTGATCGTCAGGTGATTCATTTCGGATATTATTCATATTCACAGTTATGCCCACTTGAGCATCAGGGCGAACAGATTTTATGGCGCGAAGACCAAAAGCATGAGCCAAGGCAGTGTGATGACTTGCTGCTATTGCAAGACGAAAAGATTTCTTTCCAGGTGCATGAACGCCATTTGAGTATCCCAACCAAGCTGTGCACCAAGGTTCATTTAAGGTAATCCATTGTTTAACTCGATCACCGAATGCTTCAGCGCAAGCCTTTGCGTAATGTGCGAATGATGCGACAATCTCACGATTGGCCCAACCGCCAGCATCTTCTAGCGTTTGTGGCAAGTCCCAGTGATATAAAGTCACAACTGGTTGGATTCCTTCAGCGAGGAGGGCATTGATTAGTCGATTATAAAAATCAAAGCCACGCTCCTCACGCTTAGTTCCGCCATCAGGAAACAATCGTGTCCAGGAAATTGAGAAACGATATGCCTTAACACCAAGGCTTTTCATTAGCTCAATATCTTCAGTAAATCGGTTGTAATGATCACAAGCGACATCACCAGTGTCGCCATTTACAACTTTGCCAGGGGTCTTTGAAAAGCGATCCCAAATGCTCTCGCCGCGTCCATCGCGATCAAATGCGCCCTCAACTTGATAACTTGCAGTTGCAACACCCCATAGGAAATCTTCTGGGAATTGCTTAGTTATCTCAGTATTTGCATCTAATTCTTCATCAACGATGAGTTGTGAAAGCGGTTTCATAGTGAGTAGCCTACCGCAATGCAGTCCTGAACAAAGGAGAGCACCATCTCATCATCTCAGAATCGCGAATTGTTATGGGTTGAAGATTTCACCAACTATCAGCGAGATTGGTTGGATGATAGTCGATGGAATTTCGATATCGGTGATGGTTCAAGCCATGGTCTGATTGGTTGGGGTAACCAGGAACTGGAGTACTACACAGATTTGAATTATGAGCTTGGCAAATCTCTAAAAATTAGTGCCAAGAAATTAAGTGCCAGCGAGAAGCTATCCCAAGGATTGTCTTGTTATTACGGTCCTGCCGAGTGGACCAGCACTCGCATTCACACAGCAGGCAAAGTCGGCTTTCACCTGGGATATATTGAAATAAGAGCGAAGATGCCAAAAGGCATTGGCACTTGGCCAGCACTCTGGATGTTGGGATCATCAATTAATACTGGAATCTCTTGGCCAGAATGTGGCGAGATAGATATTCTAGAGAACACAGGGGCAAATCCAAGGCGAGTGCAGGGAAGTATTCATGGTCCAGGCTACTTCGCTGAAAAAGCAATCACCAAAATTATTGAGTCCGATAGTGAGTTAGCCAAAGACTTTCACACCTATGCCATCGATTGGCGAGAAGAATCGATCGAATGGTTCTTTGATGGAATTTCATATCACCGAGTCGAACGTCAAGCATTAAAAGAATCTGGATTGGAATGGCCTTTTGATAAGGAATTCTTCCTATTAATAAATCTTGCAATCGGTGGCGGATTTGCTGGTTCAGTCGATCCTGGGCTCTCTGTAGCACAGCTAGAAGTGGCGTGGATTAAGCACTTTAGAGTTGATGGAATTGGCTCTGTAAAGCTGTATTAACGGCGAAACATCTCACCAATGCCATTTATTGTTGAGAAACGGATCCAATCAAAAGTCATCGTCGCTTTGTTGAGATTCGGATCGATACTTCCACCTAAATTGCCACCCATTGCAAGATTGATTATGAGATAAAACGGATGATCGAACACCCAATCTTTATCAATTTTAGCTTGCGATCCGAATAGAACCCCATCTACATACCAATTAATCTGATCAGGTAACCAATCTATTGAATAAACATGGTATTCATCTGCGAATCCTTTAGGCATATCTACCTTCGTTCCTCTTCCACCAGCCCCACCTGAAATCAGGCCGTGAAGATATCCGTAGGCGATATTTGGATCTTTTCCAACGAGTTCAGTTACATCAATCTCACCACACCAGGGCCAACGTCGCTCATCGATGTCATTTCCCAACATCCAGAATGCGCCCCATGTCCCCAAACCAACGGGACCCTTAATGCGAGCTTCAATTCGACCGTATTTAAACTCTAACTTTCCTTTAGTAATGTACTTAGCACTGATCCATTCGCATGGTCCGCGGTAATAGCAGCTATATTGCGCTGCTCCATCTCTGTTTGCCTCAATTACTAACTCACTGTTGCCTGAAGCTCTTGCTTGAGAGGCTAGGTAGTACTGACGTTCACGATTGCCCCAGCCACCACCAGCGGCATCCTTTGTGCCATCACCAATATCTGCGCTCCAAACCTTTGCATCAGGCTCTGACCCAGCCGCTAGATCGAAATTCTCTCCCCAGATCATCTGATATTCCCGTTTCATCAAAGGGATCTCGATGACGTTGGAACTTGAAGTCACTTCAGAAAATCCTTTTGCAGAGTAGAAAGCGCTAAGTGAGAGTTGGGTGCCCTGATCTGAGGTTGTGATTAAGTAATCCAAGGCTTTTGCGCTGCTTATCTCAATCGGTCCACGAAACCATTGCAGGCTAACTTTCGCATTTTTTGGTGAAGCAGTTCCTAGCGAGACAACTAAGGACCTATTTAGGCTGTCTTTAAAGTCAATTACTGGGGCTCTATCAATGATAATTTGTCCGACACGAGCAACCAAAGAAGAGGTTGATCGTTGCGGGTTTCCAGACACTATCTCTTTGAAGTAGATGCTCTGAGCTCTCTGACTCTTTGTCGCAGTGAATGTGAGTTTGTTGGCACCTTTTACCGCCTTGCCATTAACAAACCACTGAAAAGTGGTTCTGACTGGCGAAGACCAAATTGCCTTTGTTGCTCGAAGTTTTAGGCCACTTTGATCCTGATATAAAATCTTTGGAGGAGTGATGACCTCACTGGCTTGAACAATTCCGTTAGGCGCACTCAAATGCATAGCCGCAAGTAGGCCTGCGATAAGAATGCGCCTAACTCTCATATTTACTTCACATTGATTTTAGAGGTGTACTTCTTGCCATCAATTGTCACAGTGACAGTCTTTGTACCAGGGCTGACTTTGACAGGAATGACTTGTACTCCAGAATCTATTTTCACCTTACTGCTCTTAGCCCCCGTCACACCTACTGTAACTGTTTTTCCAGTTGCCCCAGTGACTGCAATTTGAAGAGTAGAGCCCTTATCAGTTTTCTCCACAGTAGTTGAGACGCCGCGGTGATAGTGAATTTCTAAACCATCAACAGATGCTGCAGTTGTTCCTGATATTTCGGGCACAAGGGTGGAAAAAGATTTGCTCTTGCTTGGAAGAGCTGAAACTGGAGATTTTGGAGATGGTATTGGTGTGCTCTGAGCGCTTTTTACGGTGAATGCGGCATAACCAAAAGCATCAGTTGTAGCTTGCAAAGTTGAATTTCCGCCATCACTCTTAAGCGTTAGGACTTTATTGGCTAAAGCTTTTCCATTATCGCCAGTCACTTTGTAGACCACCACCAGATCGCTGCCCCATGGCGCATAAGCCTGTCTTAAGGATCGACCCGCATTAAGAATTGAGTTGGAGTCATTTAACGCTGGAGTTATGAGCTTGATCGTTGGATTTGTTGCAGGTATCTCAACAACCGACTTTGGTTTGTAATAATGAAACTCAGTGATAACAGAGTGATCACCTTGTTCACTGTTTACTTCGGGCAACATCTGTGCATGAAGTCGATCAAGTTTGTCGTCGCTGAATATCGGTTTTGAGGTATAGCTTTCAGGTTCAACTTCAGCTACAGATTCGTCATCAAGATTTTTAAGTGCAAAAGTCACATTACCGAATGCATCAGTTAAGTGGATAACATTTGCTTGGTCAAAAGGTGGTCGATCTTGGCCGTTTGTTTTTACGCCATCAACTTCAACGATTGCAGCAGATTCACTGTAACCCTTGTTAATGCGTAGATTAACTTTAGTAAAGGCCAGAGGCTTACCATCCGCCCCTTTAACGTTATAGGTCAGATTTATCGTAGAGCCAACCGGAGCAAATGAGACTTGGTAGACCAAACCTGATCCGAACCAATCCTTTGCCACCCAACTATCTGCCATCTGCTGGTTGCCTTTAGCATCCCAAGTATTTGAAGCATCCAATAAGGGCGTCTGCAACGTGATGACCGAATCTCTCGGCCCACCAAGGGCTGCTAAGGAGCCGTAGCTGCTGGTTAAAGTAACAAGCAGTGAGGCCATAAAGATCGCAAGAGTGCGATTTCTCTTCTTCATCATGTGCATACCTTTCATTAGTTCTTGCTCTTATTTTCTTCTTTAGTTATTTCTATCCTTTAACAGCACCATCCATAACGCCACTAACTAGTCGTTTGCCAACAAATACAAAGAGAATCAGAAGGGGTAAGGTGGCAAGGAAAGCGCCGCCCATTTGAAGTGCATAATCAAGGCCGTAGAGTGGCTTGAGTTGAGTCAGTGCGACCTGAAGTGTGAATTTCTCCGGTGACTGAAGAACGATAGTTGGCCACAAATAATCGTTCCAAGCGGCAAGGAAGGCAAATAGTCCAAGCACAAATGCGCTAGCTCTAATGCTTGGCAGAACTATGCTCCAAAAGACTCGAGGAACTGAGGCGCCATCGATACTCGCAGCTTCAAGTAGCTCATTTGGAATTTGGGCATCGATTATCTGACGCATCCAAAATACTCCGAAAGCGGTTACCAGTGCCGGAATAATCAAGGCGTTTAAAGTATTGACCAGGTTTAACTTACCAACCAGGATGAAAAGAGGGACGACTCCAAGCTGGCTAGGCAACATCATCGTTGCAATGATAAAGAGAATCAAAAACTTACGTCCCTTAAAATTCAGTTTTGCAAAGGCAAAGCCTGATATTGCTGAGAAGATAACTTGCGCGATGGCTATCGCGACCCCAACTATAAATGTATTTATCAGCGCCTGTGTGAAGTAAACGCCTTCAGCATTAAGTACCTTGGAGACCACTTCCATAAATCTTGGTCCTGGCACCAATGATGGCGGGCTCTTAGAGATTTCAGCATCAGTATTAGATGAGACGACAAACATCCAGTAAAACGGAAATATGGAGAGAAAAGTAATGAGAGATAACATAAAGTAATTAAGAAATGAAGTCCGCTGCCATCTCGGCACTCTTGATCTAACCTTTAGTTTCATGAGGATGACTCGCTTGCGATTCGCCGCACAATAAAGAAATTAATCGCCGAGATGATCAGGACTATCACAGTTATCGCAATTCCTACTGCCGCTGCATACCCATACTTATTGTTGAGAAAAGCTTGGTTGTAAAGAAAGAGCGTTAAGGTCAGAAATTGTTTACTTGATCCGCCGTCAGCCCCAAGCTGTTGAGGCTCTGCAAACACCTGTAAGCCCCCAATAGTGCCCACTATTAAAACGAAAGTTATTGTGTTCTTGAGTTGAGGCAAGGTGACATAGATAAATTGCTGCCATCTAGAAGCACCATCAACTGATGCCGATTCATAGAGTTCATCAGGAATTGCCAGCATCGATGCCAGAAAGATCAAGGTGTTATAGCCAAGCCAGCGCCAGGTAATCATTGTTGCAATCTGTACGTGGCTCGCTAAAGTCCCTTCGATAAAATCAATTCGCTCCACGCCTGGAATCAGTTGGATGAGACTATTTATGATTCCATAGTCACGACCAAAGAGTTGCTGGAATACAATCGTAATCGCGATAATCGAAGTTATATTTGGTACAAGAAGTATGGTGCGCCAGAAGGACTTAGCTTTCAATCTTCGATTGCGTAAAATCCAAGCCAGGCCAAGAGCCATTATTAATTGGGGAAAAGTTGAAAGGGCCCAGATGCTGAAAGTATTTCTTAGTGCAATCCAGAAATCACTGTCTTGCAAGAGGAAAACAAAGTTGTTTACTCCATTAAATTCTGTTTCACCAAGTGGTTCCCACTTAAAGAAAGAGATGTAAACCGAATATATAACGGGGGCAACCCCAAAGATTAAGAAGATGATGAAGAAAGGCGCAACTGCAGGGTAGCCCCATCGACCATTCATTGATGGCACACCAGAGAAAGTCGTTTGTTTAGAACGCTTCCATGGAGTTAGCGTTTTCGGGCGTGCCATCAGAATGAACGTCCTAGTTCTTGAAGAGTTTATCTATGTCAGATATAACTAATTCATAGGACTTTGCCGGTGTCATCTTTTTGGAAGCAACTCGTCCAAGACCTGCACCGAATATTGTGTCGATTGCGCGCTGCTTTTCTCCTTCAAAGATTGGTTTCAACTTTAAAACACCTTGAGTATAAATCTGCCCCACTGGAGCATTATTAAAGAACTCATCTTTGTAGTTGAGTAGCTCAGGGTCGTCATAAAGCACAGAGGTTGAAGGAAATAGCCCATATGTTTTAAAGACTTCTAATTGCTGCTCAGGAGCTAGATACCAAGTTAGGAAGTCATAGGCAGCTTGCTTCTTAGTCGAGTTTGCATTGATTCCTAATTGCGTGCCACCTCGGTTGCCACCTCCACCTGGAAGATCTGCGATATCCCACTTACCCTTAGTGTCAGGAGCTTGTTTCTTGATGTAATCAAGCATCCAAGCAGGAGAAAGAATTGTTGCCATTGCTCCTTTATTCATGCCGATATTCCAATCGGAGGTGAATTGTCCAAGGCGGGCGCCAATTCCTGAATCAAGTGCAGCAACTGTGGTGTTCCAAGCCTTCTTAATTTGTGGATTAGTCTTGTAAACCAATTTGCCACGATCGGTGCCATCGGCTTGGTAATATTTTGATGTTCCTTGGTTCATGATGGCGGAGTAAATAGATCCAGAATCGTCAATAAAACCTTTTCCAGCTTTCTTTTCCGCTGCGCTGAGTTTTGTCATGTACTTCTTGCCAGTATCTATGAACTTTTCCCAAGTCGGCCAAAGCTTGCTCACTTTGCTGCGCTCAGTTGGCAATCCAGCCTTCTTAAATAAGTCAACACGATAAGCAACTTGCAAACCTCCGACATCAGTTGGAATTCCAATCACGCTATCGTTAAAGGCCACGCCTTGTTCCCATCGCCATGGCAGGTAATTACTCTTAATGTCATTTGCCTTAAGACCAGCAGGGATACCAGCAGCAACATTTAGATCCGAGGTTGCCATTTGACGAAGATCTTGGAAACAACTCGGACGATTACCGGTGCGCCAAAATCCAGAATAAGGAACTTCAAAGGCAATTATGTCTGCAGTGCCATCACGAGTTTCGCATGATCTAACGGTCTTAGCGTGGAGAGGGTCGACATCGTTTTTGATTGGAACGATTTTGACTTCAGGGTGCAATTTTTGATATTTGATTTGCAGATTTCGTTGAATCACTTCACCGAAGGTCCAGATGGTTAGCGTTACTGGCTCTGCCGCTTTAGCTGGTTGAATTAAAGAGCCAGCCACTAGTGCAAGGGTTGTAAGCACCCCTATCAAAGCTCTACCCATTTTCTTAGAAGAATTCATCTCTATACCTTGCATACTCATTGGCCCTCTCTCGTTAGCCTGCCTGCGCGAATCAAGAAGAAGTGGGCGACTGGTTAGGGAAGGGCCCAACCCACTATCTATGAAAGCGGTTTCAAGGTACTCTATTTGGGGGTTCCTGGCTAGTAGGAAAAGGTCAGAATTTTCTGACAGAGCGGGAGGGTTGGCCAATGATTCGCCGTTTCACGATTGCACTTGCCATAACTCTTGCCACTTTAATGACAGCAAACTTGATAAGCGTTCCAAGCTATGCAGCCACAAAATCCAAAAAAAATCTTAAACTCCTTTGGTCACAAGAATTCAATGGCAAGCAAGGCGCTTTGCCGGGTAAGAAAGTTTGGAGCGCTGAAATCGGTGGCGGAGGCTGGGGCAACTCTGAACGGCAGTTTTATACCGATACTCCCGCCAATGTTTCGATGAATGGCTTGGGGCAACTGGTCATTACCGCACGTCGAATTTCAAATATTTATGGAGATCAAGTCAGTGAGGATCCTGGCACTTCTTCGATTTTAGATCGTTGTTGGGAGTGCCAGTTCACAAGTGCGCGTATCAAGACCGCAAATAAAGTTAATTTCATGTATGGTCGAATCGAAGCAAGAATTAAATTACCAATCGGTACGGGAACCTGGCCGGCATTTTGGATGCTCGGTGCGGATATCACAAAAGGTGTGCCTTGGCCTGAGTGCGGCGAAATTGACATCATGGAATACCGCGGCGATTATCTTGATCGCTCTACCTCAGCAATTCATGGCCCAGATACTCCGAAGGGAAGTGGACTTGGAAGTGCCTATCTTCACTATGGAAACCTGGCAGATGAATTCCACACTTTTGCAATAGAGTGGAAGAAGAACTCAGTTACTTTCTTTGTAGATGATCGCCCCCATGGCACGATCTCCAGCAGCGATGTTAATGGCAGATGGGTTTTTAACCAGAAGTTCTTTTTGATTCTTAATCTGGCTATGGGTGGCACATATGCCGGCGAATATATCGACCCTGAGTTAAAGAGCGCAGAGTTGATGATCGATTACATACGTTTTTATTCTATAAATGGCGTTGGAAAAGTTTTCCAAGGCTAGCAATGAGAGAGGAAGAAAAAAGCATGATCAAATCAAGAAAGAACCAGGGGAGAGAAGTCGGTATTTTTCTTGCGCTCATTCTCGCCCTAGGAAGCCTAGTTGGTATAACACCAGCCAAAGCTGCTGATTTGCCAACCGTCAGAGTCCTAAACCCGATCTTCAATCCGGCAAATGAAACATTTGCCGCTGATGGACTCGGTCAATATTACGCAGCAGGTGGCCGAAGCTTTTACAAGTATGTTGGCTATGGCTCCACAATCACAGTTACATACTTAGTTACCTCGAATGGAACAACGCCGTGGGCTGATAAGACAATCTCCTTCATGGTCAATGCGCCATGGAGTGGCTCCAAGGCTAAGTGGGAGATCAATGGAACTAGCGTCGGCCCGAGTGGAGATGGAACTGCGGGACTTGTAGTTACTGGAAAAACTGATGCCGCAGGAAAAGTTTCTTTTACAATTAAGAACACTGACAGTAGTGCCAGCGCACAACCAGCGCCATCATCTGAGACCCAGCCCCGCTTAACTAGTGGACGTCTCTACGGAAATATGAAAGCTGTTGTTGATGGATTAAATGACATGCAACAAATTATTGATCTCATCACATTTGATATCACTAAAGCCGAGGGAGAGATCTCCACAGGCTTGCCATCAATCCGTCTGATCTCACCCAAATACACCTCGGCAAATAGCGTTGTCACAACTGGCGATATTGCTCAGTACTACTCTGCCGGAGTTAAGGCTTGGTATACCTATATTCAAGCAGGCTCTAAGCTGACTTTGAAATATAAGGTCACTAAAGATGGAGTGACCCCAATGGCTAAAACAAAAGTGACACTTCAAGTAAATGCGCCATACAGTGGATCTCAAGCAACATGGAGCAAAGATGCGCTTAAGTTTGGCCCAAACAATGACGCCACTCCAGGAGGACAAATCACTGGAACCACAAATGCAAATGGTGAGGTGACCTTCCGTGTGACCAACACCAATAAAACAGGTGAAGTTCAGCCAGCTACGCCAAATGCGAAGCTACCTGCTACTCGTCTATATGGCACCTTTAAACCAGTAATTGCTGGCTATGGAGATAAAGATATGGATATCGATCTTGTAACCTTTGATGTCTACACTCCAATTAAGGCAACAATTACCTGCACCAAAGGTAAGTACACCAAGTCCGTCACTGGGTTAAATCCTCAGTGCCCACCGGGCTATAGCAAGAAGTAGGAATCTAAGTAAGTAGATAAAGGGGCCAGCGAAGGGAAATCTTTCGCTGGCCGCTTTTCTTTCTAATCTTAATTATCCTTAATCCATGAGCGCCACAATCGATGATGTAGCAGATGCGGCTGGTGTCAGCAAAGCAACGGTTTCTCGCGTTTTTAATAAGACAGCAACTGTTTCGCGTGAGACTGAGGAGCGAGTCCTCAACGCAATTGAAAAATTGAGGTATCAACCAAACCCACATGCGCGAAAGCTCGCTGGAGGTTCTGGAGCAATTGCCTTCGTTCTCCAAGAATCAATCGAAGATTTCTTTAGTAATCCATTCTGGCTCTCAACTGTTGATGGATTTGTCACCCAGGCCGCCTCAGAACAGCAGCACCCTGTGCTGATATTCCACTTAAGGGGCAGAAGCCATCAAGAATTAGTTGAGAGTCTTGTTAGAGGAAACTACGACGCCGTCGCTTTTTTCGGTTGGCATGATGACATTAAAATTTTGGAGCGATACATCCCAAAGAGTATGAGAGTGGTATTCGGAGGCAGACAGGGAGACTCCTCGAGATTTACATATGTTGGAGCTGATAATCAATATGGTGGAAAGCTGGCCACCACGCATCTAATAGATAGTGGGTGTCGAGAGATTCTCACCATTACAGGAGATCTCTCTGTCGAATCAGGTCGCGAGCGTCTTTCTGGTTATAAAGAAGCACTTGCAGAAGCTGGGATCAAGTTTGATTCGGCTCGAGTATTAAGGGGCGATTACTCTCGATCTAGCGCTCGCAACTGCTTGGAGAGATATCTATCAAGCAAAAAGAAATTTGATGGGATTTTTGCCGGCAATGACATTATGGCCATTGAGGCTCTAGCGGTATTGAAAGAACATGGAATCAAAGTTCCAGAGCAGTGCAAAGTAATTGGCTTTGATGGAACAGAGCAATCCCGAAATACAGAACCGTCATTATCGACCGTTTCTCAACCTAGTTTTGAGCTAGGAAGAAAAGTGGCAGCTCAGTTAATGCGCCCCAGCGTTGAAAAGCTAGAAAATATGACCTTACCTCTCGAGCTCTTGCCAAGACAGAGCACCGCTAGGGGCCTTTAGCTCAGTCGGTAGAGCAACGGTCTTTTAATCCGTGGGTCGACGGTTCGAGACCGACAGGGCCCACTTAAATCTGAGCGTGGAAATCGCTTTTTTGATAATCAATTGCCATTTGGGTCATTCATCTGTCACATATCTGTCACTCCTTAGATTAATAAGAGAACAGGATCTGGCAGTCACTAGCGATTCCACTGATGCTGCTAGCTGTTCCTTTACTTGATACATGTGTGGCTGTGTTTTCGCGGTTGGCGTGGGGATTGTCGCCGCTAACCGGCGGCAAGGATCATCTGTCACATCGTTTGGTTCGGGCTGGATTAACAAGACCCATGGCTGCGATTTCTTTGTGGTCAGCATCTGGGGTGTGTGCGTTATTTGCTTTAGGTGTTTACTTCTGATTGTGGTGTTTGCCGTGGGCTGGTAAACGGCTTTAACGCTATTTCTTCGAACACGATCCCTCGACTAGGTTTCTGACTTTAAGGCGATGTCCCTGACACAACAATAGAGCCAGAGGTGTGGCCGTTCTTTGTTGTTGTAATTGTGATTGTGGCGGCTGTGTTTGGCGGCAGATTAGTTACTCCGTACCAACCATTGAACTTGCCACCTTCATCTCGTCTAAATAGAGTTCCATTGCTAACTGTGGCTGTCCAAAAGTATTCAGTATTGTAATTCAGGATCTTTACTGAAAAGCCTTTGGGTTCTGAAATAGTTGAATCAAAGGTTGGAATCAGCGGAGGTAATGCAATTGAGCTACCTTTATATTGTAAATTCAAATCAACATATCCAAGTTTGCTCACAACGAGATAAACAGTTACTTCGACGTTGTTTGTGATGCCACTTACGGTGATCAGTCCTGTATTTGAAATCACTACTTTGCCCCGACTAGCCCGAACAGCCCAATTAAAAGTCGGATCATAATTCTGAACTTGAATTGAATATCCATCATTGGCTTGGGTTATTGCCCCGAAACTTGGTGACAGCGCTGGCCCAGCTGGGTCAACTACAAATTCCTTTTCGCAAAAAGTAGCCAAACCTTTACCATCTGTCGCATCGATTCGGTATAAATATCGACCCGGATACATAATTCGATGGGTGTATACAGTTGGTCCAATCTCATTTTGTGTAAATCCAATAAACGCACCATTGAATGGTCCGCCCTCACCACTAGCGTTAAATGTAAGTGGTCCATTATTGTATTTATGGGAAAATTTCGTGAAGGTAAGTCCAACATCATCGATAAAGGTGCAGCTAAAACTCACAGTGTCACCCGAGGTTGGAACTGCTGGGTTAATTGAAATGGAATTTGGCACAAGCGTTGGAGCCTGGTTTACCGTATTTTGAATTCTTATATAACCGATGTCGGTCCAGTTTGAATATTTTCCAGATACCCAACCTCGAACTGTTGCTTGCACTCTATAGAAACCTTGAGGCAGAGCCTTCAATACATCAGCATTAATCTTTACATTTCGCGTCGCACTAGCGTAATTCAAATAATTGCTACAACCCTTTTTAGTTTTATCAGTGTAAGGAATGCAAGATAGCGTGGAATTATTTGTGTCAATTATTGGGATCAGACTTGATGTTGAGTTTGGATAAAAAATTCTGATATACATCCACGACAAGCCGTCCTCAGAACGTGCCATAGCTGTGACATTAAACCCAGTATTGGAAATGTAATTAACAGAATTCTGATCCAATGTATCGAAAACTGTGTAGGTAAACGGAGAGAATAAAGTGCTACTTGGTTGGATCTCTGGCGCCGCGTATTCAACTACTGGTGTAGGCGGAATAGGTGGAACTGAAACCGTTGGTGTGGGTGTCGGTGATGGCGACGGTGAAGCCGAAGGTGTCGGTGATGGCGACGGTGAAGCCGAAGGTGTCGGTGATGGCGACGGCGAAGCCGAAGGTGTCGGTGATGGCGACGGTGAAGCCGAAGGTGTCGGTGATGACGACGGCGAAGCCGAAGGTGTCGGTGATGGCGACGGTGAAGCCGAAGGTGTCGGTGATGGCGACGGTGAAGCCGAAGGTGTCGGTGTTGCTGAAGGCGAAGGCGTCGGCGACGGTGAAGCCGAAGGTGTCGGTGATGGCGACGGCGAAGCCGAAGGTGTCGGTGTTGCTGAAGGCGAAGGCGTCGGCGACGGTATTGCTTCGTTTGTAAATGTGAATTGTTTTCTTATCTGAATGGAATCTATTACTACTGTAATTATCGAAGTTCCAACTGTTCCATCTGCAAACACATACACAAACCCAATTCTGTTTGCATTCCGGGTGAATGAAATAATTTTTCCAGCGCTACTCATGCTTGGTGTAGTAGCCACTAAGCCTGGTCCTGTGATTGAGACAATGGCAGGTGATGTGCCCGCTGGTAATTGGATCCTTGCCACAGGAGTTATTTTGATTGTTCTCTGCAAGCTCTGAATCGAATCCCTCGAGAGTTCCGATGTCGAAAGCGGGTTTGTGGAATCCCAATAGATTGGAATATTAGAAACTAATGGTGTCGGCGAAGGAGTTGCAGTCACCGTCGGCGAAGGAGTTGCAGTCACCGTCGGCGAAGGAGTTGCACGCACTGTTAGCGTTGGCGATGCAGTCACCGTTGGAGTTGGTATTGGAGTCACCGTCGGCGTCGGTGTTGGAGTTGGTGAAGGTTTTGGAATTGGCGTAGTTAAAGGAGTTTGTAATGTTGAGTCTGTCGGTGTTGGTCTTGTATTCGGAATCAAAGCTGGAGTGGCTTTTGCGGTTGGTGACACTGTTGATGTTGCCTTAGCAGTCGGCGACAACGTCGGTTTAGGTCTTACGGTCGGCTTCAATGTTGCATTAGCAGTCGCAGTGTTCAATGCTATTGGGGTTGCTTTTCTGGAAGCCGTGGTACTTGGTGATACAGATACCTTTGGCGAAAGCGTTGGTTTTGGAGCGAGTGAAACTTTGCTCCACACAAGCTTTCCTGAGAAATTCCTCTTACATATAACTTGATTAATTCCATCAGAGCTGGTCGCATTAATTTTGCTACATGTGCTACCTGTCTTTACGGCCATCGCAGAGGTAGGAATAGTTACTTGAAGTGATGCAAGAAGCAGCAATGATAAGGACCAAGTAATGGTTCGCCGCATGGTTAAAATGATACAGACCCTGTTGATTCTGTCTAAGGTAGCTTTATTTTTCCGGGTTAATCCCCAAATGATCTGTTTTTAGGGTTTTATTGTGCGTAAATAGAGTATGTATGGACTCCGATACCATTACGCCTTGCAGGTAAAGCTGCAGTGGGGCCTTTAGCTCAGTCGGTAGAGCAACGGACTTTTAATCCGTGGGTCGTCGGTTCGATCCCGACAGGGCCCACGATTTTTCTCCAAAAGTCTTTGTGAAGGACCTAAGCTATTGAATGGAACCCGAGCAAACTTAAAAAAGAATCACCTTGAGTCCAATTTTATTTGTCAAATAAATAGCTCGAGAATCTACCTCTTTTTATATCCCTTAGGACACTTTGGATTGACGGCAGTGACCTTTTTAATCAACTTTCCTTTGATGCAAGTAATTGTTTTTTTCTTTACCAGCACAGGCTTTCGTGTCGTGCTTACTTTTGGAGTCGCAGAAGGTTTAGGCGAGAGAGTTGGACTTGGCGAGAGAGTTGGACTTGGCGAGAGAGTTGGACTTGGCGAGAGAGTTGGACTTGGTGACAGAGTTCGTGTCGTGCTTACTTTTGGAGTCGCAGAAGGTTTAGGCGAGAGAGTTGGAGTTGGTGACAGAGTTGGAGTTGGTGACAGAGTTGGAGTTGGTGACAGAGTTGGAGTTGGTGACAGAGTTGGAGTTGGTGACAGAGTTGGAGTTGGTGACAGAGTTGGAGTTGGTGACAGAGTTGGCGAGGGAGAAAGAGTTGGAGTTGGAGTGAAAATTGGCGTTGGCTCTAGCGTTGGCTCT